>Ga0114918_10002217_pt1 | contig 17464 bp, 21 predicted proteins | sample LantaG_FD_87015 | JGI IMG/M metagenome (GOLD analysis project Ga0114918, IMG submission 87015) | Deep subsurface microbial communities from Baltic Sea to uncover new lineages of life (NeLLi) - Landsort_02402 metaG | ecosystem: Environmental > Aquatic > Marine > Oceanic > Sediment | place... | reverse complement strand
TAGATTAATAAAACATGTTCCTGTTGGTTTAAGTATTCTGTATGCCTCGTCAAAAACAGAGCATAGGTGCTCAATGTACATGTCTTTAGTGGGTTCTAAACCTAATTCTCCTAGATATGCTTTACAAACCTTACACACATGAACAGTGGGTTTGTTTTTAATGTCTCCTGCTGCTTTTGTTTCTTCCCAGGAGTGTTCACAGTGTTCGGATCCTCCCCAAATTTGAGGTATTGTATCATAATGCCTAAGTCCCCAATATGGGGGTGACGTGATTATACAATCAACACTCGCTTCAGGAATCTCCCGCATGCCTGTCAAACAATTGTTGTTATATATTTTATTTAACATTAATATAACCCATCTTCAAATTCTTCCATTGCTCCTAAACCTATTCCTCTACTACTTTTAGGATCAAACTTTTTATCCTTGTAGTTTTTTATCTGCTTACTTAAAGTTTTCACTGCATCTTCTAAAGAAGTTTTTTGGATTCCGACCATAATGAACAATTCTTTAAAGTAGGCTCCACTAAAGTCTTTAGTGTCTTTCACTAACTTGTCTAATCTTTCTTTGTTTTCTTTTCCTTTTAGTTCAGGAAAAAATTTTATTAAAAATTTACCTCTAGCTTTCCCACTTGGAAGACCTATACGATACCGCTTATCAAATCTAGAGGGTCTGTCTGCTAATGCCTCATCTACTAAATCAATGTGATTAGTGGTAGCGAGAAACATAGTACTTTCCATAGTTTTTGGACCATCTATAAAGTTTAGGAAGCTACTTCTTTTAGCATAGGATCTCCCCTCGTTTCCTTGACTGATAGATTCTACATCTTCAAAAGTAATTATTTTCTTACCTTCTTTTGGAAAGACGTGATTTATGAAATCAAAAAGCTCAGGAGAAAAATGCATGCCTGAATCAACTAAGAGTCTATAGCTGTCTGTGTATCTTCCAAGTATGTATTTAATGAATGTAGTTTTACCGTTCCCATGAGGTCCATAAATAATGATACCTCGTTTATAAGGTAAAGGCTCAATAGGATTGTTTCTATAAAAGTCTTCGTTCTGGAAAAAACAAGTAATGTCCTTATCCAACATCTCTGATAATTTATCATCAAGGATTGGTTTGGAAAGATACTTAATATCCACTTTTTTCAAAATGTATTGATTATTCTCTACTGCCAATTCATATATACCAGGAGCATATTTAAGATCTGCTTCCTTATAGAAAGTATCATGAATATACTTCTCATCATTAAAGAAAAGTAAAACTAAAGGTTCATCGCTGATTGCGTTTCTGCGATATACAAATCCAAATTTCTTATTAATAACAGTTAGTGTTCTGAAGTAAGGAACCTCGTGATCGGCTTCATCCCATTGTAAAAAGTGAGAAGAGTCTAAAACAACATCTTTACACTCATCTGGATGAGCTTTAGCGTGTTTAATAAATGGAGTAAGATGATAAAATCCCGCACTTAAGGCAACTACTTTTTTAAACTCACTTAAACTTGGGTATCTGTCTTTGAAACCTTGTAGGCGTTCAGAAAAATCTAATCGGTCTATTTTGTTATAGTTAGGATTTTCTTCTATAAAATATTTATTCCAATCATCTTTTGATTCTTTTTTATTAGAAGTAGGAGAATAACCTTCTTCAATCATTACACCGCAATCCATGCTTATACCTTCCGCTATTTCTCTCGACATAACCTACCTCCGTTTAGATTATAAAAAGTATAGCCTATAAGGATTCTAGAAGACAATCAAAAATCTATATAGACCTATGTAAATTTATACAGGGGTGCGTTATATTTTTAAAGCTACGAATCCAGTTTGCCAGGTATCTGGTTTGGGATCATGTATGTTAGCTACTAGTATATAGGGTATCTCTGATAAATTCTCTACGTGATATGCGTGGTTAAAGCCAGCTATTCCCAACATCTCTCTTAAACGTTCTTGGTTGAAAAGCATGAGGTGATCTCCCCCTGCCATAATAACTCTTTCTGCAGTAGTAATATGTTGGTCGTGGCACTTAGTGTAATCAGGGACTACAGCTAATAAGATTCGGTGAGGTTTAAGAAGTCTGAAGCAGGTTTTCATTAGATTTTGGGATTCTTCTTTTTTAAAATGCTCAAAAACATGACCTGCAAATATGAAATCTACGGAGTTATCCTCAAAGTGATCTCCTAACTTATTTAGGTCTATACAGAGTTCAGGTTTAACAGCAAGGTCTATATCTACGTTTATAAATCCTGATAGTTTATACTCACTGCATCCTAAATTTAAGAAAATGTCGCTCATCCTTGATACCTCGGCTCATCTCTGTTTTCTGGTGTTTCTATATTACTATCAAAATACTTTTTAGTAAGGCGATGATTCTTGATCCAGTCTTTTACTTTAAGTAATTCATCTCTTTTAAACCTATTGACACGGCAATAGGAGTCATAGATTCCTTTTTCTTTTAAAAGTGCCTCCTCAGTGTCAAGAATTCCGTCCTCAATCCAGATAAACTCACGAGACCAGTCTACAAAAGCCGCCTTACTATATTCTCCATGATCTAGATTATTTTTATAAGAGAAATCTAGGTAACAGGATGGAATATCATCGGGGTAAGACCACTCTAAACATTCTTTTTTGTTAGTGTCTAGGTCTCTTCTCCATTTCAAAGGATAGTAACCACTGTGTAGGCAGGCGTTAAGAAGGATGTGACCCCCTTCTCGATTACAAGTAAGCATTCTTAACTCGTAACCACAGTTATGTATCGTTTGAAATAGACCCATTATATAAGGTCTGATGCCTGCGTAGGCACCTTCAAGTTTAAAATCGTCTGATCCCTCTTTGGGGTAGTAATACAAGACTCTGTCCACATCTAGGTAACAAATAGGTCTTTCCATCTAATCCTCCATGATAAACTTGATAGAATTGTGTCCTCTACAGTAAAGCTTATTACCTACAAAGATTCCTGGCTCACCTGTATCATTGGTCATTCTAACGAAGTACTCACATATGTGTATATCTCTGCCTATTGGGAAAGGGTTTGTCTCTTTACAAACACCTTTACCTCCTGGACATTTTTTAGGGACTATCTTCAATCCTAAGTGATTGCCCCCTCCTGTCATCTCAAGTTCACAATCTATTTCAAAAAAATCTAATTCTCTATTATATTTCATCTAGTCTTCCGTGATGAATTCTATCGAGTTAGAACCTTTATATAGGATTCTAAAATCATGATCTTCTATCTTCACGGGGAATGTTCTGTGAAAGGAATCCCCCACAGTTCCTAGAAATTTTTCACAAACCAATGTTGTCTGGTTAGCTCCAAGAATGTTTCTTCTACAATATTCTTTTTTGAGAGGACACTCGTCTGTACTGAGAGTATCACCTTCATAACTGAATGACTCAGTGAAGGCTTTAATTAAAAAACAGTGTTTCTCTTTGTCATATTTCATTCACAGAATTCTCTTAACTTAATTACTGGAGGAGCCATGTGCTTATGTCTATTTTTAAAATGCCTATTTAATACAAATGTATCTACTTCAGAAAGAGGTGTTCTATTAATTCCTGCAACAGGTATCTCATAACCTCGATAGGCTAGACCTGTTTCAGGATTTCTAGTTTTTAAAATAGATGGCTCCATAGCAGCATAAGAGTACCCCAATTCTTCTTCGTCTGACTGACCTTCCCATAGTCCTGCGGAAGGGTGGTAATCTATCATGTTCTTCTCAATTAGACCTATATCAGCAAAGTGTTCTGCTAATTGGTATACTTCTGATTTTAATAATTCTCCAATTAAGCAAAGATCCCAGGCACTATCTCCAAATTTAGAATCATAACCAATATAATCTTCTGATAGATTACCAGTCCCTATAACTCTCACTCTTTTTTTCAATGATTCTTCTAAGTGATATCCTAAACCATATAACATGCTCATCCTAGCTCTAGCTCTACTATTACCATGATTTAACTTGCTTAGATTGCTGGATAATTCTTTTTTATCCAGTAGGTTTTTAGTAATTATAGTATTATCTAAAGCATTAACTAAACCAGATATAGGTCTAACTAAAGATATTGCTTTGATTTTTTCAGCAATTTTTAAGGAGTTTCCATTAAAACGTCCTTCAATCATATCCGTATCACTATAAGGCATGTGGATAGTGTACACATTTTCAGAACCAAGAGCTTCAACTAAAAGACAGGAAGTTACTAAAGAATCTACGCCGCCACTTAAACCCAATATAGCTATATCAGTAAAGTCTTGTAATTCTTCTTTAATTGTTTTCTTTAAATTTAAAATATCCTTTATCATCACTAACTCCTCAATTAACGGGGGTGTTTAGTGCTTTCACCACACCCCACTTTGATTTATTTACCCTATCACGCAAAGTTTTTACATTTATATCTAATTCTTCTGCCCATTTTTTTAAATTTTGAGTTTTACCTTTATAGGTTAATAGATGAAGATGTTGATTTAAAGGAGTGTTAAAAGTTTTCTCAACATCCCAACCGTCCCTTAATCTTTTCCTTAAAGTAGTATAAGAGATATCTAGTTCTTCTGACCACTCTACCAGTGTTTTATTAATACCTCTATAAGTTAACTTTTTAACTCTTCTTGTATTTCTAGCTTGTTGAGACATAGTTGCCCACTTACAATTAAGCTTAGAGTATCCTTTGTTATTATTAATTCTTTCTAAGGAATGTTTTTTGGAAGGTGGTTCTCCTATATCCTTATAAAAAGATAAGAAAGATTTATCCCAAGATTTACAAACTTTAATACCTCTCTTACCGTAGTTATCAAATTCATTATTTTTGGGATTATTACATCTAGCTCTCATATTTACCCAAGCTCTATAGACTTGTGTATAACATAATCCGTGTTTATAACTTTTTTTAGTTATTTTTTTATCTAAAGTATTAGCAAGTTTATATTTATTAATATAATAAGATTCTAGAGTATTAGCCTGTTTTTTGTTTAAGTTTTTATGAAGTAGTTTTATTTTAAGAGGAAATCCCTCTCTAATGAGTAGTCTTGCTTTTTCATATTTAAAGCTAGTGTACTTCTTATTTTTCACTCTACTATTGTGTGATTGTTTTCTTTGCTTATAATATAATGTTTGACCTATATAATAAGGAATTTTATCTTTATCTAAAAAAACGTATAAGTAATATAAGTTAATGTTGCACCTCATAATCTTCATATTTGTTAACAAAATTTTCTAAGTTTACCATTAACCCCTGTTTCCATTCTTGGGTTAGTTTAAAATCGCTGTGATACTTATAAGCATCTTTCACAATATTCTTTAAATCATCAACCAAGTCTTTATTCTTATTTAAGTCAACAACAGTATTATTACATTTACCGGTTATCACAAAATTCTCATCAGTTTGTGAGTCAGATACCTCTAACCTAAATCTTCTAAATATTTCTTTAGTGAAGTTGTTTATCTTTTCACCTTTATTAACTAATTTAAACTTTTTAAAAACATTGATAGGGATATATAGCGAGCAAGTGTTAATCTTATGTCTTGTGAACATATTAGCACCTCTTCGATGCTTGCGATTATAGTTCTCCTTATATCCTAGAGGTATATAGAAGAAGTCCCCATCAAAGTTAGTTCTTCTTCTACGCTTGACATCAAATTGAGGAATATCTTTTATAAAAGAAATACTATGTTGCTCATGACCAAATTGTATTTTATCTATATCTTTGACGCTCTTCATCTTGTTTATTTCAGCTATGACTACTTTCTTAACTGGATCATAGATGAATAAATTTTTAGCCAAATAAAATACTCCAGGAGCTGAAATCCTAAACCGAATATCACGTTCAGGGTCTGAATTATTAGTTAGAGTTATTATGCTCATACATGATAAACCTTTTTAAGGTAGCTTAAAAATTCTGGATCCTCGCATATAGCTTTAGCTGGCTCATCAGAAATTTTAGCTACGGCATTACCGTTCAAACCAACTAATTTTATAACCATAGATAATGGAGATACCCCAACATCATTTGTCACGTTAGTTCCGATACCATAAGACGTGCTAATACGTCTGTGAAAGTGTTGGTCAATCTCAATCATTTTATCAAAATTCAATCCATCACTGAAAACGGCTGTTTTTGTCATAGGATCAATATCAAAACTCTTATAATGATTTATAAGTTGATCCCCCCATTCGTAAGGGCTTCCTGAATCGTGACGACACCCATCATATAACTTGGCAAAATATTTATCAAAGTCCTTAAGGAAGGCTGACATACCAATTGTATCTGTTAATAGGATACCGAGATCCCCTCTATACTCCCTAACCCATGTTTCAAACATGTACTTCTGACTACTTTTTAGTTGTACTTTATTTAAAGCCTGTCCAGCCTGTACCCACTCATGAGCCATAGTCCCTATTGGTTTTAAACCGTGCTTCATAGCTAGATATAAATTAGAAGTACCTACAAAGTTGTCAGGAGCTAATTCTTTAAAAGTACTTACTACCAGATCATGCCATTCTCTTGAGAATCTTCGCCTTGTTCCAAAATCAGCAAACTTGATAAAATGTCCGACTTTCTCTAGTTTTCCTACTTTCTCTTTTATTTTTTTGAAACCTGTCTTATAGGCTTCTTCCTTGTTTATTTTATCTCTTAAGTAAGCTTCACTGATGATAGCCATGAGAGGTACTTCAAATAATATTTTTTGAACAAGACTCCCTTCATAAGTAATAGCTAGATTTCCTGATTCCTCAGTGATCTTCATTCCTCTAGTTTTTAGTTTTAAATCTTCTAAGAAGTCTAAATAGTCAGGCTTCATAAAACCTAAACTACTTAAGAACTCTAATTCTTCTGGCTTAAAACTAAGAGAGCACATGTGTTCTATCTCTTCCTCTATCTGTTTTTTGTAAGGCAGTAAGTTCACACCTTTACTTCTTAATATAAATTTATGCTTAGACTGAGCTTCAGGAAAATTGTGATGAAATGCCTGCATCATAGTAAATTTGTATAGATCGTTGTCTAGTAAACTTTGGATAATCATTCTAGTTCTCCTCCCATCTCGTTCTCTAACTCTTCTAATTTAGGGAATGGATGTAGTCCGTTTAATACTCTTTCTGTTATGTCTACATTTCCTGTAGGTATAAATAACTTCCAAGTGGGGTTACCTTTATTAAAAAGATTCCTTATTTCAGTAGCAGAAACAAATTTAGGAAGCTCATCTCTTTCTAGAACTTCCACCTTTATCTCTTGATAGTCCTTAGGGGGGTAATCTCTAAAGGCTATTGCATCTCCCTCAGTTCCTGCGTAGTAAATATCTACTGGGAATGGGACCATGTTAGTTACAAATGTGCTCCAGTTAGGGAGATCATTAATATCCGTTGCAGGGAAGATAAATAGACGACCCTCCATCCAATCTCCCACATAGAAATTTTCTACAAGTCTTTTACGGTTGGTATAGGATATAGGATTTCTTTCAGTACCTTCTTCATTAGCAGAACCAATAGCTAGGAAACACGTCTCACACTCTGATAGCATTTTATCTATGAGACGTTGGTGTCCTGTATGAAAAGGTTGTACTCTCATACAAGCTAATCCTGTTTTATATTTATAGCTATTCTTCCCACTCATCATTTATCCCACACTCTTTAACTTGATCCCATAGATGACCGAAGCCCTCACCGTCGTCATCTGCTCTATCTAAGTGAGTACAACAACCATAATACTCTTCTTCAGTCCCTCGAATCTCCCAGTAAGGACAAGGCTTATAGCTTTTGTCAGCAGGGTTTCGAGATCCTGAATAACAATAAGGACCTTTGGGAATAATCTTCTTTGGGTCCTTACGTTCTAAGTAACTCATACAAGCTTAGCTCCATAGAGACTTTCCATTCTCTTTAGAGCAAACTCAGCCATATCAGGATTGAAATCATCTACTAAATCTTTATGGATAATAATCTCTGGAATATATCCGTGGAAATTTTTCGTATGATTAACCAGTGTCCCTACAATGTCATGCACACAAATATGAGTGCAAACTCCAACAACGTGGACTTCTTGGATATCATTATCCGCTAATTGATTAGCTAGATTTAGGATAGATCCACCTGTGTAGGATTTTTTAGCTAAAGTTTCAAACTCAATCTCTTTTAAAATTGCTTTCAGTTCTTCAACCAATTGATGACCTGAGGTGTGTTCAACGCAGTGTTTTGGAAAAGTGCCAAACTCACAGTCATCCTCTTGGTGATTGTCATAAGTGAAATACACTTTACCTTCAAAGCCTTTGGCAAGCTCTGCAACTTTTTCTCTAAGTTCTTTAGTGTCATGCCCTAAATTAAGACTTCCTTCTTCAAGAAGAAAGTCGTTTTGCATGTCAACTACAACTAATACCTTATTCATAAGTCCTCCTATTAGATGGTTACTTTTTTCTCTTCAACAGCGATTGTGAAAGTGTTGCCACCTACTTCTAAAGTGGAATCATCCCGGCTTTCAAACTCGTCAAACCATTTCTTTCCGAGGATTATAGCAAACTTTGTACGCTGTATGTCAAATCTGACATCTAAAAGTTGTGATTTAAGCTCCTTAACCTTCTCATCTACCCAAGCAAGCTTGATTTTATCTGATTGTTTGGCAACAGGTGAGTTATCATATAGATCAATACCAAGTTTCATAACCTCATCAGCAGGTCTAAGTTTACCGGAAGCAATTCTAGCTCTAGTATCCTTCACAGAAGGCAGACTAGAGAAACTCTTGACTTTAATTGCAAAATCTTTTGCGTAGTAATAGTCAACTGGCTCTTCTTTTTCCATATCTGGAGAGAAACCATTTTTAGTAATACCCTTAGCTTTTAAATATTCAATCTGCTCATCAGTGAGTCCTGCAAAGGTGCTATCTACATAAGATGTTTTTTCTTCTAAAGTTTTTCGAGTATCGTTTAAAACTTTTAGCTGAGCTTGTAGTTTAATTTCTTCAAAAACTTTATTTGATAAGTCAGTAGCTGATGTTTTACCTTCCGCAATAGCTCTATTCATTACTGGGATAGTGTTCAACTCAAGGACATAAATCCTATCTTTCTCCCAAACACTGTTGGTCCAAATAACTCCCTTGTCGCTTAATAGCTCATAGTTATCTTTTGAAAGAGTGACAGGAAGCCAAGGAGTGTTTAGAAACCCATCCTTAACAATAGCGTAGTTTCTAAAAACATGTATAGGATAATCTTTAGCAAAACCTAATTTTTCAGGATTATCAGTTAACTCAATAGTTCCATTAATTGTAGCTTTTATAGAAAGATTAAGCTTAGTCTTATGCCACGCTAAACTTGATAGAGAGCACTTAGGATTTTTTTCTGCGGTAAACTTAGGAAAATCCCCTTTAGTTTTAGTTCCTCTACTGATTTTCTTGTACTTAAAATCTTCGTGGTATGGGTAAAAATACGCTTCTTCATCTTTTAACAGCAACTCGATAACATCTAATAAGCAGAAAGCATCTGCAGGAGGAAGATAGTCTGTATTTAAACCTGCAACCATTCTTTCACTAGGGGAGTGTACTGCTTTTCTTAAAGATTCCTCTACTTCCCCATATTCAGAATTAGTAAAAGCGTTATTTATTGAATCCACTAAGCGAACATCTCCAAGAGACCCTATAACTTCCAGAGCTTCATCAGTTTTAGTCTTTTGATTTAAGATACAAGCTAAAGAATAGAGAGCTTGTATTATAGGCTCCTTATTAGTAGGTCTTTTGAAATCATTTTCTTGTAAAGTAACCTCTTTTTCGTTACCGGATATTTGATTAGTAAGAAAAAAGATACGTTCCTTATCCGTTCCCATAACTTGTGGGTACATTACTGTACCGTCCTCTTTCTGACGATACATGTTTATCGTAGCACTGTTTTTATGATCAACATTTAGTGAGAAAATTATGTTCTCTGTAGGTTGTGCTCCTGTAAACTCTATTGGAGTTTTCCCAGTGGTACTTCCTGCATTCTTAATTAGATCTTCAAGAGCAATGCTGAACTGAGGAAGGTTATTACTATGAATAAGCGACCCCCCTAATCTTTCTGCCATCTCCATCATAATATCTCTGTTATAATAGTTCCCATAACCAATCATACAGCTTGATGTGATCTTGCCTTCTAGTTTCTCAACTGCTGTATAGATAGACTCTATTTCTCGTGAATAATTTCTAACAACAGGGTATCCATCTGTAAAAAACATTAATGAAAACTTATCGGAGATAACTGTTAGATCCTCAATCACGTTTTCTGTGTCTGCTAAAATTTCCGAGAAACAAGTACATCCAACAGGAGTCTTGTTTTTATTTATAGCGTTTTCAAGAATTTTATAATCTACTCCGTCGTTAACTCGGAATCCCTTTAAGATAAAATTGAATTCACCTTCGCTAGAGAACCAACCAAGTGAAAGAGTATCTCCTTTTGGGATTTCCTTAGCTTTATAAATTAGATCTTTAGCTAGAGCTGGTAAATCATAACTCATAGAATAACTACGGTCATAAATCCAGATATGGTTAACTGGATCTGGTACAACGGGTTTGTCTGTCCCCATAATTTCCTGTTCTACTAAAAATAGATTTTCTTTAATGGTATAATACCTCATGAATCCTCCTTAAGTTCTTTCAAGTGAGTTAAAATTCTACTCGATAGAATAGTATTTCTTTTTGAAACATTGTTATTTAATATTGATTTGAAAAGAGCTTTCTGATGACCTAAAATAAAGACCTTCTTCTTGGCTCTTGTAATTGCGGTGTATAGTAAGTTTCTTTGCAACTGCACTGAGAAATAGTTAACATAAGGCATAACAACATAGTCATACTCTTGGGATTGAGACTTGTGTATCGTTCTTGCATAATCAAGAGCTAACATTGCGTAAGAGTCTCTAAAACTATATTCAATAGTTTTTCCCTCAATATATATTTCTAATTTTCTATTTCTTTTATTAATGTTGACTAGAGTGCCTCGTTCCCCATTATAGACTTCGTTTTGATAATCATTCTTAATAATCATCACTTTATCATCTTCTCGGAAAGTACATATTTCTGTTTTAAACTCTCTAGAAGAATCAAAATTAGGATTAAAAGTTTCCTGTAAAGTTCTATTAAGATTAGATACTCCTAGAATTCCTTTGTAGGTTGGACTTAGAATTTGATAATTTTTTTCCTGTAAAGCTTCAACCACAGTCACTAGTTTTTTAAGTACGTCTTCCTCTTCCTCAATTTCCATAAAGATAAAATCTCTTTTGGTATTGAATAATTGAGTACTCCCTTTATTGATTTGATGAGAATTCAAAACAATATCAGAGGTGTCCTCTTGTCTAAATATTTTATTTAAGGCGACGTGCGGTATTCTAGCACTCTGGATTAATTCTTTTAAAACATTACCTGGTCCAACAGAAGGTAATTGTGCAGGATCCCCTACGAAAACTAATACAAATTCTTTTTCAGGAAGAGACTGTAGAAGTCTGTATAGAAGCACTTGATCCACCATACTGAACTCATCTACAATAATAACGTCAGAGGTCAAACGATCATCTAAACCTTTCTTCCAGCTAACCCCATCAAACCCCAGCTCTTTATGGATAGTTGAAGCATCAAAGCCGCAAGTTTCCGAAAGTCTCTTAGCTGCGATCCCTGTAGGAGCCATTAAAGTGACCCTAAGATTTCGACTCACAGAGATATCTACCAAAGCTTTAGTGAGAGTAGTTTTACCTGTTCCAGGTAACCCTGTAATTATGGAAAAATTATTGTCGAAAAAATTACGAACACCGTTTTTTTGTTCAGCAGAGAGTTCAAATTGTTTTTCTTTCCATTTAAGGTTCTTCCACTCGCCGCCATTAATATTCTCTGTTTGAAGTTTTTCATAACCAGCAATGTACTCATCTACATCTATCCCTTCAAAGAACAAGTGTCTGTTAGACACGTTAATTAGTTTAGCAATAATCTGTGCGGAAAACTTCTCCGCTTTATAATGGTGTGCAGTGTACAGCTTCTTACCTTCTAAAATAATTTTCCCTTCGATGATTAATTCTTTTAAATAGGTTTTTAAATTATTTCTACTTATAGCTACTTCGAAATTGGAGTTGATAAATTTTTCTAAATAAGTATATAGGTGCCCATTTTTAAAACTTTGACTAGATAGTTGATAGTGAACTAAAGCTTTATAACGGAGAGGGGAATCAATAGGTATTCTTAATACTTCTGTAGCTACTTTATTTAATTTTTTAAAAGATATTTCCTCTATGTCAATTAACACATAAGGATTTTCTTCAATCTCTTTCATTAGCTCTTCTGAACCACCATAACTTTTAACAATAATATCAGTTATATTGGGTGTGAAAGTAATTCCTAATAAAAAAGCAGATGGTTTTAAGGGGTGTGTTTTTAATTTATTACGTAAGGTTTGAATTTTATGATCTGGGATATAAGCATCCAACTCAACTTCCCATAAAGAATTTAAATCTTCTAGGTCCATATAACTTACAATATCAGTCGCAGTGATACGAGGTATATCAATATACCAATGTAAGTATTCTATTATCCCTTTAAAGATTATTTGACTATCCATGACAAAGCATTCCCTATCTTATAACTAGTTTGAAGTATGGTAGATTATATTGTGTGTAAAATCTATATAAATCTACAGGTCTTTTCCCACGATTATCGATGACTCTGGTAGCCATGTTTTCATGCCATTTTAAATTGCTTAAAGTGTGACAATAAGTATCATTTGGCTCTTCTTTTTTTATGTGCGTAGCACAAAAGAGATTTAGGATTATATATATTACTTTGTAGCGGTTTGTTGCCATTTAAAATTGCATGAGTTTCAGAACCCTTACTATATAAGGATTCTAGCGTCCTTTAAAATTTTAACGAATCAGCTAAAAAATTCCTGTACTTTTCACCATTCTTATCTTTACTATTATATAGATCTATATAGATTTATGAAAAAAATGGAGTGCCTATTTATGAAAATAGCAATTACAGGTTCTAGAGGTCTATTAGGATCTCGATTAAAAATATTTTTTGAAGAGAAGGGATTTGAAGTTATTACTGGAGATCGTCCCGATTATAATATAGCTAGTTATGAATCAATGAAGAGATTTTTAAATCCTAGTATCAAGTACTTGATTAACTGTGCCGCTTATACAGATGTTCCTAAAGCTGAGGAGGATCAGAAACAAGCTTACTTGGTAAACGCTCAAGCTTCAGGAATATTAGCTAAAGTTTGTTCTGAGTATAACATTCATCTAATTCATTTCAGCACTGATTTCGTATTTGATGGGGAATCTACCATCCCTTATAAAGAATCTGACGAACCCAACCCCGTAAACTATTACGGTCTTTCCAAGCTACATGGGGAAAGAGCAATCCAGAAAAAAATGAAAGATAACCCTAAGTACACAATTTTTAGACTACAGTGGTTATACGGGAACAGTGACAAAACTTTCTTCAGTAAGATATTATCAGCAGCTCGAAACGGCAAGAAACTAACTATTGTGTCAGATGAAATAGGATCGCCTTGCAGTGTTCACTACATTAGTGACGTGGTCTATAGATCTTTTTTTAAAAAAGATCCTAGAAAACTAAAAGGTAAGATATTTCATCTTACTCATAATGATTATTGTTCCAGATATCAATGTGGAAAATATTTTTTAGAAAAAATGGGATTCGCAGATTGTGTTACTCCTATTAAAGATATTCCTCCTGGTAAAGTGGATCGCCCTAAATTTGGAGCATTAGATAACACTAAATTAAAAACAATTTTAAGTGGTCGTTTAGGATCTTGGAGAAAAGATTTAGATGACTACATCGATGAGATATCCTAATGCTTAAAGATATTATTGGACATGAAGATATAAAGAGTTCATTAAAGGTATTAAAAACAAACTTACCTCCACTACTCTTATTTACGGGACCTAAGGGTGTTGGTAAACAACACACTGCTTTACATTTAATAGACGAAATCTACAAAGGATCCTTCACTCCCAGATTAGAGATACATCCTGATATACTCATTTTAGAACCCGAAACTAAGGTTTTTAAATTAGAACTTGTCGATAAAATGAAGGATTACATCAGCGACACTGCTTTTGAGCTGGATAGTAAATTTGTAATTTTACGTGATGTTGATCTCATGAATAAAGAGTCAGCTAATTCATGTTTAAAAATATTTGAAGACTCTCCTGATAATACTCATTTTATTTTACTAGCTGAAAATAAAGATTTGATTATAGATACCATTCAATCTAGAAGCGTCTCGCTAGAATTTAATCCAATAAAAGATCTGAAGAAATACTTACCTGATTTGACAGATGTAGAAGTCAAATTAATGGGCGGGTGTATTGGTCAAAAAAAGATTCTAGAAGATATTGGCGTAGACACGATTTATCAAGAAGTGTCTCTATTGTTAAATACCTATGATGACTTAGATTACTCAAACATACTTGACTGGTATACCGAGCGTAAAGACTTAGCAATACCTCTATTGAACACTTTATTCTTAATGGTCTCCCAAGACTTGGTTAAGAACAACAGATCTCTAAACACCTCCTTACTGTTTCTAAATTCTTGTAAGAATTTCAAGGACAAAATACCTACTAATTTAAGATTAGATATGCATTTTAAAAACATGCTTATTCAAAATAAAAATAACCTAGAAGACAAGAAAGCTCCTAAGGTTATACTTAAGCAAGAACCAGTGGAAGTAGAAGAGTCTAATAATATTATTGATAAGATAAATAGTGAAGATAATCCCGAAGTAAAAACTTTTAATTTTGAGGACTATGTTAAACCTCATCTTGATAAGTTCATTAAGATATCTTTCACAGATAAAGAGTTATTACCGTTGAACGAGTTTGTAGATAAGATTGTTAAAGCTAAACTGAAAGAAAAACATTATCAGGTCGATGATGGTTCTCTTAAAAAAAGATTTTACACAGGGTTCTTAGGAGAGATGGCAGTCAGTCTGATATTTGAGAAAAATACTGTAGATTGGGCTATCGGTAATTCTAAGATTTTTAACAAGGCAGATTTATCTGCTTTAGGTAAAAACATAGGTATCAAAACAGTAGAGTGGGGCAAATTCCCCATCGTGCATAAGAATCCAAAAAGACCAGAAATAATTAATATTAGAGAGGGTAATACCATATACGTCTGTGGGGTAGCTTCTAAAGAAAACATGGAGAATAACTCTACTGATGAGTTGATCCTATCAGACCAGTTAAGACAGAGAAATGTCAAGACAGGTTTTTACGGGTTTGAGGATTTGAAATTCCTACCTAAAGAAAGAGTTATTAAAAAATTAAATAGGGAGACTTAATGAAAACTAAATTCCAAGGAGCACGTCCTGCATTATTTTTAGATTTAGACAGCACTGTTCGCTACTGTCCTAACCCAAAAATGCCGTGCCCTAATACTCCAGACGATGTTATGATTTATCCTGGAGTTGTTGATAAGATAAATAATTTCAAAAAAGCGGGTTTCTTTATCTTTGGGGTATCGAATCAAGGCGGTATTGAACTAGGTTATATGTCTGAAGATGCTTGTAAGGCAGTAATGGAAGCAACTAACTCAAAGATGGATAACGTTTTTGATACTATTATTTGGGCATCAAAACTTAAAAGTCATGATAGGAAACCAAATCCGGGAATGATTGAAAAGTTAACTCAAAAGTATAATGTAGACTTAGATGCTTCTATTATGGTGGGGGATAAAGATACAGACTTAATGTGTTCTCTAAATGGTGGGGTAAGACAATTTTTCTATGCCAAAGATTTCTTTGTCGAAGGTCACAAAGAAATAGAAGAGAAACAGAAGCAAGGTTACCTAAATTTAAACTATGCTGACACGATGAGATAGTTATGAAACTAAGAAATAATTTAGAGTTAATCACAGGTCCTGTATGTTGTGGGAAATCTGAGGAACTTCTGAGAAAGATTACCAGATATGACATAGCGGGTTATAATATTCTACTTGTAAAGCCTGTAGTGGATACAAGATCAAATACCGTGAAGTCGAGAAATGGATCTGAAAGAGAATGCATAGAGATATCTTCTCCAGATGATATTTTTCATGAAATTAATCAGTACGTAAAAAAAAACAACAAGAGTATTGACATAATTGCTTTTGATGAAGGACAATTCTATAAAGACCTATATAGAGTAGTGAAAGAACTCCTCTTAAAGAAGTACAAAGTCCTTGTTTCGGCACTAGACTCCGACTTCAACGGAGAGCCTTTCGGGGACATTACTAAGATGGTAACCCTCTCAGACTCTGTAGAGAAATTAACGGCAGTATGTATGAAGTGTAAATGTGATCATGCCATTTTTAGTCAGAAACTTAAGATAGGTGGGGATCAGATAGAGGTAGGTGATTTAGAATTATATCAACCTCGATGTATTAACTGTTTTGTCCCAGGTGGAATTTAATATGGAAGTTAAAAAGTTACAAGAATACTACAACACCATTAATGAGTGTTCTCTATCTTTAAAAAAAGATGCAGACTTTGATTATGTTCAAACACAGTTAGCTAAAATGGCTGTCTTTAATGATACCTTAAACACTGTTATTGGTGAAGTCTCTGTAGAACAAACCATATTGAGAAATAAACATACTAATGGGAGATTTGCTTTTGATGTTCATGCAACTGATTTAGCGAGTAATGACCCTAGGGTAACGCAGTTAGCTACAGCAAAAGAGAGGCATGATTATATTCATTTTTTCTTACTGAAAGATGATTACAAAGAACTAATCGACTTAGATGCCAGCATCAAAGATTTAGAACAACTCTTAAAACTTGCTCACAAAAAGTCAAGAGACATTGAGAAGCTTTACAACAAGCTTAAGATGCTTTGGGATACCATCCAATTAGAGTTAAAAACCATTAAAAGACTTGGTAGTGATGGTGATTTCATAGATAAAGTTAGAAATGATCTTGACTCTAGTCCAGTTAAACCTATTTTTACTGATGATGCTGTTGAACAAATAAAAATGGATCAATATAATAATACTGATAAGTTAGAAGATGAGGCAGTAAACTCTTTATTAGAAGGAACTGATGAAGGGTCCACACCTGAAGATAAACTAATTGATATAGAAGTAGATAGCTTATTAGAAGACATATAAATTCACGGAGGAATTATGAATAAGGGCGAATTAGTTGATGTGATCTCAGAAAAAACAGGTATTCAGAAAAACACTGTTGCTTTGATCATAAATGAGACACATGAGACAATCATTGAGAAATTAAAAGGCGGGGACACAGTGAAAATCGCTGGGTTCGGTACTTTCTTAACCACAAAGAGAGAAGCTAGAAAAGGTCGTAACCCTAAGACTGGGGCAACTGTTGAAATTCCAGAAAAGATAGTTCCTAAGTTCAGACCTGGGAAAGCCATGAAAGAAACTCTTTAATTAAGGAAGATATTGAGATGATAAAAGAACTACCTGTACTCCCAGTAAAAGACCTAGTGGTTTTTCCACATATATTCATTCC
>Ga0114918_10002216_pt1 | contig 17465 bp, 25 predicted proteins | sample LantaG_FD_87015 | JGI IMG/M metagenome (GOLD analysis project Ga0114918, IMG submission 87015) | Deep subsurface microbial communities from Baltic Sea to uncover new lineages of life (NeLLi) - Landsort_02402 metaG | ecosystem: Environmental > Aquatic > Marine > Oceanic > Sediment | place... | reverse complement strand
TATACTATTTATCAATATATATATTAATTCTGTATTAGCCAGTAAAAGATTTACTGGTATTATAATTGAGCTGAGGAGTCTCGTTTAAGTAAGTTATTTATTTTTGTCCCATTGAGCATGACCATATCTTACTGAAGATTTTATGGTACGCTTTAATAGAACTCGTTTAGGGTCTTTCTTTGTCGCTTCCCACATCATTCTAATATAAATGTCGTAGATAGCGAAAGGGGTCCGGCCTGTTTTGACCACTACTTCACTCATGCAAAGGGGGTTAAAAAGATCTGTGAGAGTTCTCTTTACCACTTCTTTTGCATCGTTACCCCAGGTTTTGTTGTTGTTAAAACAATAAGATTTCAGAATTTTATGCAAATCACCATAAACCAACCACATTAATTTTTTTGAATTAGGTTGTAGCCAATCTATGTATTCCTGAAGTTCATTAATAGTTTCTAAGTCATCAACTTTGGATTTATTAACTGAAAATACTTTCATAATGAGTAAGTCTCCTTGAGACTCCTCGCTCGATTATATCAAAGAACAACTCTTATTTTAATAGTATACACTAAAAACAAGGTTCTGTCAGTGAAAATCTTAACTGATGTCTATAATCTTATCCCAATCAAATGCTGGACCAATATCAACCTTACCATCCGCCCTATAATTAACATGGGTACAAATACCCTCAAAGGCCTGTGCTTCATGCGCATCCGCAAATACCCTGTAGCGCTTTTCCACCGGTAAAAATTCTCTGGGTATATTGTGCTTTCCACAAAGATATGATATTAAATTACTGAGAGATTCATACTGTTCTTCAGTGAAAGTAGAATAATACGTGTACTTACGGTAGGGCGAATCCAACTTTGTGTAGAAATCCGTTTCTTCTATGGTACAGTATTTTGTCCCGTAAATATTGTTGAGAACATCTCCTTCTCTACTAAGGGGTCCTATGTTTGATAATTCGATAGCTATAGAACGTTTTGAATTAACAGCGTTTCCTCCTATTGAACCACGACCCAAATGATAAGACCAATACGCTGAATTAAAAAGCTGGTATACGGTACCATTACGGCCTATCACAAAGGGAACTGACATATGACTGTCCTGTTCTATAAGGGTGGCCAGATCACCCATTAGAAACCCTACGGTGAAGTGTAGAACAATGGAGGTCTTATTAAATTCATCAGGATAAAAGAAATCCGTCACACCTTGTGGTTTAATTACTGATAGTGGGAAAGTAAATGCAGTACTATTTTCTACATCATACTTTACCCCATCAGAATCTCTATGTGTGTTATCAAATTGTGTTTCATAGTCTTTTATACCTTCTGGATACATTGTTGCCTCCTCCTTAAATACAGATTTCACTTCTTTATCTCCCTCAAGTTCTTCACCTATTACGGGTTCCGGTACAGGAATCTTTTCTTCTATAGGAGGTAAAGGTGCAACTAAAACTTCCTGCTCAGTTTTTTCTACAACCTCTATAGGTTGTGGTCTAACTGCTTTTCTTTTGAACAATTTCCTTAAAAATGCCATAATCATTAATGTCCTCCTTTTCAGAGTTAAACGAATAATGCCATATAAAAATGATACGGTTCTGAATGCTCTATCTTAAAGTATTATTTTGATTTATATCTTTTGAGAAGCTCCGATTTAGCCTCTTCTTTGGTGAGTTCTTTATCCTTTGCTGCGTACTCATCCTGTATTTTAAATAACAGATCCTTAACGTCCCTGATCTCGGGACCTTGTTTGATTTTAAGTAAATCCATTAATTCATTGCCATCAAGTAATGGCTTATTCTGTATTTTCACAGGTGCATTTCGAATCTTTTCAATTCGATCTATTAAATCAGGGATTTCGTTCTTAGCCGGTAGTCTACCTAATTCATCTGCTCTGGCCAGATCTAAAATAGAGTTAACCATTTCATCCCCAACATCGCGAATATATTTACGGAGTTTGGTATCCTTTGATTTTAATTTTAATAACGGGTCCATATGCATCTTAACGAGATCAACTACTTTTTTAGAAGTATTACTATCAAATTTAAGGCGCTTCATTATAGCTTTTGCAATCTCAGCTCCTGCATGCTGATGATCAAGAAATGTTACCTTATCAGGAAATATCTGCTGCTTCTCAGGTTTTCCAATATCATGCAATAAAGCAGCCATCTGATTCTCTATTCCAGGTTTAGCGTTTTCAAGAACCTTAAGCGTATGTCTGTAGACATCACCTTCTTGGTGATACTTCTCGCCCTGGGTGACTCCTCTTAAAGCGTCCACCTCGGGCATAACATATTTCAGTATTCCAATAACTTTCATTATTTGAATAGCCTTTTTTAACTTGCCGGTTTTCATGGTCTTTTTTAGTTCAGCCATGATTCTTTCCTTAGAGACTATTTCTATTCTCTCGGCATTTTTCTTAGCTATCCTTAAAACTTCCTTAGGGATATCCCAGTCCTTTACCGCAGCAAATCGGACAAGTCTCATTAATCTGAGTGGGTCTTCCTTGAACCTCTTATCCAACATGACATTATCGATATGCTTAAGAACACCTTTTTCGATATCCTTTTTTGAAGTACCGGTCAGGTCCTTGATCTCACCAGTAGTCAGATCTTTCAATAGCATATTAACAGTAAAATCTCGCCGCTCAATATCTTTTTTTAATGGTGCGTATTTTACATCTCTTTGGCGTGATTCGTTATCATTAAACTCTTCTTCCATGGTATCGGCCACTTCAATGACAGCACCTTTGGTTTTGAAGGTTTTCTTTGCGTGATTAAGATCTTCTTTAAAAGTGATCTGCCATATAGGATATGCACCCATCTGAACCGGTGTAGAAATGGCATCACCAAATTTTTTCTTAATAAAATGAGTTAACTTTTTTGACCCACCGTCCATCTCAACAATTATATCAAGATCCTTGGGATCCATTGTGGGGTCATCTTTGAGTTGCTTAATATACTCATCTCTGACATAACCACCTATTGCATGAGTTTTATTAGCAAAAGGGGTCCCTGGAAGAATTTCTTTCAGTAATTTCTCTACTTCTCTTTCAGCAGAGGATGCTTCCCGAGCATTTAAGAATGCATGCACGACTCTTTGGGCACCTGTATTGGTGTCTTCGTTTAAACTGCTTAAGAATGCGCTTGCTACTTTAATCGCTCTTTTTTCCATATTTTACATTTTCTGATAGAGATCTGACAAGATCTACATAATTTACCCTAAATTTATCCGCTATGCCCTTTAATATTTTTTCGGCTGCTTTGGATGCTCTGGAAACCTCGGTTCTTTTATCTAAGAAACCAGCTTCTTTTCGGACGTTATTGTTATAAACTTCCCAGGATACTCGGACCATTGTATTTCCTCTGAATATAATTAAAGGGTTAAATTTCACAGGGCGATGGAGCAGCTTCCTTGAATGGAATTTCTATGATATCATCGAAACCTTCATCTAATGTAGGTATTTCAAAATTTTGTGACATCGTTGTAATGACTTCCTCCCACTTAAGATCCGAATACCCTCTGGATTCTTTCATCCTGTATCTCAGATTATTCTGATTCTCAGTGAACCATACACAGATAATTTCAAGTTCAGTTGGTAAGGTGTGGTTTTTTATCTGATCTATACTTTTTGCCCTTAAAGCTTTAGTATAATAAACTTCATCAAGGATTATGTCGAAACCTGCCATTAAAGCGTCGTTGAATGCCGCTCCTGCTATCTCTTTCACAAGAGGCTCATAGAGGGGGTCGAATACGTATTTGCCTTTTAACATGAGGCGAATGTTATCCTCACAGATGATAATGATATTAGGATTTTCCGCAACGTTTCGTGACCAGGTGGATTTTCCTGAACCAGGTAATCCAGTCAATAAATAAATTTTTTGTGCCATACCTATAAAAAAATATTAGAAGAAAATTACGATTTTTGAATAATATGGTTAAAAATCTGGTATAATGGATTATCGGATAATAAAAAACATTTAGTTGAAAGGTCCTTCTATGGCTTCCATACAGGAAAGAATAACGGCCCTACTTCAAAAAGAGGGTCCTTTAGGGATAGCTCCTATTACGGATAAATTAGGAGTTAGTGTCAGTAAGGTTCATCCTGCCTTAAAGGGTATGAAAAATAAGGGGCAAATAACAGTTTCAGGTGTTCGAAGGAAATACTTATATGGTTTACCGTTTACAGCTACTCCTATAGATAAGGGAGATTTAAGTAAATTAAAAGGTACGGAAAAGTTAATTGTAGAAACGATCTCAAGGTTCAAAGTGTCTCCCTTGAATGCGGAAGAAATAGCGGAGAGACTAGGCTTTTCCTTAAACAATACAAGAGTTAAACTAAACTGTTTAAAGAAAAAAGGGCTTATAAAAAAGGTAGGAAAAAGACCTTGGCGCTATAAGTTAAATGTACCTGAAGAGGAATCCACTCAAAAAGAACAAGAGAGTCCGGATACTACAAATTCCCCCTTAAATAGGAATTACTTAATGATCTTTACGAATAAGGGAATGGGTAAAGTTGTTGTAAAAGGCTTTAATGATCCCGGAGAATTTGCGAGCGCCTTTGCAGCTCAACAGACTGACCCTAATCTGGTCAGTATCATAGGATATAAGAAATTAAAATGTAAAACAACTTTACTGCCAATTTTAACTAAGAAAAAATAAAATCCAAATCCAAAAGGGGATCTTATGCAATCTTTACGAAGAGATATATATGATTTGTTTAATAGCGATTTCACTGTATCTTTAAATGCTGAGAAGATAAGTAAATCATTAAATGTGGAGTTGAAAAGAATTTATAAAGCACTGTATGCTATGAAAGAAAATGGTACATTAATAGCAGAGGGTCCCGTACCTCATTCTTACCGGCTCAACGTGAATTCCTATAGTCAATGCCGAAAAAATAAAGATATCAATAAATTAAAAGGATTAGGGAAAAAAATTATTGAAGCAATATCCTCTGCGGATGCTCCTTTAGGAGCAAAGGAGTTATCAGAACTCTTAAATACGCAGTTGCCTCCCATGAGATATTGTCTTTGTATGTTAAAGAAAAGAAAATTTATAGAATCTGTAGGCTGTACTCCTTACTCATACGTTCTTCATGAAAATTATACGGTACCTAATGCGGAAGTTCCAGATAAGGTAGTTAAGCACCATAAGATTGAGACCAATTCTGTATTGGATGCTCTGTATGAAAAAGTTTCTTTAGAGCAGGAATTCTTAATCGTCTCAAAAATCAACGGAAAGACAGACGTGAAGGGTTTTGAGAATTCCGATGAGTTCACTTCAGCTTTTGCACTGTTGCAAAAAATACCAGGGTTACAAAAGATCTCAGGGTACAGACAGATAAAATGTACTGTTGTTTTAACCCCCGAAATTGAATAGGAGTATACTGATGGATTTCTTTCATGGTGAAGAGGCAGAGTCTATTACAGATGACCAAATTTTTGAATATATTGGATTTGCTGAGTTATCCCCCGAAGCGAATAGAGCTTTAGGTTCCTTAATAGGACTTAAAGATAGTTTTTCTTATACAGTTTGGGATGAAATATTGGATGAATTTAAGATAAGTGAGTATTCAAATCTATCAAAAAAGATATTAGACTATATCTTTTTTATTGAAACGTACAGAGATAATGATTTAACTATTTATTATGAAGAGGATAAAAAGGTACCTAAATATTCATCAGGCGTCTTTTTTAATGAGTTATTGTCTAGGAGACAATTAAGATTAGCCGTCCAGTACCATGAGCCTCTTGTTGAGTATAAAACTCCTGAAATGACCTTTAGAATAGTTGCCGACAGAATAATAGAATTAGGTGTTGATCTCCGTATTCAGCTGGCAGTTGTAAGTAACACTAAATTTTTTAAAAAAGTTGTTCAGGTTCCCTCAGTATTAAATGCAATATTTCCTTCAAAAATGGGTCTTTTTTTAATGCTGGAGAAAAGATTTAAACCTATAAAAAGGTCGCTTAGATACACTACAAGTCAAAAAATATATGGGATGGAATTTGAAGATCTACTTTGTGACATAAGTGAAAATTCTCCCTTAACTGTCGAAGAGATAGATTACGCCCATAATAAGCTTTATGTGAATAACTTCAATTTTTATTGTTTCCAGATTTTACCCCTTAATAAATTATTGGAATATGGTATAAACTCGAAAATAGCTTGGTCCCTATCGAGCTTTGATCCTCATGTGGAGGCCCCAAAGTTTACAAGAAAAAATGATATTACTATGGTAAGTATGAATATGCCTATTTCTTCGGCCTTAAGGTGTTCCACTACGAAGTCTGATTCAGTCTTAAAGTGGCTAGCAATTGTAGGTCCTCAGGAAGTTCTTCCAAACCTTTTAGGTGTTAATGATCCTGTATTAAGAGATTTTATTTCGAAGAGAATGCAAGGGATTGAGATAGACAAGGAGGACTTCCGAGTACTTAGAGCAAAGATATTAAGAAGGTTTTATCACCCTTCTTATCTTTCATAATTAAAAAATAATTTCTTTTTGTTGACATACCTTAAAAATTTGTTTATACTATAAGGGATACATAAATAATTTTTTGGTTTGGAAAAGGACACATGAGACAAATAACTTTAAAGACAACAGCAGCAGCGACAACAGTCGGTACCGCAGGCACAGTGGGAACAGCCAATATATTGTCTTAGAGGAAGTCTTATAATTAAAATAGATAGGTCTTCCTCGCAAGAGGGAGACCTTTTTTTATATACGCCCTAGTAGCTCAGTGGTAGAGCGCGATACTTGTAATATCGACGTCGGCGGTTCAATCCCGTCCTAGGGCTCCATTTTGAAATTATCGCGGAATAGTGTAACTGGTAACATCTAGGGCTCATAACCCTAAGACATCGAATGCTTGTGTCGGTTCGAATCCGACTTCCGCTATTTTTTTAGTTTATAATACTCCATTAGATGTAGTATTATGTATAATACATAATACATAATACATAATACATAGTAACTTTCAAAGGAGTAGTGATGGATGATTCAAGATTTAGAGAAATCAGTAATAAGCTTACTGATGACCAGTGGAGAAGACTTTCGTTGGGTGATTATGATAACCTTATTAAAGATGCAGAGGATCTAATTGAATATTTTGAATCATGTCGAAACCATTTAAAAGATCCGGAGGAATTTAAGAAGAAATATAATTACGGGGATGAGAAAGAATCTGAGTATCCCCGAGAATATACAGATGGCTTTACTATTGATGCCCGAGTACAGACGATACTGAAATATGTACGCAAATATAATGCGAGAAATGTTTTAGATATAGGGTCAAGAGCTGCGTTTATTCTGTTTCATGCTTTAAAGCATAATTTTATTGATTCGGCAACAGGTATTGAAATTGACACCAGATTCTTTAACTTATGCAACAGGGCTATTGATCAATACAAGGTTGAAGGTTTGAAATTTCATAATATCTTATTTGAGGATTTCAATTCTGACGAAAAATTTGATGCCATATTAATGACAGATACATTAGAGCATGTAATTGATCCTCAGGTTATCTTTGATAAAAGTAGAAGATTTTTAAATAAAAATGGAGTGGCTATTGTTTCGTTACCAGTAGACCGTCCTCCTATTATGGAGAAAGAAAAAAAGATTATTATAGAAGGCAAAACTCAGGAACATGTACATCTAATTGATTTAGACGGTATAGTTAAAATAGCTGAGAAAGCAGGTTTTGCTCTTATAGAAGCTGAAGTAATGACATCGTTTTTTAAAACTCAGATATCGGTATTTAAACCGGTGTAGAATTTTTTAGGTATAGAAAGGAGATCGATATGGCAATGATTATTTAGCCCTAGAAAGGGGTGAAGCCATGTCTTATCCAAGTAACAAAAGAGAACGTCTTCTTATTGGGAAAAATAAGGGACGTAAAAGAGTGCTGTCGTTTGGTCAAGGATTCTCAGTTGAATGGAAGAAAGAAACTACTCGACGATTAAGAAACACAACAAAGATTTGTTCCGTTGTAGGGTGTTGCGGAAATCCACGGAGACGCGGAGAGTTGACCATGCAGGAAAAGAGGTTTAATTGCTCTTTGAAAGATTAACGGGGCTGTAACTCAATTGGGAGAGTGCCTCACTGGCTGTGAGGATGTCGCAGGTTCGACCCCTGTCAGTTCCAAAATACACGTCGGAAATTTTTAGAAGATGCGGAGGCCTTGGTAGGGCCAATTACCATTCGTCCAGGAGAAACCCCTGGTTCCGGCTCCAAATCATTAAACGGGATCGTAGCTCAATTTGGGAGAGCGTTTGCTTTGCACGCAAAAGGCAGGGGGTTCAAATCCCCCCGGTTCCACCATTTTAGCGGGTGTAATTCAGCGATCAGAATGCTGCCCTTCCAAGGCAGACGCCGCGAGTTTGAATCTCGCCACCCGCACCAAATCAGGAGATGCTATGTTAAAAAGAGATCCAGTAGTAAAAGACGCAAAAAGTAAATAATTGATTAATGCGAGTGTAGCTCAGTGGTAGAGCATTTCGTTGCCAACGAAAAGGTCACGGGTCCAATCCCCGTTACTCGCTCCATTTACATGCGAGAGTAACTCAGTGGTAGAGTTTTTGCTTCCCAAGCAAACAGTCGCGGGTTCAATCCCCGTCTCTTGCTTTTTGTCAACTGCCCGTGTAGCTCAGGGGTAGAGCGCATCCTTGGTAAGGATGAGGTTCATCGGTTCAATCCCGATCACGGGCTTTATAAGGGGAAATATGAAAGCACAAGAATATGCTCAGGATGTGAAGGATAATAGTTATAGTATTGAATCAGTTAATCGAGTAGTTCAAGGTCTCCTGGGAGAGATCACCTGTATAGCAAAAGCCAGAAACATAAGTAAAGTTTCGAGTATGGAAGCTGTGATAAAAGAAATCAGGCAGAAATGGGTTGCTATATGTAATAGAGCAGAAGGTTTAAATAAGGACGGGTTTGATAAGTTCCTTGTGAAGCATGGATTATTAGGTGAAGATTTAACATTAAGTATGGGTATACTAATGAAAATGGGTGCTTAGCTTAGTTGGTATAAAGCGCTTCCCTTACAAGGAAGAGATCGTTGGTCCGAATCCAGCAGTGCCTACCATTCAAACCCTATTGATTATTTTATCCTTGGGGTTTTTTTCTGTTAGTACCTGGTCTTTCCGTTAACTATATTAATTTTGTCTTTTTACTGTAAGAGGGGGATAGGTTGATCGCCGAATCCCGGTCCTGACCGGTTGCCCCCTCTTTCTTAAATTCAGGTCGTTCCATCAGGAGAATGAGAAAATATGGAAGAGCATTTATTTATAGAACTTTGTGATATAGCTAAAGAAGTTCCTCAACTAGAATATAATAGCGATAAAATAGAAAAACTTCGAGATTACATCTTTTCAGAGAGTGATTCATTAGGACCGCAAATTTTACTTTTATATAAATTAAATTCCGGATTACGTGGGTGCGATTTAGCAAAGGTTTTAATGAAAGAAACTTTTCCTAATGTCATCTATAGACATAAAAATTATAGAAATCCTAAAAAATAATAAATTGCCAGTGTAGCTCAGCGGAAGAGCACCAAATTCGTAATTTGGGGGTCAGGGGTTCAATTCCCCTCTCTGGCTCCATTTTGTACAATTTTCAGAAATAAGAAAGATGATTAAAAAGAAAGAAGTAAAAGGAAATACCGTAGCCCCGTTAAACACAGAAAAGATTTTGCGGCCCGTAAAGAAAAAGGATCTTGGAGTACGTGAAGTAAAATATAGGATGTATCGTTTTAAAGGAGACTTATTGTGAGCACCAAAGAAGATGAATTGAGAGAAATTATGGAATCTATGCCTACAGATACTAAGGCCTCCTTTGGCAACAGCGGTGAGGGTCATTATATAAACATACCCTGGAGTCAAAAGGGCCGTGGTTTTGGCGAGTACCGTTTCTTTGTAGGTGAGGATAAGAAGATCCAAATAAGTAATGAGTGTGATCCTCGTGAGGCTATTAAAGAAGTAATGGACGACCTGGTGGACAACCATCCGGAACAGGTTAAAGCAATGTTTCATCAAATGATCGATCAATGTAAGTTAACTAGTGAAAAATAATGTTTAGAGGAAAAGAAGGCACGATAGAATTGTCGTTTAAACAAATAAATGGACAGTTACAGAAACCCATCCTTACATCCTCTACGGGTGAAAAAATAATTATTCCTCTTCTTTTGGATACTTATCAGATAGAAAAAGTGCATGGTATGTTATCACGTTTAAAAAGAGATACAGAGCATTCTCTTGAATCACTAAGAAATATAGTGACAGGAGCATGTTCTATTAGTATGAGAGCAGGATATTAATCCACAGGAATAAATACCATGCTAAAAGCCGCAGGGGCAATCGCCCTCTTCAAATTTCGGGGAAAACAATTGATCAGAAATTAGTGGTCAGGGGAGTATTTCCTATAGTCTCTTCTATAGGTTTACCCCTCCCAGATATACTTAAGAAATTAAGACAAAACGACATGGTAGTAGACTGGATTGACTTTTATGACCAGGCAATTGATGAAGGTTGGAAGTCCGAACGTACCCTAGTTAGAATAAAGGATTCCGTAGATGATGTCTTTGGACCTGTTACTGGAAAAAGGGTTTTAAAAAGGTTGAAACTTTATTTAAAAATTTGAATAATTTCCTTGGGAAACTTGTATAATGAATAGAGGGGTAAAATATGAAGTTTAAAAAAATAGAATTCGCTTCAACAGTTTTAACGGAGCAGTACGAGGAAATTGCCAATCATTTTTTACCTGCTATATTTGGTATTACTTCTTTTATGCTTACAGATGAATCCAGTCTTGATGATTTCAATTTTTTTATAGTAGACGGGAAAATTGAAAGAGAAGAAAATCGAGGTGTAAAAAAGGTTGAAGAAGTGTATGGCGTTGATATATCAGACATTGAGGATCTGAATTTAAATGAAATATTTAAAAGATTACGGATTCTATCACCTGTATTTAATTAGGAGCACTTACCATTGAAAGACAGGAAAAAAAAGTATAAGAAGAAGGCAGTTCAACCTATTAGAGAAGATACCATAAAGGATATCATTCGTGAATTGGTAATAGAAGTTGCAGAAGATAACGATGTAGATAAGGATAAGGTGACAGATTCTGCTCATTTCTTGAACGAATTAGAAATGGATTCTATGTCCTACGTAGAAATCTTCGCTTCATTAGAAAGTAAGTTCAAAATATCTATACCAGATATTGAAATGGAGAATATGGATACAATAGATCTTTGTACTGAAATGGTTAAGAGATACATAAAGAAAACTAAGTAATTGAAAATATCATTCATTGTTTGGAGGTGTAGTATGGCTACAATGGTCCTCGTAAATGAAAAAGGTGAATATCTTCAATTAACAAAGGGTTTAAAAGATATGCATTTTACTGCTAATGAATCAGATCTTGGTATCTATCTTAGTGATTCTGATGCTAAAAAAAATAGCGGGTAAGTTACACTTAAGGGCGGTGGAAAAAGCGTTTAATGCAGAAAGGTATGTTAAATACTGTCAAGATAAATCGAATGAAAAATAAGAATAACATAATAGCAGGATCACTGACTACAGTTACTGATGTGGTAGAGAAGAAAATTATTGCCTATATTATCCCTGTTTTTATTTTTGAAGAAGAAAAGATATGTTTTGGGAAAGGGTATATTAATGATGTCCAATTAAGTGCTTTAACTGCAAATGAGAGTGTTATCGGGTATACTTCAATTTTAGAAGGTGAATTTCGAACTATTAACCTAATGCGTAATTTTTTAGCACAAGATTTTTGGTATGTCAATATTAATGAATATGATTGGATACATTATGAATCAATAAGTAGGAAAAATTTACCCCTTCATTTAGGCGTTCATAATACTGTGGATGGATGGGTAGCAGAAAGACTAAGAAATGGATGAAGATCTAAAAAAATTTTACGGCAAATTTAACGACAAATTAAGAAAAGATTCAGGTAGATCCACTTCTGAGGATCCTCTTGTTTGTTTTCTTTATCTATTGATGAGAGACTCTTTACCCTCAGGTGTTGTAACTGCAAAAGTTATTGAATCACTAAATACAGATGATGTCATTTTTACTAACGGGTATCTTGCAAATTTTGCTAAGTACTTGGCTTCCGAATTAAAAATGAGAGGTTAATTATGTATTGCTCCTTTTGTGGTAGTAATAAGCATACTATTAAAAATTGCCCTAAAACTCATGGTGGTTCGTGTAATAGAAATAATATGTACTGTTCTTATTGTGGGAGCCAGAAGCATGATATCGAAGGTTGCCCTAAAACTCATGCAGGAAGTGCCCACAGGGCTTGGCACCCAGATTCCATCAGTGACCATTTTATAGAGGATTAGAATTATCTATAAAGATTATTTTTTACAATGTAATTGAGCACCTCTGAATTGAGGTTCTTTTGTAACTGGAGAAAGGGGATTCGATAATAATCTTCTTTCAACCATTCTCTAATTTGAGTAGATGAGATCTCAGGTATTTGATTTTTTCCCTCAGGTTGTAAAAAGATATGAGGCTCTTTTAAATACCAGTTTACCTTTTCATCTCTTTTCTCCCCCGCCCTTGGTACAACAACCATTCTCACTAATTTTTCTAATTCCTTATAGTTATACCATTGATGAAAAGTATTAGCGTTATCCATACCCATTATTAAACTGAAGTCATGCTCTTCAACATATTCAGATTCCATGATTTTTTTAAAAGTATGGTATGTCTCGCCTGCCAACTTATTCTCAAGTTCAAAACTAAATGTTTTTATTCTCCCATCATACCCTGCAACTATGTTACACATGTTAAAACGGTGTTTTGCGTCCACCAATTCCTTATTATACATGTGTTGATCGCAGGGCATCAACCATACTTCATCGTAAAACTTACTTACATTAAGTACTAATTGAGCAGTCTTTAAATGACCTTCTGTAATGGGATTAAAAGCTCCTCCTAATATTGCGACGTTTTTCTTTCTGCCCAGACTTTTGTATTGAGATCTGCTCTCAATTTTTTCCAGGCTTTTACTTATTGCCTCATTAACAGAAAACCCTGATTCGTTAAATAGCATTAATAGAGATATCAAGCTATCACCGGCCTTCTCCTTTAATTTACGGAGATCCGTGTACCTGGTTAATTCTGTAACTTGTTTTGATATGTCTTCTAACCTTTGACCTAAGGGAGTCCGGCTAAAGGTATTATTAAATATGTTATCAATTTCATCCATCAGCAAATCACTGATGTATTTTTTTTCATTCATTGTTATTTCCCAACCATTTAAAAGTTAACTCTTCCAGAAAACCACCATCTTCACCGTACTCCAAAACCTTACCATTAATCTTTTCTCTTAATGGGCTATTGTCCTGTAATGCTATACCGTAAATCTGGATATCAAAGAGTTCATCCACTACCATTAATTCAGGGTCTTCTTTAGAGACATATGATAGGGCTGGTTTATCGTGGACTACTGCATCAACTTCACCTTTCTTAAGAAGTACTACTCCGGCAGGAACGTCTTTTACGGGTACCAGTATCGCACCTAAGTTTCTCAGAGTTTTTGACTTAGAAGTTTCTGTACCTCTTTTTACTGCGACTCTTTTGTTCTTTAGATCTTCTTTACATGAGATATATGTTAAATTTTTTGCAGACATTTCAGTAGTGATTTTTCCAGTGATTAAAGGAAACATAAAACCTATACCGGAATACATCAAAATGACAGCAACTCTTTTACCCCATTTTGATAAGGGGATCTGATTTCCAAAACCTGTAGAAGAGATAACTACATGGACAAAGAATCGAGAATCGGCAAAACCTTCACTGATATTATCGTTGAAATGAGGATTACCTAATTCAAGTCGCCAGATAATTAAGGCCCAGAAGCATATGTAGATAGCCCAGGCTAAAAAGAATGGTATTAATTTTACGAATAAATTTGAATAGAATTTTACGTTGAGCCAGAGTTTATTAAAAAACCCTATCTGTACGGATATAAGGATACCTACACCTGATCGCATATATGGAATGAAATCAGCACCTTTTTCTCGGGCTGCAGTTATAGTCAGTCCTCCTAAGGACACGTCTGCCTTCTTTTTATCTAAGCGGGGCATAACTTCAGCGAAGCTATCTACAAAATGATATTCAAATTCACCTAAATCTAAATCTGTGCAGAGTTTTTCCCAGAGGTCTATATCATGACCTCTGTAATTCTCGCCATTGATTATCATTGGTTGAAATTCATGAATATCAACAATTAGGACATTACTGTCAACGGGTGCCTTTAAAAAAGGAGTAGAACGAGTTTTCATCTCCTTAGAAAAAGCAGAACAAATTAATACGGATATGAATATGGATATAAATTTGGATTTTTTCACTGATTACTCCTTACGGAATAGATAAAAAAAGGAGGGGAAGAATTTCTCCTCCTTTTTCATTATTTCTCAATTGGAATACCGATTATTTCTTTTTAGCTTTTAACTTTTCTAAACGGGACATTCCACCGCTTGTACCAAGAGCTTTTTTAGTTTCAGCAGCAAGATCATCACCACCGCCTGAAGCTTCCTTCATAGCACGGCTTTTTATAAGTCTCTTTTTCATTTCTTCTTTACGTTTAGCAAAATCAGCCACAGCATTTGTACCCGAACCCGTATTAATAGAGATAAGATTTTCATTTGCCTTTGCAGCATCTTCGTATGCTTTCATGGTAACAAGATCAGATTCAGCCTGCATAACTGCGTTTTTCAATTCATCCTTTGCAGAAATTTGTTCTTCGAGAGCTTCCTTTTGTGTTTGAAGAGCTATTTCAAAAGGTTCTAATTGACTCTCTAATCTTTCAGAGGCCTCACAATGTTTCATCGCAAGATCTTCGTTTACTTCAGCTAATTCTGTAGCATCTCTATCATGCTTTTTTATCTCAGCCTTAATCCCTTTTATTCTGTCTTCCGAAAGAGCTATCTCACCTTTTATATTACCTATATTTTCGTTGACTTTTCCGAGTTCTATATTCATCTTTTCAACATCTTGTTTCCCGAAAGAAACTGCATTATCCGATGCAATCTTTTCAGCTCTTTCTGAGGCTTTCGCATCAATAACTCTAGCCGTATTACTGAAGATTTTAAAAATCCCTAAACCCATTTTTGTCTCCTTATCAGAGTTCTATTTTTCTGTTAATTTTTAGAAGTTTTATTTGAAATCGGCTAATTAATCAATCACCACCACCACCACAATCGCCGCCACCACTATCACCTCCACCACCAAAATCACTCCCACCACCATCGTAGCCTCCTCCACTGCCGTAAGAGGTGTCTGGAGTCTCAGGGACAAAGGTGTTTCGTACAGAAGCTTCTGGAGCTTCATAGACAGGAGTTTCTGTAACATCATGAACTATTTCATTTGTATCTTGAAAAGTTTCTTCAACTACTTCTTCGACTGGTTCATCTTTTTCATTCTCTGTTAAGTTATCTGTAACCATTTCAACAAACTCGGAGGTTACTTCCATATAATCAGCAATGGTCTCACCTGCGTCCATTAATTCCTCAAGATCGATTTCATCATCTTCAAAATCAATATCATTACCTACTTCACCTGTATTGTAGATATTGGCAATTTTTGAAATGTTCCCACCAACCATACCAAAGGACCATTTCAGAGATGCCTCCAATTCATTAAAATCGAGATTCAAGAATTCCAGATTATCTCTGAAATAATATTTTTTATTTAATCTTACGAATTTTCCATGGATTGCTTGACCGTTCAGAACCATGAAAAGATCGTCAAGTTCTGCTTTATACTCTTCAGGGACATCACAAACTTCAATAGATAAGCAAACAATAGAAGGTTCTACATCAACAATACAAATTAAACTGGTTTCATTACTTTTTACCTGGAAGATATCCTCACGAGCAAGCGTGTAAGAGATACCTTTCATTTCTGACAAAAATTCCAATACTTTTTTAGCATTTTCAATTTCTGCTGCAGAAGGTTTTGTGCTTTCCATTTATACCTCCAAAGATTTTGTTATATGATATGTTATTTTTTTGTGCGAAACATCTCAATATCTTCTGGTGTTATTTCACAACCGTACCAGATTTCAATCCAACCATTTTCACTATCACCTGTCCATTCAATAAGAGCATTAGGATTACCGTGCGTCTCATCGTTTGTAATGTATTCGGCAAGAGTTTTTTCATCATCTTCAGATTCAGTAGAACTAAATAGAACGCCGAAAGTACTACCCGCACTTTTTTTATCCCAGGTTACTTGTACAGGATCTGCATCATCAAAATTCAAAGTCACATCCCAACGCTCTACAAGATCTTCGGTAGTATCAGGATCTTCCTCGTCTTCTTCATTATCTTCATCTTCATCTCCCATGTCAAGAGTTACAGACATTTCGAAGCCATTTTGATAAGTTTCAACTACTATATCGTCATCCTCTTCGTCATCCTCTTCGTCTTCTTCGTTCTCTAATTCAATTTCATGGATCAGATACTTGAAATCAGCAACATCTCCATCCTGATCCATGTAGTAGACAAATAAATCATAGTCATCATTCATCTGTCTTAAAAGAACCATGATTTGTTGTGGGTCCTTATCTTCATCTGTACCTTGATACTCACATACGTATCCAGTATAGAGAAAGAAATCACTAGGCTCCCGATAAGTACGGACTTCTATTATTCTGAAATCCGACGACAATTCTCCAAACTCTTTTTGAGTCTGAATATCAGAAAGAGTAACGATGTCACCCTTTCTGAAACTCTTAAAATCTTTAACAGGCTTACCCATTATTGCTGTTCACTTTTTTTATAATAACGATAATAACACACACAATAAAGCAAAAACTTAAAAAGGACCATAATGCCACTAATCCATTATTCCTGTAAACCACTACAGTACCATTAGAATTGTAATCACCGTATCCGGCATCACGTAAAGCCATATCATTAGCAATCATCTGTGAGGAATTAACGGCTATATACGCACGAGTTACAGGATCCATATAGCCATAGCCATAGAACCCACCACCGAGAGGGTAATAAGAAACTCCTAAGGAAGATCCTCCAACGATAACTGTCCGAGGTACATATGCGGGACGTACCGCAGGTGGAGTAGCACTTTTATAGCTTGAACTTTTCTTAGCCATATCTTGTTTATAGGCTTTAGCAGCATTCGCCTTATTACCGTATTTCTTACTCGCAGACTTATTCTTAGATTTCATAGCCTTAGTTTGCTTTTTATCCATCTTATTCTTAGAAACAGCTTTAGGTTTCACTGTTGTAGATGTGGCAGTTTTTTTAATAGTACTTTTATTATCTGTCCTGGACTTCTTTGGAGCAACTACAGCCTTATCCTTTTTTACTGGAGCAGGTTTTTGCTTTACAGATTTTGTTGACTTTGTAGAAGAACTGGATGATTTGCTACTACTGGATGATTTGCTACTACTGGATGATTTGCTACTAC
>Ga0114918_10002215_pt1 | contig 17467 bp, 14 predicted proteins | sample LantaG_FD_87015 | JGI IMG/M metagenome (GOLD analysis project Ga0114918, IMG submission 87015) | Deep subsurface microbial communities from Baltic Sea to uncover new lineages of life (NeLLi) - Landsort_02402 metaG | ecosystem: Environmental > Aquatic > Marine > Oceanic > Sediment | place... | reverse complement strand
ATTGTTTGAGTATGAAGTGTTATATTTCATACAAGACCCGCAAAATAGGTTCTGATTGTCATTGCGAGAAGCGCAGCGTCGAAGCAATCTCCGAAATGCGCAAGATGAGATTGCTTCACTTCGTTCGCAATGACTGCAAGGGAGTAACTTGAGATTGCTTCGCTTGCGCTCGCAATGACAGTGTGTGCTGTTTTGCAGAAGTCTAATATTTCACACAAAAGGGGATTATTTATGAAAAAGTATATACTATGCGTTGTTCTATTTATGATTGTTTCATCAATATTTTGCACAGAGCTTGATGAAGTAAAAGAAGTTCTTGAATTGTATCGTAATGCATTCAACAGCGGAAATGCACAAAATTTTCAGGGAATTCTTTCAGATAACTTCTCATTCCCTAATGCCGACCCATCTCTATCGTTAAAAATCTTTTCGAGTTTAGTATATCTTTCACCTTATGCGATTGAACGATTTGAGAATGTTGTTCTTTCACCATTTGGAGGGGATTCGATTCTCGTTGGCGCTAATCTCTTGATTTCGATGGCAGGCATCAAAGATACTATCTCTCAAGCATTTTTATTTCTGCGGGAAAATTGGAGCTTGAAAATCGGCGGAATCATCGAGCCGGAAAGGGACATGCGACAAACCTCAATTGTTCCGCCACAAAAGCCGATTGTATCCACTGAAATAATACTCAAGAAAGATAAAATTCTTGTCCCGGTTGAAATTCCCGACGATGTCAAAGGATATATGATTTTGAGCAATTCACTTTCCCGAACTGTCATTTTCGATAAATTCGCATCGGATATAATCATGCAAAATGGAATATTGCATGAACTTACAATAGCCGGTTTTACATTGAATTGGTTAAAAGTTCAAACCGCACCGATTCCCGATAGTTCATACGAAAAAAGTATCATAGGCATGATAGGCAACGATATTATGAGTAGATTCATAATTATTCTGAACAACAAAAAGCAACACCTCACGATGATAGCAACCGACCAGACTCAACCGATTATCCCACTCGGGGATTTTGGGATAGATATCGAAAAACCGCATTCTACAATAAATCTCTCTTACGGTTCGCCTTATCCGCTCGTTATGGCGGATTTGGGCTTGGGTTTCGAGGCGCCTTTGCTAATCGACCTCTCCGCAGGCGAATTCACTCTTTTCCCTGAATTTTTCGAGGAACTTCCGTCGAATACTATCGAAAGGGACAAGAAGAACAGAATTCTCGATGCGCAGGGGAAGAAAATTTCTTTCTCTTACATCAGAATCGGCGATTTTGTTCGCAAAAACTATGAAGTATTAGTCTCTCCATCGATTGATTTACCGGGAGTAATGATTCCCGATGGAATTGCCGGTGTTATCGGCGCGGGTTTTTTCGGAAAGCGAATTATTCTCCTTAATCTCAATAGCAAGGTTATAGAGATTTATCAGTAACAAAATGGCATAGACCTCCCGAAGGTTTAAAACCTTCGGGAGGTTATGAAAGTATAATTTTGCAACCGAAAGCTTGCTATCATTTCTATCTTTTTTTTATTGACAAAATTCAATAAAAATTTTATAATTATTTACATGAGCATTATATCAAACGGGAGATGATGTTAATGTAAATTTAGTCGTGTTGTGTTTTTTAAGTGAAAAATTAAACGCGGGAGGTGTATTATGCGTAGGATTTTCTTTGTTTTCTTTGTCATCATCGCTCTGGGCATCATTATGTTCTTTGGCTGTTCCGATGATAACGGAACGAGTGATGATGGTTTTGAATATGAATGCGACCCCAACCAACCCGTTGTTCTTAATGGTGATACTATACCCGAAGGTGAAATAATTACTCGAAGTCCTACTGGGTGCGTTGTCGGAATTCATATCAGAGGTATACCGATTTACGATACGGATTTCATTGTTGGTATTGATGCATATGGCGCTACTTTAGAGGAACTTATCATCGATGAAATTTTCGAGGATGCATTATTGACAGTTAATCTTACTCCACTTTCTGATTGCACGAATCTCAACCGATTACAAATTAACAACTCTAATTTTACCTCATTGGACATTTCTTCTCTTTCATCCAGTGGCAGCATCGAATGGCTATGCATCAGTCGTCATGCAAGCTTAACAAATATAGACCTTTCGCCACTTTCGTCATGCTCAGGATTGAAAAAATTGCATGTAAACAACAATGGTGGACTTACAAGCCTCGACCTTTCTCCGCTTTCATCATGCATAAACCTTGAGGAACTTAACTTGAGCAGTATTATTATCTTTCCCGACCCAGCTTTTACAGCTATTGACCTTTCTTCACTGTCATCGTGCACAAAATTGAAAGTTCTTGACATGTATTACAACATTCGCCTTGCAAGCATAGACCTGTCACCATTATGGGATTTGGATTCACTCGAATTTCTGGACTTAAGCTATTGTGGATTTGATGGGGATTCTGCTTCCTGTGCCCAAGTTTGTCAGTTTATTGATGAACACCCCGATTGCGAGGTTTATCATGACTGCGACTGCGAAGGGAAATAGGTGGCGTCCATCTTTGAATATAAAAGCCCCCGCAAATATGCGAGGGCTTTTTACAAATACAGTAGGGGTTCAAAATTTTGAACCCCTACTGCATTGTGAGGTGGTCTAAGAATGAATTCCAAATTCCGATTTTAATGCGTATCTATTCCGTGAATTGTAAAAATCAGGTGTTCTAAAGTTTTCAATATTTCGGGAATATATTCCGAAACCGCTTTGACACTGCCCGGCAAGGTATAAACCAATGTCTTTCCCATAATTCCTGCAATGCTTCGACTGAGAAGAGCATTGGGATTTTCCGCTCCGTATTTAATACGAATATATTCCATTATACCGGGAATTGTTTTATCACACAAGGATTCAACGACATCGGGAGTAATATCTCGAGGACCGATGCCTGTTCCACCTGTTGTGATTACGACATCTGTGCGGTTCTTTTTACTGTTTTTTAATTCCTGTTCGAGTCGTTCTTCATCATCGGGAATTAGAATATTCTCAATTTCTATGTGCCAATGGCTGTCAGCAAAGAATCCTTCAAGCAATTGCTTTACACGAGGACCGCTTTTATCATCATATTCCCCGCTAAATGCTCTATCGCTTACAGTTATGATTTTAAATTTGAGTGGATGAGTTTGCAAAATCACTTCATCACCCGGTTTAATAATGCCGCCTTTTTTGACTTTACAGAAAAAACCTTCCTCGGCTATGACACAATAACCGAATTGTTTTGCGATAGTGCAATTTTCGCTATGGCATTTTTTCCCTATTCGAGTAACCTCCAACTCCGCAGAACCGATGTGTAATCTATCGAAATGAGCAACTTCTGCGAAATTCAAACCTTCGATTACGATATTTTCGTAAAATTCTCCCGGAGAATATTTTTGCCCCACATCTTTTGAGAATTTATCAATGCTTTCCTGAGTGAGAATACTCACCTGACGATGTCCGGAACCTGCATGTGAATCGCCGATAATTCCGTTATCATCGAGTGTAATCTCAGATACAGGATATTCGGAAGTGTCATCTTTAGATGAAATATTAACCGAGACGATTTTCATGTCATTCTCTTTAGCGAATTTGCATTACATTAACAATCGTTCCAATTTTCATTTCTGAAACTCCAACCTGAATTGAAAAAAACCCATCGGCATCGGATAATGCTGTGATATGCCCCGAACCGTGATATTCGATAGGTATCACGCCATTTCCCGAAATTTTAGCTGGAATCCATTCCAATCTTTTACTTTTTTGTCGGGAAACACTTTTCAATAAGGGCAGTTTTATCTTATTGTGCTTGTAATCATGCCCCATCATCGCAAATAGGAATTTTTTGACGAATAGCTCGAAAATGACGAATGTTGACACAGGATTGCCGGGCATTCCGAATACAAGCTTATTTCCCGAAGTGGCGAAAAGTGTGGGTTTGCCGGGTTTAATCGCTACTTTGTGAAAGAGAATCTCGATGCCGTTTTTCTCGACTATTTCGGGAACGATGTCGAAATCGCCCATCGAAACACCGCCGGAAATAAGCACAACATCGTTCTCACTTACAGCTTTTTTGAATATGTTATCCAAAACCTGCTCGGTGTCTTTTGCGATTCCATAATATTTTGACATCACTCCCATCGAGTTCAATTGTGCTTGAAGCTGATATGAGTTGCTATTTCTGATTTGTGAGAGATTCGGCTTCATATCCGGTTCGATAATTTCGTTTCCCGTCGCGATTATGCCGATTTTCGGACGAATCGCAACAAGTGGATTTGTGCATCCCACGGCGGCGAGGATTGCGATATGCTGAGGACAAATTTGTGTGCCTTTGCTGATAACAACATCGCCTGTTTTAATATCCTCACCTTTGAAATAGATATGATTGTCCTCGTCCTTGTTTTTAACTCTTACAGTATTATCAGTCGGATTTTCGGAGAATTCGACCATAACGACACAATCCGCGCCCCCGGGAACGATAGCGCCGGTCATGATTTTCGCGCATTGATTATTCCCGATTGACTTTTGCGGAACATATCCTGCGGGAATCATTTCGATTATCTCGAGTTCATTATCGAGGTCCTGTCTGCGGCAGGCATAGCCGTCGCGAGCGGATTTATCGAATGGCGGCATGGCGATATCCGATACAATATCCACCGCCAGAATGCGATTCAAGATATTATCGAAACCGACACGCTCCGAATCGAGAACTCTTGCGGAATCCATCATGATTTTATGTGCTTCATCGAACGGTTTCATCACATCGCCTCTATTATCTTTTGCTACACAATGGAACGAGATTGCTTCGCTTCGCTCGCAATGACGAAATTTTTTATTTTTGCAGATCTCTATCTATTCTGCAAACAGCGGACCAAGCTCAACTTTTTCCCATCCTGAGTAATCGAGCGTTTTCACCCAGATTGTCTGCTGTGCTGGAACTGCAACCACTTGATAGATTGTATATTCAGAGAATGTCGGTCCGCCTGCTGAAAATTCGGTGTCAAATATTTGTTTCATCTTTGCGGCATCAATCGAACCTTTGTATTCTTCTCCCAATGCGAGCAGATTGGCAAGCCGTTCGAGAGAATAATCTCCTAATGCGCTGTCCTGCACCTCGGGTAAATCCGTCCATGTAGAATCGATGAAATGGTTAGACGATGCGATAATTCCATTCCCGGTTCTGCATTTCACATCGTAAGTCGCCCATTCATAGACTCTGTCCTCACTTGAATTTGCCACATTAATAATAAGACCGAGTTGCGGCAAATTGCCATGGTCGAGCATTTGCGCATCGAGTTCCTCGAGTGTCGTGGAATTTAGCAAAATATCGCATAGCACATAAGTGGGAAGTTTCCTATCGGAGACTATTATCGTATCGGAGTGTTGTCCGTTCTGGAGGTCGAGGAATATCCCAAAGCTGTTCATTCCTGTTTGGAGAGAGATTATGCCGACAAAATTTATATCGGCAACAGCATTCGATGAACCGGTGGGCTTATACACGACTACAGTCATGAACCTTTTATATTCGCCATAAGGTGGACCTATGTCCCAGTTTCTTCCCACTATCAACGGACCTCCACCTGTGTAATCACTCCATGCGGATAGACTTGAACAACCGCCCGGAAGTCCAATCAAGTGGATAAGCGAACTGATAATTACCATTTTCTCCATAGGTTCGTCCGATGCTTCCGCCATGCCCGTAATAAGTTCTTGCATATAAGAAAACTGTTGGGCGTATAATTCTTCGGAAGCTTCCACGATTTCGTCATACGATGCGCCTTCCGTCCCGATAAGATAATCCGTAACCACAATCTCATAAAATTCATTCATCTCATTCTTGAGCAAATAGCCGTATTGTCTGCCCATCTCATGCCAGCTACCATCGAGAACGAGAACATTGAATTTTCCGCCGCCGCCATCTCCCGTTGTTCGATAGAGAATCCCATTTTCGAAAGTATCCACTAACTCAAGCCCGGAAGGATTGTTATCATCGGGAGGCGAAGATGAATCGGCGCAGTTTAGCGCAAAAAATGTGACAAAAGATAAAAGAAATAAGACAATGAAATAACCTATCCGATTCATAGACAGTTGAGATACTATAGGTTTTCCTTTCTTGCTTATGCTCTTAAAGGGAATGCTATCCCTCCTCGGAAACAACCGAATTCTCATCTTTGAGATGAGTAGTTGGATAATTTTAAATCTCATCATACAAACCGCTCCTTTGTTACAATGACCATCATGTCGCAAACAAGTCTCGATATTCCCACTCGCGTTGAAACCTACGAGAGGGTTATTCATTTCTAAGTAATCTCATCGCCGCTTCATTCGCCTTTGTAATTATCTCATCTTCATCGAATCCCACGAGTTCGCCATTTCTCACAACAATATTGCCATTGACAATCGAATATGCAACCTCGTGCTTATATCCTGCGAAAACGATTGCCGCCAGCGGGTCGGATAATGCGCCGGCATACTGCAATTGATGCATATCGAACATGATTATATCTGCGCCCATGCCTTTTTCAATGGTGCCCAGTTTTGGGAACCCAAGCAAATCGGCGCCGCCGCGAATTGCAAAATACAGCGCTTGCCTTGCAGTTAGCGCATCGGCGCCATATTTCACGCGCTGTAACAGCATCGCATTGCGCACCTCGCCGAGCATGTCGGAGGAATCGTTAGATGCGGCGCCATCCACGCCGAGACCGATGCGGATACCCATGTCGAGCATCTCCTTGATGCGCGCGATTCCCGAGCCGAGCCGCATGTTCGATGTCGGGCAGTGCGATATGCCGGTGCGCATCTCGGCAAGGAGCGCAAGCTCTTCATCGTTAAACCAGATGCCGTGTGCGAAATAGACATTATCGCCGAGCCAGCCGACTTTCTCCATCAACGCAAGCGGGCGCATGCCGTATTGCTCGATGCAGAATCGCTCCTCGTCGAGCGTTTCCACGAGGTGCGTATGTAACATGACGCCGTATTCCCGCGCCAGTTCTGCCGTTTCGGACATCACCGATTCCTCGACCGAGAACGGACTGCACGGCGCAAGCACTATCCGCCGCATAGCGAGTGGGCTGGAATCGTGGAATTTCTCGATTACTCGCTGTTGGTCGCGCAGGACTTCAGCGGTGCTTTGCACGACTGCATCCGGCGGCAATCCACCATCGCTCTGACCGCGTGTCATTGAACCGCGCGACGGCGAGAAGCGTATCCCGAGTTTCTCCGCCGCCTCGAACTGTATGTCCATGATGTCGCCATCGAAATCTTTCGGATAGAGATACATCTGGTCGGTGGTTGTCGTTGCGCCGGTTTTCAATAATTCCGCACAGCCGAGCAGTGTCGAGTAATAGACGCCGTCGGCATCGAGCCGCGCCCAGATTGGATACAGATATTGCAGCCAATCGAACAGCTTCGCATCCTGCGCACCGGGCAAATTCCGCGTCAGCGTTTGATATAAATGATGGTGCGTGTTCACGAACCCCGGCATGACGAGAAAGCGCGAGCAATCAATGCTCTCGCATCGTTCCGATTCCTCCGCCGATAGCTCGATATTTTGCGCAACCCGCGCGATGACATTCCCCTCGATTAGAACATCGTAACCATCGTATTCCGCGCCGTCTTCATCGAATGTCGCCAGTCGCATGCAATTCTTCAATAGTATCATTATTCCCTCGCTGTCATGTTTTCAGGATTGGCAATATAGCGATTTTGACGAGGGAAGCAAGAGGAATGTGCGGAGAGAGGAGAATCGTGAGCAGAGAGCGAGGAATTTCGTTGACAACTGGTTGAAATTGATTATTTTATGTGGAAATTGAGGAGATGAAGGATATCCGGAAGTGTGAGAGGTGGATATTGCGTAAATTTGGAGATAATCCTGAAATTTGAGAACTTGCTCGACGACAAACGCCACGGCTAGCTGGATGTGGAAGGAAATGAATAAAATTAATTTGATTCTTGACATCATGAGTTCAGAGGAATAAATTGTAAAAAAGAGCATGAGGAACCGATGAAATATAGATACGAAGATTTAAGCCCCACTCAATTCGAGGAATTGATAATATTCCTCTGCAAACGCTTATTAGGAGCCGCAGTTCAGGGATTTGCAGTAGGCCCTGATGGAGGGCGTGACGCAAAATTCGTTGGAACAGCACAGCTAATACCAAGCACAGCAGCGCCATGGGGTGGAACAGTTATAATCCAAGCAAAACACACTAACGGCTATAACACAAGTTTCTCTGACAAAAATTTCTTTAGCGACGCTTCTCAAGACACTGTCATAGGTAAAGAGATTCCACGTATAAAAAATCTCATCGAAAGCGGTGAACTAGATCATTATATGTTGTTTTCCAATCGGCGTCTAACTGGTGGTAAAGAAAGTGAAATCAGGTCATATCTTTCTCAAGAATGTGGTTTACCTCAAGAATCTATTATCCTTCAAGGAATTGAGGAATTAGAGCGCTGGATGAAAAAGTATCCTGATATCCCTGAATTAGCCGATTTAGATCCAGTGGATTCGCCTTTGATTGTAAGTCCTGAGGATCTATCGGAGATTATCGAAGCTCTCAGTTCTGAAATAGACAATATAACCGCAGAACCAGATAGCTATCCTACCCCAAGGATACCCTATGAGGAAAAGAATCGTATTAACAAAATGACTGCAGAATACGCAAAGGAATTAAGAAAACAATACCTTGAAGACACAGTAACAATAGATGCGTTCTTGGCTGCACCGGAAAACGATGATTTGAAGCAACTATATGAATCAATCACGGAAGAATTCAATCTAAAAATAATAGCTCACAGAAAAGAATATCAGACATTCGACCAAGTTATGAACTACTTATTTGACCAACTTTTCAGTCGAGATACCGTTTTACGTGCAAAGAAAAATAAACGTCTAACACGTGCTATGCTATTTTATATGTATTGGATTTGCGACATAGGCAAGGAAGAGGAAGATGCTGAGACCAACTAAACATTCTCATCCTGATAAAACGGTTATAAATGCTTCTTTGCACTTAATCAAACGTTTAAGAAAGCGAAGACTTGACAACTTTGATAATTTGCGCAATTTTACGAAAAAGAAGATAGACGGGGGGGATTGGCTCTTTGTCCCCGCTTTGAATTTCCTTTATTTACTTGGTTTAATTGAATATCATCCTAAAACTGACTCAATAGAATACGTGGGATCAAATGAAACTGTCTAAGCTTTACACTAATAAACCAGAGTTGTTTGAACCAATTGAGTTTCAGGCCGGGTTAAACGTTGTATTAGCGGAAATTCGTTTACCCGAAAACCGAGAGAAAGATGTTCATAATCTTGGAAAAACTACTTTAGGACGCCTTTTAAATTTTTGCTTGCTTTCGCAAAAAGACCCTAACTTCTTTCTTTTTAAGCATTATAAACGTTTCAAAGAATTCATATTCTTCCTTGAAATCAAGTTGGATGAAGCAAATTACGTCACTATCCGTAGGGACGTCGAAAATGCTACAAAAATAAGTTATAAAAAGAGTATTTCGCCATATCAAGATTTCAATGACCTGGAAGAATCCGAATGGGACCATTTTGAATTACCTTTCGAACAAGCAAGAAGAATGTTGGATAGCTTGCTTGATTTAAGGGTGCTTAAACCGTGGACTTATCGAAATTTCCTCGGCTATCAGTTACGAGGTCAAAATGATTATCAAGATGTATTCCAGCTTAGTAAGTTTAAAGGTGCTCACTCGGGATGGAAACCATTCTTAGCACATATTTTGGGATTCGACGCGGAGTTGATAAAGGAACATTATGAAAAAGATGTGGAATTAGAGGCCAAAGCAAATGATGAAAAAAGAGTAGAAAGTGAGTTAGGCGGAACAGTCGAAGATGTTAGCAAGATTGAAGGGATGTTGCTGTTAAAAAAAGAAGACGCCGAGAAAAAGCAAGCGCTACTTGATGCTTTCGATTTCAGGTATGAGGATAGGATAGGCACGAAGCGATTGGTAGGAGATATAGATGAGACTATTGCCGAACTTAATTCAAGACGCTATTCGTTAAATAAAACCAAGAAAAAAATTACTGATTCATTAAAAGATAATCAGATTCTCTTCAAACCTGAGAATGCCAAACGTCTTTTTGAACAAGCCGGTGTCTTATTCGACGGGCAAATAAAAAAAGATTTTCAACAGTTAATCGATTTTAACAAAGCTATTTCAGAAGAACGCCGGCAATATCTCACGGAAGAATTGGGAGAAATCGAAACTGAACTCAAAGATGTCAATAATAAACTAGATAAACTCGGAATGGAGCGTTCAAAACTGCTGGCATTTCTGAGTAGCGCAGATGTTTTTGATAAATACAAACAAGTGTCCAACGAAATCGTAACATTAAAAGCGGATATTGCTTTTCTTGAAAATAAGCGTTCATTCCTCAAACGCTTACAAGAACTTCGGTTCGAAATAAGGGTTTTAAAAGAAGAATGCAATGAGCTACAAGGCGAAATAGAAAATGATGTCGAAGAACAAAACGCCAACGGTAAAAGCCTATTTTCGACAATACGCCTTTATTTTAGCGAAATAATAAGAGAAGTTATTTCCCACAACGCATTACTTAGCGTTTCGCCCAATACTATGGGACACCTTGAGTTTAAAGCAGAGATCCTCGATGATTCTGGCAATGCCACAAGCGCTGGACTCGGCCATACATATAATAAACTCCTATGTATAGCTTTCGATTTGGCAGTCATGCGTGCACACCTTGCTGAAAAATTTCCTCGCTTCGTTTATCACGACGGAGTTTTTGAATCTCTTGATCCAAGAAAAAAGATGAATCTATTAGATGTCTACCGTAGATACGCTCGGTTTGGTATCCAGTCGGTCATAACATCACTCGATTCGGAACTCTTAACCCCTGCAGGAACAGAAGATATTTTTATAGAACCAGATGAGGTAGTTCTAACGCTTCACGACGAGAACGAACAGGGCCGGCTGTTTAAGATGAAAGCGTGGTAGATAATTAGTCTCCTCTGCTGGATTTGCGGTAAGGGAAGAATGACCACAAGAGTCGCTCCTACGGAAACAGCGCATCTATCCTGTTGCCCCATCTTTCACATTTCCCTCAAAACAGCTAACTCCTTGCCCCCCAACAAGAACGCCTGACTTTCCAATGTCAACGAAAGACATTACGGGTTCAACGGCGGACTTTCGAACTCCAACGGAGCAGTTGCGAACTTCACGGAAGGACTTTCCAACTTCAACGGAGCACTTTCCAATGTCAACGGAAGACATTACGGGTTCAACGGCGGACTTTCGAACTCCAACGGACGAGGTACAAACTTCACGGAAGGACTTTCCAACTTCAACGGCGCCAAAACCAAGCCAACGGAACAGTTTCGGACTTCAACGGAACACTTTCCCACCTCAACGGAGCAGTTGCAAACTTCACGGAAGGACTTTCGGGGTTCACCGGAGTCGAAACCAAGCCAACGGCGGACTTTACAGAGGCAACGGAAGATTTTACTGATGTGCCGGAGAATTTTACAATGATACGGGAGGAGTAAGTGGGGAGTCCGTTTCAACGGACTTGTTGAAAAAATAGCCCCCGATTTCAATCGGGGGTTCGCTGGCGACTGATGACTAACGACTGGAGACTCTCTCATTAAATTCCATCGTCAATTCGTCTATCCTCGGCGCCAATTCATGCACTTGCGACCAGTAGTTTCGGTCGAACCACTGCGCGTTGAGTTCGTCGAGTTCTTTCGCCTGCTGCTCAATCCATGTGTAGTATTTCAGGTTATGGATACGCTTGCGGTCGTAGTATCCGAGTTCGAGCATGTTGTCGGTGGCTTCGAGCATTAGCATTTCGTGAGCGCGAGCGGCATCGGTCTCGGTATAATCGGCTTTGATTTCGCGCTGTTGCTGCATCCGCGAGTTGTAAAGCTCCATCGAATCGGTGAAAACGGTTAGTATGACATCGTTTGCGGTCAGTTCGTAATACTTTGCCATCTTGATTGCGCCGAGCATGTTGCCGATTGACGATATGCCGAGCAGGTCGAGCTTTTGCAGGATTTCATCGGGGACACCGTTCGCGGCGAGGAATTTTCGTCCTGCCGGCTCGTTGAACAGATGCATTGCGCGGATTGTGTGCTCGTCATCCACGGCGATTACCATGTCGGTGTTGCGTAGATTGTGAATCCACGGGACATGCTTGTCGCCGATACCCTCGATACGGTGCCCGCCGAATCCATTGAGCAGTAGTGTCGGGCATTGGAGCGCCTCACCGACAGCGAGCTTCGATGCCGGGTAAAGTTCTTTGAGAAAATCGCCGCAGCCCATTGTGCCGGATGAGCCGGATGTCAGCACGACGCCGAAATAATTGTCATCGCTGCCGAGTTCCCGTTCGAGCGCCTCGCGCATCGCATTGCCAGTAACCTCGTAGTGCCACAGGTGATTGCCGAACTCGTCGAACTGATTGAAAATGACGATGTCCTCGCGGGTTTTTCGCAGTTCCCAGCATTTGTCGAATATTTCTTTCACATTACTCTCGCAGCCGGGAGTAGCGATAACCTCGCCGGCGACATTTTTAAGCCACTCGAACCGCTCGCGCGACATCTCTTCCGGAAGGATTGCGATGGATTCGCACGATAGTAATGCTGCGACATAAGCTCCACCGCGGCAGTAATTCCCCGTCGAGGGCCATACAGCTTTCTGGACAGTCGGGTCGAACTGCCCGGTGATGAGTTGCGGAGCGATGCATCCGAATGTCGCGCCGACCTTGTGCGAACCTGTCGGGAACCATTTCCCGACAAGCGCGATGATTTTCGCATCCACACCGGTAAGTTCGTCCGGCAGGACCATGTAATTGACACCGCCGTATCCGCCGCCGTGCGCGACCGGCTCGTTCTTCCATGTGATACGGAACAGATTGCGCGGATGCACATCCCACAAACCGATGCCCTTCAGTTCGTTTTTGATGTTCTCCGGCGCAAGTTCGGGATTCTTCATCTGCGCAAATGTCGGGATGATAATCCCGCGCTCACGGCACCGCTGGACTGTTCTCTCTATTTGCTTCTCATTGACTGTCAGGTCTATCATGTTTCCTCCATTTATTTTTATTCCATATAAAAGCAAGATAATAATTCAATTGAATATCGCCTGCATAATAAAATGTCAAAGCTAAAAATCCAAATGACAAATCAAATCAAAAATCTTAAAATCATCTTGCTCAATTATCTGAAAGATATTATTTAGACTAATAAGAATGAAAGGATTTTGAAAGATGATAATTAAAATGCGAAATTCGATACTTTTTTTACTGATTTTTTTGCTATGGGTGTGTTTTGCATACTATAACACGATTCCCGACTTTAACGACACGGAACCTGTTCGGATAGCAACATATAATTGCCTGAATTTCTCTGCGATAGAAGATTTTGAACCCGAACGGCTTATATATATAAGAGACATAATGACAGAGCTCTCTCCCGACATTATCGTATCGCAGGAAATTGTCGATGAATCCGGAGCGGATTCTCTACTCGAGTCGTTCCGCTCCTTCAACCCCAATTTTGAATGCTCTGAATTCGACGATGGACCCAACACAGATAACATGCTGTTTTACGATAGTTCTATCGTATCGCTTATCGGACAGAATTCGATAGAAACCTATATTCGATATATTTCGGAATACATCCTTTCGCTCGGTGGTAATGAGTTTCGAATATATAGCTGTCACCTTAAAGCATCCGAATTCGATGAATACGAGAGATTAGAGGAAATCACAATTCTTCGGAATTACATCGATACATTGCCATCCGGGACAGAATTTGTAATCTGCGGCGATATGAATTTCTATGGCAGTTTCGAGTTGGGCTATCAAAAAATAATTGCCGATGAAATAGTGAACATCGGTCGTGCACGCGACCCGCTAGATATGTCGGGATATTGGAGCGATTTCCCCGATTCGGGTAACTGGCATAGTAACTCGACTTTTGCCGATATTCACACGCAAAGTACCCGAACAAGGTCTTTTGGTGATGGCGCTGCCGGCGGTCTCGATGACAGGTTCGATTTTATCCTGATTTCATACTACTTGAATAACGATATGGGAATTGAATATGTCGAGGACAGTTATACAAATTTTGGCAACGATGGACTACATTTCAACGATTCTATTAACGAATCGCCGAATATGGCTGTCAGCCCGGAAATCGCAAATGCTCTTCATTACGCTTCTGACCATCTCCCTGTCTATGCCGATTTCGATGTTATTCCTTTGTTTATTACCGATTCGAAGAGTATTAAATCGTTTCAAATCACTGTTGTTCCCAATCCATTCAATTCCTCTTGCGCCATCACCGCGCCTGCGGGAGCTGAGATTGAAATATACGATTTGCGGGGGAATGTTGTAGAGCGGTTCCCTTCGGCAAGCTCAGGGAACGGCATTCCGGTCATTGAGCCTGCCGAAATGACCACCACCCGCGAATACATTTGGCACCACGATGAATCAATCACATCGGGGATATATATCGTGATGGCGAGGACGGAAGATGGCAATTGTGTAACGAAGAGGATTGTGTATATTAAATAAAAAAGGAGGATTTTCATGGATAGCAAACTTGCCAATCCCGCGCCTCTGGGACTGATGGGATTCGGTATGACGACTGTGCTGCTTAATATCCACAACGCCGGTTTCTTCCCACTCGACTCGATGATACTTGCGATGGGTATTTTCTACGGCGGCATCGCGCAGATTATCGCCGGCATCATGGAATTTAAGAAAGGCAATACATTCGGCACGACTGCATTCACAAGTTTCGGACTTTTCTGGCTGTCCTTGGTAGCGCTTATCATTATCCCGAAAATGGGCTATGCAGACAGTCCGTCAGCCGCTTTCGCAGGATGGTATCTCTTCATGTGGGGACTTTTCACATTCTGCATGTGGATTGCGACATGGAAAACAAATCGTGCATTGCAATTCGTTTTCCTTTCGTTAACGATTCTCTTCTGGCTTCTCGCAATTCGTGATTGGACTGGAAACACTGTCATCGGCACAATCGCGGGAATCGAGGAAATAATTTGCGGACTCTCGGCAATTTATCTCGCTATGGCTCAGGTGATAAATGAATCCAGAGGACGAACCATACTGCCTATCTGTCCGATTAAGAAAGTAACACCCGAATGAATTCGGGTGTTATCTCAAATCACGCACCCTTGAGATAACACCATAATTCATTATGGTGTGAACATGAAAAAATGTCAGAACCACGGATTAAACAGATTTAATGATGAAAAAAATAATTGAACGATAGACTGAATAATTTCATACCCAAAAGGATGACTTATGAATACAATTTTAAAAATCATTTTATATTCCTTCTTTTCGGGAATTACAATAATCCTGGGAGGCTTATTATCAAGGTTTCTACGGATAAAGAACAAAGCGATAAATGAGGAAATAATACATTGGGCAATCGCATTTGGCGGCGGCGTCCTGATTGCTGCTGTCGCATTCGCTCTCATTCCAAAAGGAGTTAAAGAGCTTTCGTTATTTTGGTTGATTACTGTATTTCTAAGTGGAACTTTCACTTTCTTTTTCATCGATAGGCAAATTAGCAGAAAAGGAGGTTCATTGGCACAACTTATGGCAATGCTCATGGATTTTCTTCCCGAGGCGCTTGCATTAGGAGCTTCATTTGCTCACGACCATCGCTTTGGACTGTTGCTCGCATTATTCATCGGTCTTCAAAATTTCCCCGAAGGATTTAATGCTTATCGTGAATTAGTAAAAAGATATACTCCAAAACGCTCCCTATTATTAATGTTACTTCTGAGTTTTACCGGAGTTTTTGCGGCATTAATAGGAGTTTTATTATTAAGTAACAGCCCAAAATTAATCGCCGCGGTTATGCTGTTTGCAGGTGGTGGAATAATTTACATTATGTTTCAAGACATAGCTCCTTTATCTAAAAGGAAAGGCGATTGGATTCCAGCTTCCGGGGCAAGTATCGGTTTTTTAATCGGTATGATTGGTGAAAAATTACTACTTTAAATTCTATTAACATGGATGCATCCGAATGAATTCTGGCGCTATCTCAAATCTCATAACCTTGAAACAGCGCCATAATTCATTATGGTGTTCATTTATTAAACATTTGACATACTGACAACTTATATTAAAGTATGATTGAAATGCAAGGGCAAAACAAGAAAAAACATAATAAACAAATAATTGCAGTTGCTCTTTTCATCATTGGGGCAGGTTTGATGCTGTACGCTCCTCGTTTTTTAAAATCCGACGAAATATCTATCTTAATGATTGATACAATACTCTCGACAATTGGAACTTTTACTGCTCTCATAGGTATATTGCTATTTATCGGCTCGACATGGGGAACGAAACTTATAGGTTTTGTTAAAAAAGGTGGTTTTGAGGGTAAAGAAAATAATAAATAAAATCTTTTATATCTGTGATAAATTCGATTATTATTTGTTCTGAATAAATCAAAATGGAGGAAACAAATGACCGGAAGACAAAACATTATCTTTTTGCTTTGCATTGCTATCATTTGCATTGCACAGCCGCTGTTTGCCGATGGCATGATTGTCCCGATGCATCCGATGTCAAGCCCGATTCGACTCGGCGAATTTTATAGCGTGAAATTCCATCGCGTAAAAATTGCTATCGATGACCAGATTGCGACAACTGTCGTTGACCAGGCATTCATTAACGAAACCGATGGCATAATCGAGGTGCAGTATATTTTTCCGCTGCCCCGCGGCGCACAGGTCGATAAGTTCTTGCTGATTGTCGATGGCAAGGAAATTTCAGGGAAAATTCTCGAGAAAGATGAAGCGCGGCGGGTTTATGAGGAAATCGTGCGCAGTCAACGCGACCCGGCGCTGCTCGAATATATCGACTTTGGAATGATTCGCACCAATGTCTTTCCATTGACTCCTCACGGCGAACAGAGAGTTGTTCTCGAATATTCAGAATTGCTCACAAAAGACGGCAATCGAGTCGAATACCGCTACCCGCTTAACACCGAGAAATTCTCCAGCAAACCACTGCAGGAAGTCAGCATCGACTTTGAATTGAAATCGAGTATCGCGCTCAAGACGGTCTATTCGCCGAGTCACGATGTTTCTCCGCGATGGAGCAACGATAAACAAGTCGCCGGACATTGGGTCGAGGATGATGTCAGACCGGACAGTGATTTCAGGCTGTTCTGGTCGCTCTCCGATGACGAGGTCGGCGCAATGATGTTCTCCTATCGCCCCGACAAATCCGAAGACGGCTTCTTCATCTTACTCGCAAGCCCCAAAGCTGAAATCGACAAGTCGAAAGTTATCAAGAAAAATATCATTCTCGTGCTCGACATCTCCGGCAGCATGGAGGGCGAGAAAATCGAGCAGGCACGCGGCGCCGCTAAATTCATTGCCGAAAACATCAATCCCGACGACAGGTTCAATGTCGTTT
>Ga0114918_10002213_pt1 | contig 17474 bp, 20 predicted proteins | sample LantaG_FD_87015 | JGI IMG/M metagenome (GOLD analysis project Ga0114918, IMG submission 87015) | Deep subsurface microbial communities from Baltic Sea to uncover new lineages of life (NeLLi) - Landsort_02402 metaG | ecosystem: Environmental > Aquatic > Marine > Oceanic > Sediment | place... | reverse complement strand
ATAGCCTAACCTTTGTAAGGTGTAACTTTATTCACCACTGTATTGCCAGCTGCAACAACTAATATCCAAAGTCATGAACAAAACTGAACTAAAAGGAAACTGGAATGAACAGAAAGGTAAACTCAAAAAGAAATTTGCATTCCTTACTGAAAATGACCTAATGTTTGAAGAAGGTAAAGAAGAGGAAATGTATGGCAAACTGCAAATCAAGTTGGGCAAAACCAAAGAAGAATTGCACAAAATTATTAATGAGCTTTAACAAACCCTTTTTTCAAACAAGAAGTATAAAATCATAAACAATGAAAAATTCAATTTTAATCCTTGGGAGTACACTATTTCTTACTGTAGCAATACTTTCCGGTTGCCAGTCATCAGCCACAAAAGTAGAAAATGCAGAAGATAAAGTACAGGAAGCCAAAAAAGATTTGGCAGATTCTAAAAGAGACTTGTACACAATCAGGCTGGATACTATTAGTAACTATGAGCAATTCAAAATAGAAGCTGAAAAGATAATTATTGCTCAGGAAAAAAACATTACTGAATTTAAGGCCAGGCTAGCCAGTGAAAAAAAGAAAATCAATGCTGACTATGATAAAATGTTGGTTGAGTTGGAAAATAAAAATAGTGAATTAAAAAGAAAACTGGCTGACTATAAAGATAATGAACAAGACAAATGGAACGGTTTTAAAAATGAGTTTAACCACGATATAAATGAATTAGGCAAGGCTTTTAAAGATTTAACTGTTGAAAACGTAAAATAAATTCAAAAATCATGAAAAATCTACTTTACGTAATTGCCGGATTATTGGTTTTAATCTGGATAATTCTTTTTAAACCTTCATCAAGTGTTCATTTATGGCTTGCATTTGCGGGCTTAATTGTTCTAATCAGGATAGTTTTCGATAAAAAATTATCAAATAAAAAATAGATACAAATTATTTAAGATGAAAATCTCTAAGAAAAAACTGGGTGTCTGGATGGATCATACCGTAGCTCACATGATAGTATTAAATAATAATTCAACTGCATCAAATATAATAGAGTCTCTCTCTTTGCTAGGCGAAAAACAAAACTTTGGCAAGGATGAAAGTCTCAAACATAATACTGAGCAAGATCAGCTTTCAGATTATTTTAAAAGGCTAAGTGCTGTTATCAAGGACTATTCAGAGGTAATACTATTTGGGCCAACCAATGCCAAAACAGAATTGTATAACTTATTAAAGGAGGACAGTCATTTTAATAACATTAAGATTGAAATTGAAACAACTGACAATTTAACGGAAAATCAGATGCATGCTTTTGTAAAAGAACATTTTGAAAAAGTTGGCTGACCACAAAAAAATTGAATGTTGCTTCTAATCTTTTAATAAACAAAGCTTATGGATTAATCAATTAAAAAATATCAATTCAAAGATATAAGTTGCATGTAAAACTTTGCAGCTTAATTTTTTTACTTAAAAAAAACAAAATGAAAAATGTATTTAGAACAAAAACTAAAATTGCCGCGGTATTTTTTCTGGCTATTCTTATAGCTGGCACCAGCGGTTATGCACAACAAACAAAAAGTGCAGTATTTAAACAAGCTGATGAAGCTATGCAAAATGCAAAAGCAATGAAAGCAGATATTCTTGTTCCATCAGAATATTCTAAAGCATTAAATTATTATCTTGATGCTGAAAAGGATTTCGAAAAAGAAAAAGGAATTGAAAAAGTTGAAGAAACACTTACTGAAGCGGTAAATTCCTTTAATAGATCGATAGACTTTTGTTATTCAGCTAGAATTGTTTTTGCAAATTCATTAAATGCACGTGAAGATGCTTTATCAGCGGGAGCTGACATATTTGCAAAAGAACTGTGGTTAGAAGCAGAAGAACAATTTATTAAGGCAGCCGAGGAATTAGAAAAAGGAGATAGGGATGACTCATATAAAGAATCTGTTAAAGCAATAGAGATATACAGAAAAGCTGAACTATCTGCCATAAAAACAAATTTGCTTGATGAAACCCGGAATATATTAAAAAAAGCCGATGAAATGAAGGTTGATAAAAAAGCGCCAAAAACTCTTGAAAAAGCAAAATCGCTGTTATCGGAAACCGAAAAGGAACTTGAAACAAACCGTTATGATATGGATTACCCCCGTATAACGGCAAAACAATCTAAATATGAAGCAAAGCATTCCATTTTCCTTAATAATATGATTAAAAAAATAGACGATGAAAATACAGAAATGGAAGATGTAATCCTGAATTTAGAAAATCCGTTAATAAAAATTGCTGAAGAAGTTGGTTTTGTCGCACAATTTGATGAAGGATTTGACAAGCCCGCGAATAAAATAATAAACTATGTATATGATTTACAAGTGAAAAACTCCAGGCTTGTTATGGAGAACTCCCGGCAGGATTATTTAATTGCGCAATTGGAGGCTAATATCGAAGTTCTGAAAAAAGAAAGAACTGCGCTTAATAATGAGTTTAAAACAGAGATAAGCAAGCGTACTGCTGAAAATAAATCCAGTATGCAGGCAATTGAAAATGAAAAGGACGAACTTGCTAAAAAAATCGATTTTCAAACAAAAATTAATGAGAAGTTTGATATAGTGAATAATATATTCAACAGCTCGGAAGCAATGGTTTTTCGATCAGGAGACGATGTTATTATAAGGATGCATGGCTTTGCCTTTGAAGTAGGGAAGTCAGAAATAAAGCCGGAAAATTTTGGCTTATTGACCAAGGTTCAAAATGCTATTAAAACATTTCCCGACAGCAAAGTAATTGTAGAAGGATATACTGATTCATTCGGAAGCGATTCTTTGAATTTAAAACTTTCACAGAAACGTTCTGATGCCGTTACTGAATATTTAAAAGCAAATATGAAGGAGCTCAACCAAATGAATATTAGTTCAGTAGGACATGGGGAAAATAACCCGGTTGCCAATAATGAAACTAAAGAAGGGCGCAGAAAAAACCGTCGTATTGATATTATAATTAAACCAACGTTCTAATTTATTTTACCTGGCACTTATTTCCTTAAATCCGCAGGTATTGGGATAAAGCCCTAAAAAAAAGATTTTTACCTAACCACGGGCTTAAGCCCGCGGTTAGGCAAAATTACCCTTGACCTTGCACCAGTTAGGCTTAAATGAGGATTTTCCCAAAAGTTTTGCCACAACCAACTGTATTGAAAATCTGAACTCTAAGATAGGAAAATACTTGAATAAAGTAAAGTCCTGGAAGAACTCGTAAGACACGGTATCGTTGGATAGCGGCGACTTTGCTCGAGATAGAGATGAAAATGAGAAAATTCAATAACTTTAAAAAACTGAATGAAATGCAATAAACCATAAAAGAAGAAATTCAAAAACGAACCTCTCAAGAAGGAATTTCAACTAGAAATGGGACATGATCAAACGAAATGTAATTAACTCTCTATATACTTATTTTCTAATTAATGTTTTTAACTAAACAATATAATCATGAAAAAAAATATTTTAAAGCACTTAACAGTAGCAGGTTTTGCCCCTGGCATAGATTTATCTAATTGTGAAATATTGGAAAACGAACTTAATGAGGCAAAAGGCAGATTTAAGCTTGCTAAAAAGGATGTGAAAGATGCCAAGCAGAAATTAAACCAGGCGTTAGAAGAGGTCATTAATGAAATAGAAAACAAGAAAAAGGAAATAATAGAAACTCAGAATAATTTGGTTGATAATCCTGAATCCTCATCAGCTTTTAATATTGAAAACATTAAATCAAAGTATGAAGAAGCAGTGGTAGAATTGGAATTAAGGAAAAATAAAATTAAAAAGAAGATTGAGGAATATAATACAGAAGGAACTGAAAATTGGGATTCGTTTAAGCGTAAGTTAAATCATGACCTGGAAGAACTCGGTATAGCTTTAAAGGGTTTTGTAACAAAGTCTAAGTAGATAATTGTTTGTGCTTAATTGTGGGTTTGTAGACTATAAGGAGACGAATTTCTTTGTCAGCCTTAATGCTAACTTATGGGTAATATGTGAATTATATAATTTTTCCCTATAATTATGTAACACTAATCAGTTTACAGTAGATTAACTTTAGCTCCCTCATATTTCATTGATGCTTATGAAAGAAGATACAAAAGTACAAACCTGCCCGTTTTTCAAAGCAGGGGAAAAGAACTGGTAAATATTAAATAATTATATTTTGGATTTTCTCAGATCATGAAAAAAATTGTCAACACTGAAATCGATAATGCTCTTAATGATTTTCCGATCAATCTTCCCAAACTTATTAAAGGATTATTGGTTACTAAAAACTCCAATAAAAAACTTGCTGCAAGAAGTACCCTGGTAAAAATGGGTAAAACCATTATCCCACAACTACATAGATTATTAGATTCGGAAAATGGTTTGCTTCGAATGGAAGCTGCCAAGATAGTTGAACTTATTGCTGACAGGAGGTCAATACCTTGATTAATTCCCCGGCGAGTCTTTGCAGACTATAATCCTAAATAGGAACCCCCGGGTTTTATCAGATTATTAAAAATAAAATTAGTGCCTTATGAAAACAATTATCGTTCCCCTGGATTTCTCAGATGAGTCATTAACTGGTTTAAATCTGGCATTGATGCTGGCTAACAAAACCGGAGCCAATATCCAAATGGTTCATGTTATTGGAAAGAATACCGGTGACTATAATGAACAAATGGAAAATGAGAATCAGCTTGCAAAATCAAAATTTGAAGAAATACTTCAAAAGTATAAAGGGAAAAACAATTCTGCTTTGAGTTATACAATAACTGAAGGTAGGGTATTTAAGGAAATAGCAGATCTCGCAGATAAGTATGAAGATGCATTGACGGTGCTTTCAACCCATGGTGCATCCGGTTTTGAGGAATTGTTCATTGGAGGCAATGCTTACAAAATAACCTCTCATTCGAAGAATCCGGTGATAACTGTCAGAAGAGGAAGAATACCTGCAAATATTGATAAGATAGTTTTACCCCTGGACTTTACTTTTCAGACAAGGGAAAAGGTTCCATATACTGTTGAGCTGGCAAAACTATTTAATTCAAAAATTCATCTGCTCACCATAAGTCTTTCAAAATTGAAGAGTACGGTGAAAAAGCTTCATCAATATGCTGAACAGGTGGCTTCTTACCTTGACACTCATAAAATACCATATACGGTAGAACATCTTCATGGCAGCAATCTGACTGATTTAACTCTGGATTATTCCCGATCAATTGATGCAGACCTGATTTCAATAATGACCGAACAGGAGAAAAGTGCTTCCAATTTGCTTTTAGGTAATTATGCTCATCAGTTTATTAACAAAGCTTTTATTCCTGTTTTATCCTTTCCAAATTATCATTTACGTATTACTGCAGAAGATATCTGGGCTTTAGGAGCATTTAATGAGTGAAATCAGGATTGGGACTAAATTTTAAACTTAAGGTAAAACATAGAATGAAAATGGAAACAACAAAGAGGAAAAAAGTATTGATTGCACTGGATTATAATCCAACTGCACAAAAAGTGGCAGAGGAAGGTTTTTTAATGGCAAAATCCATGAATGCCAAAGTAGTATTGCTGCATGTAATAACAGATCCGGTGTTTTATTCCACACCTGGATATTCACCGATAATGGGCTTTAACGGTTATATGGATATGGGTCCCATACAGTTGGACAGTGTTGATGGACTGCAAAATGCATCTCTGCAATATCTTGATAAGTCGAAACAACATCTTGGTGATGAAAGTATTCAAACTCTCGTAAAAGAAGGTGATTTTGCCGAATCTATATTGAAAGCTGCAAAAGATTTACATGCAGATCTTATTGTCATGGGTTCTCACAGCCATAAAGTCTCATCAAGAATAATCATGGGAAGTGTAACGAAAAGAGTTTTACAGCATTGCTCTATACCGCTTTTGATTATACCTACAAAGTTGAAGAAATGATCATTTTGGATTTTTAAGTAAAAAATGAATTTTTGAAACAGCATTAGTTTATCATGATATTATTTATTTTAGCTTCCATTTCCTTAATAATCTTTCTGATTAAAAGAAATCATAAAGGCAGAAAAGACTTATTCAAAAAATTGGCCGGAGATTATATGGGTCCCAAATTGGTCAAATCTGAATTTGACCTGGAGGATTAACGCAAAGTAAAATTTTCCAAAATACCATAAAACTCTTCGAACCACTTGATAAAGTAATTGTTATTTATATAAGGCATTGGGAATCAACACAAATAATGAATAATTGAATAATATCGTACCGCAAGTGATATCGCTGCTGACGCCTGGCAGACAATAAAAAACAATTATGGAATCCTTAAAACCATTGATTTATAGTCCTTCTTAATTATTGTACTATTAACCTGGTTTCAGTTCTTTTAAAATGGGAAATAAATAAAAGAGGTAACTATGAGGCAAATGCATTCACAAACAAAGGTGATAGTAACATTAGGGCCTGCATCAAACAGTAAAGGCATTATTCTTCAAATGATTAATGAGGGTGTTGATGTATTCAGGTTAAATTTTTCTCATTCTACAAAGGATGAACATCTTAAGCTGATAAACATTATTACAGAATTAAACCTGGAATTGGGAACTAATGTTTCAATTCTGGCCGATTTGCAAGGGCCGAAGCTCAGGGTGGGCGAAATTGAAAACGACCTTCTCAATCTGGAAGAAGGTGATGTCATATCTTTTGTTACGGAAAAATGTTCAGGCACCAAAGATCATCTTTATATGAGTTATCAGGAATTTCCAATGGACGTTAATCCAGGTGAAACAATACTCATTGACGATGGTAAAATAAAGCTGGAAGTGATAGAATCTAATAAAAATGATATTGTTAAAGCGAAGGTAATTTATGGAGGTCCGCTTTCTTCAAATAAAGGGGTAAACCTGCCTGATACAAAAGTTTCTCTACCATGCCTTTCTGAAACAGACATTTCAAATGCTTTTTTTGCACTGGATCATGATGTTGATTGGATTGGTTTGTCTTTTGTACGAAAAGCTTCGGATATTATTGAACTAAAGAATCTTATAAAGAAAAGAGAAGGTCATGCCGGTGTTATAGCAAAAATTGAAAAACCCGAAGCTCTCCTGGAATTAGATCAGATAATCGACTTAGCTGATGGGGTGATGGTTGCCCGCGGAGACCTGGGAGTAGAAGTTCCATTTGACGAAGTCCCGTTGATACAAAAATTAATTGTAGGGAAATGTATTGTGCATTCAAAACCAGTGATAATTGCTACACAGATGATGGATAGCATGATTACAAATTTCAGACCTACCAGGGCAGAAGCCAATGATGTGGCTAATGCTGTCCTGGATGGAGCAGATGCTCTGATGCTAAGTGGGGAAACTTCAGTGGGTAAATATCCTGTGGAAACAATAAACAACATGCAAAGTATTATTGATTATACTGAAAATCACGGTAATCCTTTTAATAAACAGCATGCTCCCATGGAGGGTTCTACTACATTTCTTGCCGATTCTATTTGTTATAATGCATCACAATTATCCCAACAAATAGGGGCAAAAGCAATAATTACATTTACACATTCCGGGTATACTGCAATCAGGATATCAAGCCATAGACCTAAAGCCAGTATTTATGCTTTTACCAATAACAAAAAACTGTTACATAAAATTTCGTTGGTGTGGGGAATCAGGCCATTTTATTTAAATACATACAACGATTCAGACAAGGCAATTCATGAATCAATAGAAATTCTTAAGTATAAAAAACTATTGAAAGAAGGGGACATTGTGATTCATGTTGGCAGCACTCCCCTTAGTCTTCATGGAAGAACTAATATGTTGAAGGTTAGTAAGATATAGAAGAATATTTATTTCTCTTAAAAACATTAATAATTGTAAAATCAGGATCATGACAAAGGAGAAGAAAAAGGAAATTTTGCACAAGCTTTACATTGAGTTGGTTAAGTTGCAAAAGGAGGTTATCTCAACCAATCTCAAATTGCTCGTAATATTGGAAGGAAGAGATGCGGCCGGCAAAGATGGAACTATTAAAAGGATTATCAAACACCTCAGTCCACGCGAAACAAAAGTTGTGGCATTGGGTAAGCCTTCTGACCGGCAACAGCTTGAATGGTTTTTCCAGCGTTACTCCATTCATTTGCCGGTATCTGGTGAATTTGTACTACTGAACCGAAGCTGGTATAACCGTGCCGGTGTAGAAAAAGTTATGGGTTTCTGTACAGAGAAGGAATACAAATCATTTTTTACGGAAGTTGAATTGTTTGAGCAGATGCTGGTGGATGCAGGCTTCATTATTCTGAAATATTATCTTGACATTAGTAAAAAAGTACAAGAAAAAAGGTTGAACGACCGGGAGACAGATCCACTGAAACAGTGGAAAATAAGCCCTATTGATAAGGAAGCTCAGAAATACTGGAAAGATTATTCCGAAGCCCGGAATGAAATGTTGCTGAGAACTAATTTCAAACACGCTCCATGGTTTGTGGTGAATGCAGATAAGAAGAAATCGACTCATATAGCTCTCATTACTCATCTTCTAAGTCAGTTGGGATACCAAAATAAAGATAAAAAATTATTATCTCATGATTATGAATTGGTTTATCCTGCCACACCTGAAAACATAAAAGAAAAGCTTTATTGATTAACAGAATCAGCTGCATTGCACAAAAGGAAAAACCAATGACTGCAAAAGGAGAAGAAGAATACCAATTATGAGTAACAATAATAAAAATCCAAAGGCTCCTGAATCAGAGCCGGTATCAAAACAAAATCTAAAGGATGATCTGAAAACCCTTCCAATGTCGGAACTGCAAACAAAACTGGGATATTCACCGGAAGGCCTCACTCAGGAAGAGGCACAGAAACGACTGACTCAATATGGCCCTAATGAGATTGAAGAAAAAAAGACCAATCCATTCCTGAAATTCCTCACCTATTTTTGGGGTCCTATTCCGTGGATGATAGAAGCGGCTGTCATTCTTTCAGCAATAGCCAGGCATTGGCCTGACTTTGGTATAATACTCGTTCTGCTTGTAGCCAACGCTGTTGTTGGATTCTGGGAAGAACACGAAGCAGGCAACGCTATCGATGCCCTAAAAGCCAGGCTTGCAGTCAAGGCCCGTGTGAAACGTAATGGGAAGTGGGTCAATCCCGCTGCACGGGAGTTGGTGCCGGGTGATGTCATTCGCCTGCGTCTGGGTGATATTGTGCCGGCAGATGCCCGCTTATTGGAAGGTGATCCGGTAGAAGTTGATCAGTCCGCATTGACAGGAGAATCTTTACCAGCTACGCGAAAATCCGGAGAAACGGTATTTTCCGGCTCAATCATAAGGCAGGGAGAAATAGGCGCATTGGTCTATGGAACCGGATTAAACACTTACTTTGGCAAGACAGCCCAACTGGTGCAGGAAGCACACACTGTCAGTCACTTTCAGAAAGCAGTACTTAAGATTGGCAATTACCTTATCATCCTTGCAGTAGCCTTGGTGGCTGTGATTATTAGTGTCGCTATCTTCCGTGGTGACCCGATTCTCATCACATTGCAGTTCGCCCTTGTGTTAACCGTTGCCGCGATTCCCGTTGCAATGCCAACGGTATTATTTGAAACTGTCCGTAGCAGGACATCTGACAATCTTTCTCACACGCACTCGAGGTCTCTTTTGGTCTATACGTCCCGCACGTATATTATGGATAGCCGTGCTTGGAACGCAAATAGTGGCTACGTTAATAGCGGTTTATGGGCTGTTTATGACTCCCCTTGGCTGGGGTTGGGCGCTTTTCGTTTGGGGCTACGCACTTGTGTGGTTCCTCGTTAATGACCGTCTGAAACTTCTTGCATACCGGATTTTCGATCCGGTCAAAACCAGGACAATTCAATAAACAGATGATTTTCATAGACTATTATAAAATATTGGGAATAAACAAAACGGCAACATACAGCGACATCAAAAATGCCTACCGGAGGTTAGCAAGAAAGTATCATCCCGACTTAAATCCGCACGATAAAGATGCTAAAAAGAAATTTCAGGAAATCAATGAAGCCAATGAAGTATTGAGTGATCCCGAAAAACGTAAGAAATATGCTCAATACGGAAAGGATTGGCAACATGCTGAAGAATTTGAAAAGGCAAAACACTATCAGGACCAGTCACAGTCATCAGATCCACGTAGCGCAAGGTCTTCAGATACATATTTTGGAGGAGGTTTTTCTGATTTTTTTGAATCTATGTTTGGCGGGGCAGCAAGCGCTGGCAGAAGCAGACAGGTTAAATTCAGAGGAAAAGACTACAATGCGGAATTACATCTCGACCTTATAGATGCCTATAAAACCCACAAACAAACGTTGACTGTAGGTGGAAGAAAAATAAGAATTACTATACCTGCCGGAATTGAAAATGGGCAGACAATCAAAATAGCAGGGCATGGGGGCCAGGGAATAAATGGAGGACCTGATGGTGATTTATATATTACATTCTCAATAGACAATCACCCCGGATTTAAACGGTTGGGGAATAACTTATATACTTCGGTAGATCTGGATTTATATACTGCTGTGCTTGGAGGTGAAATCACAATTGATACATTGAACGGGAAAGTAAAACTTAAAGTAAAGCCCGAAACGCAAAACGGAAGTAGAATAAAATTAAAAGATAAAGGATTTCCTGTTTATAAGAATGAGGGGCAATTTGGAGATTTACACATAACATATACAGTAAAAATACCGACAAATTTAACTGAAAAGCAAAAAGTATTATTTACCGAATTATCTAAATCATAATTTTAAAACAATTACTATGCAGGCAGAAAATTTAATAGCAGTAAATGAGTTCTGTTTAAACCACAACATTGATATCTCATTTATCAATTCATTACAACAATCCGGATTGGTAGAAATTACTAACATTAAAGAAACATGGTTTATTGATGTGGACCAGCTTCAGCAATTAGAGAAGTTTATTTGCTTACATTATGAGTTGGATATTAATCTTGAAGGTATAGAGACCATCTGTCATTTGTTACAGCGCATAAATTATATGCAGGATGAAATAATTTCGCTCAGAAACAGGCTTCAGTTTTATGAAACCAATGAATAATATGGGTAAATCCAATTCAAGAATCTTACACATATAAAATACAATGTTTTGGGAAATGTGTGATTTATGTAATTATTTTCCAGAATTATGTAACACGTGCTTAATTTCAGGTTTTTACCTTTATGCTAAATAATTTCATTCACATCAAATTCAATTGCATTAATTGAATCGGGTAATCCTTAAAACAAAAGATTATGTTTAACAGAAAAGTTGTGCAAAAAACACTGAAGAAAACCTGGACCCTGGATGGTAATCCCGGGTGTAACCCCGATAAACCTGCAGATTGTCAGAGTAGCATGATCTCACGGTTGATTTATGATATTTTTGGCGGTGAAATTCTTAAAACCCGTAATAAAAAAGGTTGGCATTTTTATAACCGGATTAACGGTAAGCGTATCGATTTTACAGGATCAGAATTTATTAAATCTTCCGGAGATAATCGCTTGGAGGAACTCCATTCCACTCCTGATGAGACGTTTGATTATTTTGCACAGGAGGATTATTTTACCTTTTTTGTAAGATTTATAAGGGCATTCGAAGAAGCTATTGGTTTGGAGAAATATCAGCCTGGTGTAACTTTTTGACAATTTCTTTTATGCTTCAGTAAGGTTTTCCTGTTAACTTATTTCTTAATATTATTATCCTTAATAAGAATAAAATGAAAAAAGCCGGAATCGTCATCGTAATACTTGGTTTAATATTAACCATTATTACAGCTGTGACTTTCTTCACCAGGGAGAAAGTGGTCGATATCGGAGATGTTAAAATCACCAGGAACAAACCACACCACCTAAACTGGTCGCCTCTGATTGGCATTGCCGTGATGGGAATCGGAGGGGTTGTTTATTTGATGTCTCCTAAAAAATAGTAAACAGTTTGAAGCTTTACATGAATAATAAATTAGGTTTGACGAACTCAAACCTGTACCTTTATATCTGTAGAACAATAATTTAGTTGAAAACTAATGAAGAAAGCAGAGAGTAAATTATTAAATCAAACTCTTTCCAAATCTCCAACCGGGATTCAGGGGTTTGATGAAATAACAAGTGGTGGATTACCAACAGGCAGACCAACCCTCGTTTGTGGTGGTGCAGGATGCGGAAAAACACTTTTTGGAATGGAGTTCCTTGTACATGGTGCAACTCAGTTTAACGAACCGGGTGTATTTATGTCATTCGAAGAAACTAATGAAGAATTAACCAAAAATGTTGCTTCACTCGGTTTTGATCTGGAAGGCCTTATCAAGAATAAAAAAATTACACTTGACCACGTTCATATTGAGCGCAGTGAAATTGAAGAAACCGGGGAATACGATTTAGAAGGTTTATTCGTACGACTTAATTATGCTATTGATTCTATCGGAGCAAAGCGTGTTGTATTAGACACGATTGAATCACTATTTGCCGGATTGCCAAACCAACTGATCTTACGTGCTGAACTACGCCGTTTATTTCACTGGTTAAAAGATAAAGGTGTTACTGCTATCATAACAGGCGAGCGCGGAGAAGAAACACTTACCAGACAAGGTCTGGAAGAATATGTTTCAGATTGTGTTATTATGCTCGACCATCGTGTAACTGATCAAACCTCTACGCGTCGTTTACGAGTTGTTAAATATCGTGGTTCAATGCACGGTACTAATGAGTATCCATTTCTGATTGATGAAAATGGTTTTTCAGTATTACCTGTAACTTCCTTGGGATTAAAACATATTGTATCAAACGAAAGAATCTCAAGTGGTATTACTTTACTTGATAAAATGCTTGAAGGGAAAGGTTTTTACCGCGGCAGCACTGTACTTGTTTCCGGTACTGCCGGAGTAGGAAAAACCAGTATAGCAGCTCACTTTGCAGAAGCTGCATGTAAACGAGGTGAACGTGTCCTTTATTTCTGTTTCGAAGAATCTCCGAACCAGTTAATACGTAATATGCTTTCGATCGGTATAAAATTGGAGCCATGGGTACGGAAAGGGCTTTTACAATTTCAGGCAACCCGGCCAACATTTTATGGCCCGGAAATGCATCTGGCTGTAACTCACAAAATTGTAAGTGCTTTCAAACCTGCTGTTGTTATTCTGGATCCAATAAATACTTTCGTTATTGGTGATAAAGAGAGCAAAGTAAAAACGATGTTAATGCGTATTGTTGACTTTCTCAAGGCGAATCAAATAACAGCATTGTTTACCAGCCTGACATCAGGTGAAAGCGCGTTGGAGAGTTCTGATGTCGGAATATCATCACTGATAGATACCTGGTTATTACTTCGTGATATAGAATTTAACGGCGAACGAAACAGGGGAATGTATGTTCTTAAATCGCGTGGGATGGCCAATTCTAACCAAATTCGCGAATTTATTCTGACTGACCACGGTGTAGAATTAAGAGAGGCTTATATTGGTGCCAGCGGAGTTTTGACCGGCTCAGCCCGTGTTGCACAGGAAGCTCTTGAAAATGCCGAAGTGTTGACGCGTAAGCATGATGTTGAACGAAAAAAACGTGAAATAGAACGGAAACGCAAGACCTTAGAAGCACAGATTGCAGCTTTGCATGCCGATTTTGCGTCGGATGAATCCGAAGCTTTAAAAATGATAGAAACAGAAAAGGATATTATCAAACGACTGGAACAAGACAAAATAGAAATGGCAGTAAGCAGAAAAGCTGTCATTGAAAAAAGAATAACCAGCAAATTGAAAAAATAATTAAAACGAGTATCCTATGAAACCAAAGAAGGAAAATTCAGATAAAAGAATTAAAAAAGGGAAACCGGTTATAACACCAGATGATAAGTGGGTACTTCGTTTATATATTGCCGGACAAACACCAAAAGCCCTTACTGCATTTTCAAATCTGAAAAAGATATGTGAAGAACAATTAGACGGGAAATATTCTATTGAAGTAATTGACCTTTTGATAAGTCCACAATTGGGTGGCGAAGACCAGATTCTTGCTTTACCAACATTAGTAAGAAAATTGCCGGTACCTGTTCGCAAGATAATCGGTGATCTCTCAAATACAGAACGTGTCCTTGTCGGATTGGATTTATTGCCTAAACGCTGATTTAAAAATACAGTATTTATCAGTCAAAATCATGAAAAAGAAAAAGACAAAAGTGAAAAGATCAACAGAAAATTTTGATCAGAAATTATCTGAAATGGGCAAGGACAAATATATTTTGCGTTTATACATAACCGGTGCAACGATGAGATCAGCCTTAGCCATAACAAACCTGAAAAAGATTTGCGATGAATATCTTGAAGGAAGATACGAACTGGAGGTGATTGACCTGTATCAAATGCCTAGTTTAGCAAAAGATGAACAGATAATTGCAGCCCCGACACTGATTAAAAAACTGCCGCTTCCAATCAGGCGTATTATTGGCGATATGTCAAACAAAGAAAAAGTACTTATGGGATTAGACCTGAGAAAGGTAACGTAGCTGTAAAATTTTCGGAAATTTTAGCACATTTGATTTATGACAAAAATATCAATACCTAAAACAAAAGAACAACTCATTATTGAAAATGAAGAATTACGTACCCGCCTGGCCGAAACTGAAGAAATGCTTTTAGCAATTCGAAGCGGGGAAGTGGATGCGATAGTTGTTTCCGGTAAGGAAGGAGAACAAGTCTATTCTATTAATTCTGCTGAAACACCATATCGTACTTTCGTAGAAGAAATGCCTGCAGGAGCAGTCACCCTTTCCAAAGAAGGTATAATTCTCTATTGTAATCAGAGATTTGCTGAACTTGTTCAGGAACCAGTTGAGGGAGTGATTGGCTCAAACCTTATACGTTTCATCGCTCCAAATGATAGATTAAAAATAGAATACCAGCTTGCGCAACAGCTTCCTAACAAAAATGATGTTCTGATAATATCCTTAATCAACACATTATGTCTAGGACTATTCTTTCACCTTTTGCCTTCTTATCTGCAAGGTGAGAATTGCATACTTATAGCAACTGACATATCAGAATTGAAGAAGAAAGAAAATGAACTTCTTGAATTACATCGTTTATTAGAACAAAAATTAGATATAATACAGCGTTTGCGCATCGAACTTATTAATAAAAAGATTGATGATGAAGTAGAAATAGATAAATTAAAGATTACGAATATACAACTGGTTAAAGAAATCACCAGACATAAGCTGGCAGAAGCAGAATTAAAGAAAAAGCTAAAGCATAAGAAGGCAAATACCACAAATCATTAAATGTGTGAATTATATAAATCTATTAACGAATTGTGTAACAATTATGTAAGGATATCAGACTACTTTTACGAGAGTATTAATTAATATGATTATACAATGAAAAAATATTTAATGACATGTTTAATTCTATTTTGTCTGGCTACGATCATTAATGCACAGGATTACAGAACGGGGATTGGAGCAAGATTAGGCTTTAATCAGGGTCTGACTGTAAAGCATTTTATCAGCGAGAAGTAGGCACTTGAATTTCTCCTCGATACCAGGTGGAGAGGGTTTGAGCTAACCGGGCTCTACGAAATCCATAACACGGCTTTCAATGCAGAGAGATTGAAGTGGTATTTTGGATTCGGCGGGCATGTCGGTTTCTGGAACGGGGATTATGCACCGTGGGGAGATACAGATAAAAGCTATTCTGTTATCGGAATAGATGGGATACTGGGTCTGGAATATAGCTTCTCGGAAGTGCCGATAAATATGGGACTCGACTGGAAACCATCCTATAATCTCTGGGGATATTCAGGTTTCTGGGCTGATGGTGGTGCCCTTTCGATAAGGTATATTTTTTAATTGTAATAGTATCGTGGTATTTATCACCCTGACCATCATTATTGATATTTCTACCTTTCAATATCCGCTTATGCACAGATATTTTTGTTTCCTGAAACTGAAACTTTGATTTTATTATTTTATTGTTACCCTTGTGGCTCGAAAAAATTGAGAGAATAAAATTAACGAAGTAGTAAAAACATAAGTATTGAATATGAGGTAGTTATGAGGGATAATTAGTCCCCTATGGACTACATAAAACGATCTCATTTTTTTCATAACCGCTTAGAATCAATGATTATAGGCGGTTTCTTTTTTTACAGGTAAAATGTTTTTATTTATTAATGCAGTTCCAAATAAATTTTTGCATTTAGCCTGATTAAGGTTTAACTTTGATAATGAAATAAATAGACCTCATGATGTCAAGCATAATAGAAGGATATAATTATGACATCTTCATCAGCTACCGTCAGAAGGATAACAAAGGCGATATGTGGGTCAGTGAGTTTGTTGATGCTCTGAAGGATGAGCTTGAATCAACTTTCAAAGAAGAGATCAGCGTCTATTTTGACATTAATCCACATGATGGACTATTAGAGACACATGATGTTGATGAGTCTCTTAAAGAGAAGCTGAAGTGTCTGGTATTCATCCCAATTATTTCTCGCACCTACTGTGATCCTAAGTCTTTTGCATGGGAGCATGAGTTCAAAACATTCGTTGAACTGGCCTCTCAGGATCAATTTGGATTAAAGGTAAAACTGCCTAACCGGAATGTGGCAAACAGGGTACTTCCGGTTCAAATCCATAACCTTGAAGAGACTGATATAAAAGAATCTGAATCTGTTATGGGTGGGGTGCTTCGGGGTATTGAATTTATTTATAAATCTGCAGGAGTTAACAGACCATTGAGGTCCAATGAAGATAATCCTCATGATAATCTAAACCGGACTATTTATCGTGACCAGATAAACAAAGTGGCACTTGCTATTAAAGAGATTATCAATGGAATAAAAGAATCTGAAAATCAATCCCATAGAATTACCAAAGAACCGCTTGAACTAATACCTGATAAGAAAAGGAGCCTGAAAATAAAAATCCTCACTGGATCGTTAATTATCCTTGTCTTATTTGTCATGGGATATCTTTTTATCCCAAAAATACTTAAGCCTTCCGGACCTGTTGATAAATCCATCGCTGTTTTACCATTTACAAATCTGAGCAATGATCCTGAACAGGAATATTTCAGTGATGGCATTGTAGAGGCAATTCTCACACATCTTTTCAAGGTTGGTGAATTGAGAGTAATATCGAACACCTCGACAAAAAGATATAAAAACACTGAACTCTCAATAAAAGATATTGCGAGGGAGTTGGGTGTAGCATCGGTCCTGGAGGGGAGTGTGCAAAAAATCGGAAATAATGTCCGTATAACAGTTCAGCTTATTGATGCAAAGACTGATGCCCACCTGTGGTCTGAAATATATGATAGGAACATCTCGGATATTTTTTCAATTCAGTCCGAAGTTGCTCAAAATGTTGCCAGGGAACTGAAATCAACATTAACTGCTGAAGAAAAGAAACAGATTGAAAAAAATCAGACAAACAATCCTGAAGCATATAACCTGTATT
>Ga0114918_10002210_pt1 | contig 17489 bp, 17 predicted proteins | sample LantaG_FD_87015 | JGI IMG/M metagenome (GOLD analysis project Ga0114918, IMG submission 87015) | Deep subsurface microbial communities from Baltic Sea to uncover new lineages of life (NeLLi) - Landsort_02402 metaG | ecosystem: Environmental > Aquatic > Marine > Oceanic > Sediment | place... | reverse complement strand
TTTTGCTTCTTTAGCTGAATCATTAGGTTTATTTGGTGTTTCTATTTTATTAATTTGTTTTTTACTTATTTTCTATAGATTAGTTATTTGGGCTAATACTTTTTCATATAATTTTTGTAAGCTTTTTACTATTGGATTTGCTCTTAAATTATTAATCGAAACTTTTGTTAATATTGGAATGAATTTGGGGTTGCTTCCTATTGTTGGGATAGCTTTGCCTTTTATTTCCGCAGGAGGGTCGCATCTTTTAATAGATTTTATTGGTTTAGGAATAATAAATAGTATGATAATTCATAGGGCATAGAAACATAATTAACAATGAATAAAAAATATTTTATAAAAAGTTCGTTATTTATCATTACTTGTATATTGGTGTTGTTTTTTTATACGTCAGTTAATTTGCCTTTAACTTGCCAGGAAGAATTTGATTTTTCAATAACTAAAGGAGAAAACTTAAGAAGTATTGCTAATCGTTTAAGAAACGAAGAATATATTTCTTCATCAATTTTGTTTCAGTTTTATGTAAAAATAAAAGGATTAGAAAAGAATATTAAAGCAGGAGATTATCAATTTATTTCACCTTTAACAATTGCTAAGATAACTGAGATTATTACTAATGGAAAATTAACTCAGAATAACAATAGTTTTCTCATATTAGAAGGGGAAACAATGTTGGAAATAGAAGAAAATTTAAAAGAGAACGGTCTAATTGACGCATCTTCTTCATTAAAAGACTGGAAAATAGGGGATTTTCTTGAAAAAAGATATCTTGATATTTTTTCTGAATTTCCTCCTGATACTTCACTAGAAGGATATTTATTTCCTGATTCTTATCATTTACCCCAAGGATTAGAAGAAAAAGAAATTCTTTCAATGTTTATAGATAATTTTGTTTCAAAAACTGAAAATAATTTATTTTTTGATATAAAAGAGCAAAAAAGAAGTTTTTATGAAATTTTGATAATGGCTTCTTTATTAGAAAAAGAAGTTCGTGAAGAAACAGATAAGAGGATGGTGGCAGATATTCTTTGGAGGAGGTTAGATACAAATTTTCTTCTTCAAATAGATGCGACAATATGTTATGCTGAATTTCAATCATTTAAAAAATGTTCTCTTAATCGTGAATTATTTAAATTAGACTCTCCTTATAATACTTATCTTTATAAAGGATTGCCTCCTACGCCTATTAATAATCCTGGAATAGAATCCATGCAGGCAGCTTTAAATCCATTAGCAAATGATCATTGGTATTATATGACTGATAGAGAAACAGGAAAAACTATTTTCTCAGAAACATTTGAACAACACTTAGAAGCGCGTGAAAAATATCTGTAATTTCTAATTTGGGTCTGTCTGTGATATTATAAAATTAAATAAAGATAAGTGAATTTTATGGAAAAAAGTAAAAAATCTCGAATCAATGTATTGGTTGTAGGTGGTGCAGGCTATATTGGTGGTGCTGTAACAGATATTTTAATGGAAAGGGATATTCCTTTTACTGTTTATGATAAATTGCTTTATGAGCATCAATATTTCAAACCGGTTGATTTTATATATGGAGACGTAAGAGATACTAAAAAATTAAAGGAATTATTACCTAAGTATACTCATGTAATATGGCTTGCAGCTATTGTTGGAGATGCGGCTTGTCAGATTAAGCCAGAATTAACAATTGAAACGAACCAAAATTCAGTTAAATGGTTATCAGAAAATTACAATGGAAGAATTGTTTTTGCTTCTACTTGTTCTGTTTATGGACAAAATGATGATGAAGTTAATGAAGAATCAATACTTAATCCTTTGTCTCTTTATGCCAAAACAAAAGTCGAAGCAGAAAAATCATTAAAAGATAAAGATAGTTTAATTTTTAGATTAGGTACAGTTTTTGGTGTTTCAGACACTTATTCTCGCTTAAGAATGGATTTAGTAGTGAATTATATGACTGCTAATGCTACAACTAAGGGGAAATTATCAGTTTTTGGAGGAAGTCAATGGAGACCATTAATACATGTTCGTAATGTTGCAGAGGCGATGGTTAATAATTTAGAAAAACCTATAACTGGTATATATAATCTTTCTACTTTAAATTACCAGATAAAAGACTTGGCAAAGGAAATAAGCGAGATTACAAAATGCGAAATTGAATATGTAGAACAAAAGTTTGAAGATCAAAGAAATTATCATGTAAGTACTGAGAAAGCACAAAAAGAAGGTGCTTTGAATCTTAAAAAAGTTTATACGGTAGCTGATGGAGTAAAACAAATATATGATTTAATTAAATCTAAAAGAGTAAAGTATGCAGAAAATGATATTTATTTCAATGAAAAACATATAATTAATTTAAACAATCATGGAGAATTTAAATAAAAAACCGCACCTTATAGAAGGAGGACTTGCTATTGATGATAGAGGCCAGTTAACTTTTGCTAATGATTTTGATTTTTCCAATGTAAAACGGTTTTATATAGTAGAAAATTTTTCTCAAGATATTGTCAGGGCATTTCATGGGCATCTTAAAGAAGAAAAATATGTTTTAGTAGTTTCTGGCTCTGTCATTATTGCAGCAGTTGAAATGGATGATACAACAAAACCAAAAAAATCAAACGAAGTTCATCGTTTCGTTATTTCCTCAAAAAAACCATGCATTTTACATATTCCAGCAAGTTATGCTAATGGTTTTAGAGCGCTAGAGGAAAATACCAAGATTGTATTCTTTTCCACTTCTTCTCTTGAAGAATCAAAAGGGGATGATTATCGTTTTCCTTATGATTATTGGGGAAAAGAAATTTGGAATGTAGAAAATCGTTAAAAATATAAATAAATATGAAAAAGGTTCTATTATTAGGTGCTACTGGAATGTTGGGAAGCGCTGTATATGATGTTTTAAAAGATAAATACAATTTGATTCTTAGTATTAGAGATAAAGATAAGATAGATTTACTTGATAAGACTTATGGTGGTGTAAAAGAACATAAAGTTGTTAAATTTGATGCTTCTCTTTTATATCAGGATTTTTTAGAAAAAAAAGGTTATCCTAGTAATTATCTTTCTAATTTCTTAAAAGAGGTAGGTGAAATTGATTATGTTATTAATGCTATAGGAGTTACAATACCTTTTTCTTTGGAAAATCAAACTTTAACTTTTTTTATTAATAGTGCTTTTCCTTATATATTAGCCAATACATTTGGTAAAAAGTTAATTCATATTACGACTGATTGTGTCTATAATGGAAAAGAAGGTTTTCCTTATGATGAAAATTCTCCAAAAACGCCGATTGATATCTATGGCCTTTCTAAGAGTTTAGGAGAACCGACTAATTGTTTGACTATTAGAACTTCTATTATAGGAAGAGAATTAAAGGGTTTTACTGGATTTTTAGAATGGTTTCTAAATCAAAAAGAAGCAAGTGTTAATGGTTTTGCTACTCATTTTTGGAACGGAATTACCACAAAGCAATTTGGCAAGATTTGTGATGAAATTATGACAAATCCAGAAAAATATCCTCAGATAGGGCTGTATCATCTTTTTTCAAATTCAGTTTCAAAATATGAAATGCTTTTAAAATTTAAGGAGAAATACAATATTAATTGTGAAATTAAAAAAGACGAAGAACAAAAATTAAACAGAACATTAAGTACAATTCATAATTTTAATGAAAAATTAAATATTCCTTCTTTTGATAAAATGATAGAAGAATTATAAGATATGAAGAAATTTAAACTCGTTACTTTATTAGGTATACGTCCTGATTTTATCAGGATGCATAAATTAATTAAATTGATAGATGGCAGTGATTTAATAGATTATTTCTTTTTGCATTCTGGGCAGCATTTTGATTATGAAATGGATAAAGTTTTTTTTGATGAGCTTGATGTTAGACAACCTGATTTAAATTTTGAAATAGGGAAAACCTTAAAAGAAAAAGGTAGAAAAACAAATCATGCTTATCAAACAGCCCTTTTGTCAGAAAAAATTTCTGATTTTTTAGAGGAATATAAACCTGACGCTTTAATGTATTTAGGAGATACAAATACAGTAATTTCTTCTATTGTTGTTGCTAAGCACAATATACCTATAATTCATATTGAAGGAGGAGGGAGAAGTTTCGATTGGAGAATGCCAGAAGAGAAAAACAGAATAACTATTGACCATCTTTCTGATTTACTTTATGTTTATTTAGAAAGATATAAAGAGATCCTTCTTAGTGAAGGTATTCCTGATTTTAGGATAAAAGTTGTTGGAAATATTATAGTTGATGCAATAAAAGAATTTTTACCAAAAGCTGAAGAAAAAAGTAACATTTTAAATAATTTAAATATCAAGAAAAAAGAGTTTATTTTATGTACGATTCATCGTGAAGAAAATATTGAAAATAAAGAAATTTTAAGAAATAAATTAGAGAATTTAATTAAAATATCTGAATATACAAAAAAACCTATTGTTATTCCTCTAATGTCAAGAACTGATAATAATATAAAAAAGTTTAATTTAGATAATTTAATAAATAGCAAGGCTTTTATATTAACAAAACCGCTTGGTTTTCTTGATTTTTTGAAATTAGAAAACAATGCTTATCTTACTGTTACAGATAGTGGAACTGTTCAAGAAGAATCCTGTATATTAGGTGTTCCTTGCCTAATTGCCAGAAGATCAACAGAAAGACCAGAAACAATTAAAGCGGGAGCTTCAGTTTTAGAAGGTATGGAATCAGAAAATAGTCTTTTTGACAAAGCAAAACAAGCTATAAATTTGTCGACTGATTGGAATAAAAATATTTTAAATCCAACAGGTAAAAGTCCTAGTGAGACAATATTCAATGATTTGATAGAAAGAATTAAAAATGATTACTTTAAAAAATCAAGAGGTTTTGATGCTATAAAGAATAATCGATTTATTAAAGAGGCGTATAATTTGTGAAATGCTGAAAAACTTAAAACAATTTGCCAAAAAGAAAATTTCTCTGCTACCTTTTCGTTATCAGAAACTTTTCTATTTGGCTTGGCATAGAATTAAAAACCCGCCAAAATTAATTTTCAAAATAAGCACGGCTCATTTAAAACTGTCCGAAGACGCTAAAAAATTAAAATTAGTGGGATTTTTAAAGGTTTATAATGAGGCAAAATCCGGCAATCTAGAAAGAGTTTTAAGACATTTAAAAACCTTTTGCAATGAAATTGTTGTTTGTGATTGTGGATCAACTGATAATAGTTTAGAGATACTTAAGAAGTACACGAATCATATTTTAATTGAGCCCAACGATTTTAAAAATGAACTGTTTACCAAACAGAAAATGCTTGATTATGTATTGAAATTGAACCCTGATTGGATTATTTGGCTTGACGCGGACGAGGTTTTTGACCGAGAAGGCGAGCTGGGAGGGATAAGAAAACTTTGCGACTATGGCAATAAAAATGGGATTGATGGGTTCTCCTTTTTGGAAATTAATCTTTGGAAAAGCGAGAAATTTTATCGGGTTGACGAATTTTGGGGTAACGGTTGGTATATGCGGCTTTGGAAGAATAATAGTAAGCTTAAATTTGATACCTTGGCCAACTTGCACCATCAACAGTATCCTCTCGGTCTAGATAGAATTAAGGAGGCAAAAATAAAAGTTATTCATTTTGGTTTTTCGTCGCCTGAACTAATAGAATTTAAATATAAAAACTATAAAAATCTTGGACAAAGCGGTTTTGCTCTAGAACGACTCATTGATGAAAATGGCATTAAAACTAAACCATTTGATGTAGATTTAATGCCATTTTCAACTTTGAAGGTCTCAGTAGTTGCTTTAATTTATAAATCAACCAGTTATATAGATTTTGTTTGGCAATCCTTTAAAAAATACACAAAAAATGCGGATTTTCTTTTTGTTGCTAACGATGCCACAGAAAAAGTTAAAAATTATTTAAAAGAAAAAAACCTACCACACTTAATTTTTGAAAATAAAGATAAATCCGAATATTATTTAAATAGAGTCTATAGGGCATGGAACTATGGTGGTCGTATGGCCTCAGGGGATATAATTGTTTTTGTGAACTCTGATATGGCTTTTTCTAGAAACTGGCTGGAAAATCTTTTAAAAAATTTAAACCAAAAAAGAATAGTTTGTTCGTGTTTGGTTGAATCTGGCAAATTATCGAGCGGTCAATATGCGATAAGTAAAGATTTCGGTAAAACCTATAAGCAATTTAAAGAAGATGAATTTGAAAAATTTACCGAAGAAATTAAAAAAGGTGGACTTTTTATGCCCTGCGCAATTTACAAAGATTTATTTGTAAAAAGCAGCGGCTATCCAATTGGAAATCGCAAGGAAAAAGATGGCAGCGAAACTTCTGGAGACAGTATTTTATTTTATGAAAGATTAAAGCCAATGGGCATTCAACATTATACATCCTTTGATAGCATTGTTTATCATATACAGGAGGGTGAATTAGATGAATAAAATGTATAAAATTTTAAAATTTCTAAAAAGATTCTTAGAAATAGAGGAAAATAAACAAGATAGCGCAAGAAATAGCGATGTAATACCAATCATATTATCCAATATTCGCAAAGATATTGTAACTGTTCTTGATATTGGATGTGGTAAGATTTGGGATAATAATCCGAGAGGCGAAGATATTCTTTTTTCTTGTTTTGATGATCCAAAATATAAAATTACCGGAATTGATATTTTTCCTGAATGCATTGAATGGCGAAAAAGGCATGGGCCAAAAGGTGATTATTTAGTAATGGATGTACGTGGCCTTCAGGATTTACCGAATAAATTTGATTTGATAATTGCTCATCATGTTTTAGAACATATGGATAAGAAGGAAAGTGAAAAAATACTTCAGGAAATAGAAAAGAAAGCAAAAAAACAAGTAATAATAGGGGCACCTATAGGATTTACTAATACCGAGTACGCAGTTTCATTACATAATAATCCATTTGAACTTCATCAGTGTGGTTGGAGACCAGAGGAATTTAAGCAACGAGGATATTCAGTTTGCATAATTAAAAATGTATTTTTGGCTTTCAAAAATGTTCATTATTTTTAAAATAACAGATGAATAAAATAAATTTTTATGAATGAACAACAATTATGGGAAGAATTTCATAAAGTAGGATATAATCGTTTTACGTTGGTTGATTGGCCACTGGATGATTTATTTAAAAATTATTCAATTAAAAACATTAATAAGCTATTAGACGTTGGTTGTGGTGGAGGATTTACCACCAATTATTTAAAAAGACATTTTACAAGAGGTATTTTTAGGAAAAAAGACATTAAAGTTTATGGGATAGATATTTCTAAGACAGTTATACAGAAAGCTCAAAAACAATATCCTGATATAGTTTTTAAAGTATGCGATGGTCGTAATATTCCTTTTGACGATAATTCTTTTGATTTTATCTTTATGCATAGCGTCACTGTCCATATTCCAAGAAGGTTTACTAAAAGATATATAAAAGATTCAAAAAGAGTTTTAAAACCTAAAGGACAAGCTCTAATTCAACTTACTTCTTTCCCTTTTACTCAATTAGATAAATTGGAAGATAACCCCATTAGCTATCCAGAATTTGGACCAGAGCCTCATATTGGTTGGCCTATTGAGAAAACTTTTGATTTGGTCTTAAATTCTGGGTTAGTTTTAGAAAGTATTGTAAGAAGATATCCAAAAGTAAATAACTCGGCTATAGAGGAAATTAAAGATTATTGGGTACTTTTAAAAAAATAAAAATAATATGTGGATATTCATTAAAAAATTAATACCAAATTTTATAAAAAAATTTATAAAAGATTTAGATTTCTTTATTTTTAATCCTATTATTATGAAAAATAACAAAAAAAGAAAAATTAATATTGGTGCCGGAGGAGAAAAACTTCTGGGTTTTATAAGTATAGATATTGATCCATTAGTTAAACCTGATATTGTGCGGGATATTGAAAAAGGGCTGCCATTTGATGACAATAGCATTGACGAAATCAAATGTTCTCATGTTTTAGAGCATATTCGCGATTTACTCTTCGTTTTAAGAGACTTTTATCGCGTTTGCAAAAACGGTTCCAAAATAACTATTACCGTGCCTCTTATGGACGCATCTGATATGACCCATGTCAGGTTTTTTAGTAAAGATACTTTTAGGACATTAACTGATCCTTATTATTACGATAAGCCATATTATTTCGTTGGAAAATATAAAAAGATTAGCAAATCCTTTAAAAAATTATCAACTTGCGAGGAGATGACCATTGTTTTAGAGGTAATTAAATGACAAATATTTTATTAGTCGATGAGAACATTTATACGTTTGGTATCCTAAGGAGCTTCTAAAAAGTTGATATAAGGTACAGAAAATTAAAAATGTAATTTTATTTGTAAAAAATACATGAATATCTTTTTAAAATTAACTTTTTTTATTTCAAAAACAATCGCAAAAACACCATTATATAAGGGATTAAATTCATTTATTTTTTCTCATTTTTCTCACATAAAAAAAAGTGGACTTGCTGCTGGTTTGAAGGTGAAGGGTGGGATTGGTTTAATGGAGAAATATTATAGACCAGGATTAGGTGAGAATTTCTTGAAGCAGTTGAATTTAGAAGGAAAAGTTGTTTATGATATTGGTGCCCATAAAGGAATTTATACTTTATTTTTTTGTAAAAAAGTAGGACTTAAAGGATGGGTTTATTCATTTGAGCCAAACCCAAAGAATACAAATTTAATTAAGGAGCACCTTCAAATTAATGGATTTTCGAATGTCACTATTTATTCATTTGCATTAGGGGATGAAGAAATAGAAGTGAATTTACAAATTCCTTTTATAGATGACTCCCGAGCCAGTATTGTAAAAGAAAAGTATTCAATGATAAATCAAAATGAAAAGTGTAACTACATACGGGTTAAAGTATATCCTATAGATGATGTTATTAAAAAAAATAATTTAAAAATTCCGGATTTTTTAAAAATAGATGTTGAAGGAGCTGAATACGATGTACTAAAAGGTGCTCTAAATATAATAAAGAATAATAAACCTGATATTTATTTAGAAATTCATGGAAAAGGTAAAGAAGATTGGGTTTCTAATGCACGTAGAATAATTGAATTTCTTACTAGAAATGGTTATAAGATAAAAGGTATTTTAAATGAGCAAATTTTAACACCTGTTTCACTCAACTCTATTATCTATGAGAGTGGACCTATTTTCTGCTATGCAAAATAGAATTTTTTTATTGAATACTTCTATTCTAGGAGTTGTTAGCTCGGAGGAGACGTTTTGGAGTTATTTACCGAAACGTATACCTGGGGTAATTGGCCTTGATTTTACTTCAAACAATCTAAGGCGAATTAAAAAAGATTGCTCTAAAATTTGCATTTTTAATTCTATTCTCGGTAATATTAATGTTTATCCCAGTTGTAAGAAAATAGTCCTTCTTCAGGATAATTTTATTTTGATGGATAAAATTGTTCCAAAAAATATAAAGCAAAAACTAAGTAGGTTTTTAAAAGGTAAATCTCACTTTTATCCCATTTTCATAAAGAAACAGAAAGAAGCATTAATTAATGCAGATTTAATTGTTGCTGTTTCAAATAGCGTGGCTGAATCTTACGGGGTAAAAGCAAAAATTATACCAATTGGTAGCGATTCTGATTTGTTCCATCCAATGGGCAAAAAAGAACTTAGGGCAAAATACAAGATTCCTCAAGACGTTATTGTAAAAATATTTGTCGGAAGTACTCATCCTGTTAAAGGATTTGATTTGATTTTAGAAGAAATTAAAAATGATAAAAGATCTTTTTATATTTTAGTTTTAAAGGATGAAAAAATTCTGGAATTGGGTTATAAAAATATTAAAGTATTCTGGCGAGTTTCCCAGATGATTTTAGCAGAATTATATAACTGCGCTGATTTATATGTTGGTCGAAGTAGGGTAGAGAGTCTTTGGCTGACTCCCATTGAGGCGATGTTTTGCAATGTGCCAGTAGACGTAACGTCGGTTGGAATTTTTACCGACTGGCGGCCAGAGAACAAAAATCCGCGCTATGAAGCATTTCAAAAAGGATTAGATAAAGAAACTATGATTAGGAAATGGAGAGATTTAATAAAAAGAGTTAGCAAAGATTGTAAATAAAGGTGATAAGATAGTTCACTTTTAATTTATTTTCTATTTTTTATTATCGCATAGTATTTTTTAAGAAGAGAATTTGGTAAATATCTTTTAGAAAATGCTTTTACATTCTTTATAATCTTTTGTATTTTATAAGTTTGATAGCTAAATTGATATTTATCAAGAATATTCTCAGATATATTTGTTTTACTTTTATCGTTTTTAAATAAAAGAATTTCCCTTATTTCTCTATGGGAATTTATTTTTTTATCTAATTTAAAACCAAAGTTTTTGGCATATTTTAATATTATTTCTTCTTGTTCAACTGGAATCTCAAATACAATCAGATTTCCCATAGAGAATACATTTTTAAGCGCTTTGGGAATATCGCTGGCATAATGAAGCATGTTCAAAACTAATACTATGTCATAATGATTTTGGCTTTTAAAATCTACGATATCTCCTTTGTAAAAGCAGGCCTTAGATTTTTTTAACCAACTTAATTTTCGTGTTGTTAAAACGACTTCTTTGCTTTTTTCTACGCCATTAACCTCTTTAGCTCCTGCTTGTTCAATTTTAAAGCTAAAAAATCCGTGGAAACATCCAATATCTAATACTTTCTGATCTTTGAAATCTATTAAATTAAATAATCTTTCCCATGTTTTTTCGCTTTCTGAATATCCTTTTATATTTAAGCCAGAAGGCAAATTAATGTCTTGATAATACCGATCATAATCTTTTTCTGATAATTCTGATATGAATAGTAAGTCTCTCCAGCGTTGTATCCAACATTTCTTGTTTATAAATTCAAAATCATTAGTAGTGTCCACAAATAGAGCATTTTTATCAATGGAGTCTATTAAGAAAAATAAATCTTCAATTTGCTCTTTGATTTCTTCCTTGCTTGAAAAATTATCAAATGCTTTCTTTTGTATTTTATCTTTTTGTCTTTGATAAATGATATGAGGAGCAGCAAAACATAAACATAGTTGTATATCTATTCCCAACTTATTTTTTAAATAAAAAACAGATGGCGTATCATATCCTGAATAACCATCTATTACAAATAGTTTTTTATTACTAGATTCTATTAAACTTGATAGTTTGTTGAGAAAATCAATAAATTTAACATCATTTTTCTCTCTATAATTGAAGATGGAATCAAAATCTATATAAACTCCTTGATGTTTTTTAGCATAATCTTTTGCAAAAGTAGTTTTTCCTGATCCAGATATTCCCCATACTATCACTAGTTTTTTTATTTGATCATTTGCCATATTAATTTAGTTTACATTTATTATTAACTATTTTTTGAAAAGGATTTGAAACGTTAAAGCATTATGGTTAGCATCGTGGTTTTTAAAAAATGTGAATTTTGCGTTTTTTATTATTCGTCCTGTTAATGCTTTATCAAAAAGCAATTTTTTTATAGCAGATTTTAATTTTTCTACATTTTCTTCATCAACGACAAAGGCAAAATCATTTTTTTTAGAATATTGAGTTAAAAATGTTGATGATGGAGCATGAATTAAAATGGGCCTGTTAGAAATAAGATAATCTGCAAGTTTGCCAGGCGTGGCAGTATTAATTATTTTCTGGCTTCTGGTATGCCAAGAGAGTGGTAAAAACAGAATATCAGCTTGAGTTTGAGTTTCGGGCATTTTTTGTGGAGGGGCTATTAATATTTGAACTTTTTTACTTTCTATGATTCCAATTCTTTTTAAATAATCTTTTGGGTTAGGACAATAGATTTTTAATTTAACCTCAATATCTTTTATTTCTTCAATTGCTTTTATTAGATTTTTTAAACTTCTGATTTGAGGCCAATAGATTCTGCCAGTATAGAGAATAGTGTATGGTGGTTTTGGATTATAGTTAGTATGTAGTTTGAGATATGGTTCAGGAAATGTCGAATTATGGATTATAACAATCTTTTTTCTCATCTCTTCTCCATATATTTGAATATAATAGTTTAGAGTCCCTTCATTTGTAACGATTATTTTATTTGCATTTTTTAGTATTTTTGCTTCAAAGATTTTGGATAATAAGCCAGCAGGAAAAACCGGGTAAAAATTATCCTTATAAATATCAAAAAGGAATATATAGTAGGGTTTTTTAGTGATTTTGTGGAGGAAATAGGTAGAAATCATTGCTGGGCCATAGTCAGAGAAGCCAATCATTATTTCAATTTTTTCTTTTTTAATGCTTTTAATGCCAGTTCGTATTATCATAACAATTTGGGAAAGCATAATAAAAGTTCCGCCCAGAGCCCCTAAAAGCCAAATGCGCTTTACTAAATGCTTCAATTTGTTTAGAATTAAACGAGATGATCGTTCTTTCGTTATTTCTGGATGAGTTTTTAATGACCCAGAAGTAGAGGTATTATCATAAAAGATATATTTTCCTTTTAACCATGTACCAGTTTTTGCTGATATATTGTCAATGTTATAAAAACTTGTCAGGATGCAGTAAGAATCTTTAGGAAAATCTCTTAAAAGATTATATAAATTTTGAGGTCCTCCAATAGCTGGAGGAGCATAAGAAGATATTATTAATGATTTTTTTAGATTTAACTTCATAGTTATTTTATGAAAAAGAAAAAATTAGTTTTTATATTAAATAATTTCTTAATTGGTGGAACAGAGCGGGTATTGTTAGAAACTATTAAAAATTTAGATAGAGATAAATTTGAAATAAATATTATTACAATTTTTGGTTCTGGTCCAATTGAAGTAGAGTTTAGAAAATTGGGAATTCCAATTTTTTTTGCTGGACCTAAAAAATATCCTGCATCCTTACTTTTTAAAGTAATATGGATATTAAGTATCCCTTTTATTCTTTTAAGGTTAATTGTTTTCTTAAGAAAAATCAAGCCAGATATTATTATCACTTCTTTATATCAATCTGATATCTTAGGTTCTTGGGCGAGTTTTGGTTTAAATACAAAATTAGTTTCTATTCAGCATGATATAATTAAGATAAACCCGATCATTAAATGGTTTAAAACAGGAGCTTTTAAAAAGGCTAATAGGGTTATAGCTATATCTAATGAAGTTAAGGAATTTTTAATTGAATATTTTAAAGTTCCTGGTTCTAAAATTGAAGTAATTTATAATGGTGTGGACTTTGAAAAATTTTTATTTTTTCAAAAAGCAGATAAAGACTGGAAACCTGTCTTTGGTACTATTGCGCGTTTAGATAAAATAAAAGGCCACATTTATATTTTGAAAGCTTTTAAGAAATTAAAAAACGAGGGAATAAAATTGCCAAGATTTATTTTTGTTGGTGATGGCTCTGAAAGAGAAAATTTAGAACATTTTGTGAAAGAAAATGATTTATCAAATGTAAAGTTCGTTGGAGAGGTCTTGGATGTTGGGGAGTGTTTAAAGCAAATTGATGTTTTTGTTTTTCCATCTTTGTCAGAAGGATTGGGGGTTGCCATTATTGAAGCCCTTGTTGCTAAAAAACTTATAATTGCATCTAATGTTGGTGGAATAAGAGAGCTAATTAAGCATAATAAAACAGGTATTTTAGTAGAGCCAACTAATGTTGATGATTTATATAAAGCTATAAGATGGGTATTAGAAAACAAAGATGAAGCGATTAGATTAAGAAACGCATCGTTTAAATGGATTAATGAAAATAGACAACTTTTTGATATTAAAGATGTTTCTAAGAAATATTTAGAGATTTTAAATTGAATAATTATTCATGTTTATAGACAAAGAAAGTAATTCTGTTCTCAACAATATTTCATTTACTTTTAGTGCAAGGATAATCCTTTTATTCCTTAGTCTTTTAATTGGCGTTGTTGTTGCCCGTACTTTAGGTCCTTCTGGGAAAGGTCTTTTAGCGGTTATTGCAACAATAGGAACCGTAGTTTTACAGTTAGGTAATCTTGGAATAGGAACGTTTAATATTTATGCCATCTCTAATAAAAGCGTTGAGAAAAAAAATATTATTGGTAATTCTTTTTGGTTAGGATTAATTATTGGAATCATTTGTTTTTTAATTATTGCAATTATTGCTCTTAACTTTCCTATATTTTTTCGCAATATTCCAAGAAGCTATTTACTTATTTATCTTTTATCTTTACCTTTTGTTTTTTTGAATAACTTTTTTAGCAGTATTTTGATTGGAGAGCAAAAATTTAAGAAACTTAATATTTTTATTATTATTGGTCAGGCTGTAAATTTAGTAGGAGTTGTTTTACTATTATTAGTTTTTAAATTAAATGTTTTTTATGTTCTTGTTTGGTATACTCTGGTAAATATTATAAATGCATTATTGCCAATGGGTTTTGTTCTTTTGACAGAGGGTTTCCATTTTCATTTTAATCTAAAAGTTTTAAAAAAATCTTTAAATTATGGATTAAAAATATGTGTAGCTGGTATTTTTGCTTTTTTAATATTGCGCGTAGATCTATATATGGTGAATTTTTTTAAAGGTATGGCTGAGGCAGGCCTTTATTCGCTAGCTTCTACTTTTGGTAATATCTTTTTTATTCTACCACTCTCTATTGTTACAGTGATTTTTCCTAAGATTAATGCTGAAGATAAATCAAAAAAAGAATCAATTGCAAAATATTCTAGGATTTCTTTGTTATTAGTTTTCCTGATGGCAATTGGAACATTACTATTTATTAAGTTAGTAATTGGGTTATTGTATGGGCAAGCGTTTTTGCCATCTGTTCAACCTATTGTTTTGCTTTTACCTGGTTTGATCGCTTTTTCTGTAGCTACTGTTTTAGGTCAGTATTTTATGAGCATTGGTTATCCATTAAAAATTACTATTAGTTGGTTTTTAGTTGCGGTTCTTAATATTATTTTAAATTTCATATATATTCCTCAATATGGAATAATAGCTGCTGCTTTATCTTCTACTGTTTCTTATATTTTAGCTCTTGGTTTTCATTATTATTTCTTTAATAAGGAAACTGGATTGGGCTTTTATGATATTTTTGTGCCAAGGAAAGCTGAAATTATGGATATTTTTAATAGAATAAGAGGTTTTTTGAGAAAAGATATCAAAAATGTTGTATAATATATAGTAAATAAATGAATACACTATCTCACATCTTTTTAAGTTTTCGGCTAAAGGATTGGATTGGAAATCTTTTTGTTTTTATTCCTTTAATTCTTGCTGGATTAATATTCGATTGTGGGTTTTTTCTTAAAACAGTAGAGGCATTCCTCTTATTTAGTCTATCTGCCGGGGCAGTTTCTATTTTGAATGATGTTTTGGATATAAAAAAAGATAAAAAACATCCAGAAAAATCTAAAAGGCCTATTGCTTCAGGTAAATTAAATTCCGGCATTGCTTTATTTGTTTGCTTGATTTTAATAGTTTTAAGCCTCTGGCTTGCTTTGAAAATTAATTTAAGATTTACGGTTTTACTTTCTTTATTCATTGTCTTAGATATTGTTTATAGCTTATGGTTAGAAAAAGTGCGTTTTGTTAATTCTGTTTTTGTGGCATTAACTTATGTATTAAGAGTTTATGCAGGCGGAGTTATTATTAATCTATCTTTGAATATTTGGTACTTTATCTTTAGCTTTCTATTTGGTTTATTTCATTTCTTTTATAAAAAGAAAAAAGAGCATCAATAATGAATTTTAAAAACAGTAGCAACTTTTTTGTAAAATTTTTTGCAACATGTTTTGGTCTAGGTTATAGCCCTATTTTCCCTGGAGCAGTAGGAGTAATTTTTGCGACTGTGATCGCATATTTAATTCATCCATTACCTCTTTTTAATAAAATCTTAATTACTTTAATTCTTATTGTTTTAGCTATTCCTTTAAGCACAAAAGCAGAAGAACTTTTTCAGAAAAAAGATTGTAAAAAGATTATCATTGATGAAGTTGTTGGCATATTAATCGCTACAATTTGGTTTACAAATTTATCTATAATGATGTTTATTTCCATTTTGTTTATTTATGGTTTATTTGATGCCATAAAGATATATCCCGCTAATATAATTGAAAAGCTTTATGGCGGATGGGGAATTGTAATTGATGATATTATTGCAGGCATTTATACAGCATTAACAATCTTTTTGTTATTAAAATTCGTTTAAATTATGATAAAAATTAATTTAACAAGGGTTAAAAAAGCTTTTTTTCATCCAAAAGTGACTTTTTCGTATTTTAGGGAGTTTGTAGCAGGAGAATTTTTAAGGTTTATATCGGAGAGAAAGATTAATTTAAAAAAAGAAATATCTAAAAGAACATACAAGAACCTAAAAAAGCACTTTATTAAAAGGAAGGAACCCAAGTTTTTCAACGTGAAATTTCTAGAAGATCTTACTAATCAAGATTTTGTTACAGATAGCGCTGAGAGAATCTGTAATCAAGAATTTACTTTTTTAGGTATAAATTCTAAAATTTTAAGGAATATTAAATGGAATCAAGATATTAAATCAGGTCATATCTGGCCTAATTTATTCTATTTGGATTTAAGAGAAAAATTTATTAATTCCTATAACAAAGGGTGGGATATAAAAATGGTATGGGAGTTATCTCGTTTTCAATATGCAATTCCTTTAGCTTTAGCTTTTTATAAAACGGGGGAGGAAAAATATCTTAAAAAATGGCAAGAATTGGTTTCAGATTGGATAGAAAAGAACCCTGTTTATTTTGGTCCTAATTGGATTAATACTATGGAAGTTGCAATAAGAGCTTGTAATTGGATTTTTAGTTGGGAAATAATAATAGCAAAATGTAAACAAAATACAGGTAATAATTTAGATAAGGATTTTTTAGAAAAGTTTTTAGGTTCTTTAGTTGAACATGGAAGGTTTATTTACAGAAATTTAGAATATGCTCCAATTAGATCAAACCATTATTTATCTAATATTGTTGGATTAGTTTATTTAGGGATAATGTTTCCAGAATTTAAAGAATCAAAAAAATGGCTGAAAAAAGGCTTAAAGGTTATAGAGGAAGAAATGAAGTTTCAGGTTTATGATGACGGAGTAGATTATGAACTTTCTATTTCTTATCATCGTTATGTAACCGAGCTATTTTTGTGGACAGGAAGGTTATGTAAAGAAAATGAGATTTATTTATCTTTAGAATTTTGGAAGAAATTAGAGAAAATGGTTGAATTTTCTGATTATTATACAAAACCTAATAATTCAACTCCACAAATAGGGGATGCAGATGATGGGAGGTTACATATTGTTTGGGAAGATCTTTACAATTGGGAAAGAAGAGATCATTTTGCTTTGTTTAAGCTTTATAATCATGTTTTTGGAAAAACTTTAGAAAATAAAGAGAAAATTAGTAAATCTTTTTCTAAATCAGGTTTTTATATTATGGGGGATAAAGATTTTTATTTGATTACAGGTAGGAATAAATGTTGTTATGGAAAAGGTGGAAGTCATGTACATAATGAT
>Ga0114918_10002208_pt1 | contig 17490 bp, 11 predicted proteins | sample LantaG_FD_87015 | JGI IMG/M metagenome (GOLD analysis project Ga0114918, IMG submission 87015) | Deep subsurface microbial communities from Baltic Sea to uncover new lineages of life (NeLLi) - Landsort_02402 metaG | ecosystem: Environmental > Aquatic > Marine > Oceanic > Sediment | place... | reverse complement strand
TCATCTCCTGTCTCCTGTCTCCTGTTCTCATTATACCATACTTCCACCAAAAGTTCAACGATTATCAAACAAAAATAACAAAAAAACGGCCAAAAAAGCACTTTTTTTGGCTGCTCCGCCTGCCGCGGCGCAGCTAACCCGAAGCCGGGTCATTGCGAGGCCAACAACGTCGCCCACGGCAATCTCTATGAAATGACCTGGTCGATATCTAATACCGTCAGTTCCCCATCGCCGGCGTCTAATGTTCCCGCACACAAATGGCAGTTGTAAATCGTCTTAAGATATTTCTTCTCTAACAATGGCGGAATAAGGTCATAGAACTTCCGTTCCGCAGGGAATTTGCCTTTGAAGAATTGATACAGTCCTTTTGCCGACTTCATCGAGTTGCACCTGCCGCACGCCCATATCTGGTTATGTATCCCCTGTATGGTTTCGCACGTCTCGCACTCCTCCCGAATCCTCCACTCATCCTGTAAATTCTATCGCTTCTTTCCGTTTTCTTCGGGCTTATCCTTAATCACCTCCAGTAGCATTTTCCAGCCATTTAGCTACTTGCTTTCTATCTAATCGAAGGTAAAATTGGTAGAAAACAGTTATTCGAGCCATAGTCGCATTGCTAATTTTCGGATTTGCCCATGACTGATCGAGACATTCGCCCGCATATCAATTATGCGCTTGTAGAAGATACAAGGCCGCCAATGTATACGGCCATGAAGTATTGGGGGAAGAAGCCTCATAATATCTGGAACCGGTTTATTGAAAGATATTGCCCTCCTAATGGCACAGTTCTTGACCCCTTTGCTGGTAGCGCAATAGCGGCATTCGAAGCCGTTAAGATAAACCGTAAGGCTATTGCTTTTGACCTCAACCCTCTTACCGCCTTTATTATCGAAACCCTCACTTCCAAATTTGACGAGGCCGCTTTTATAGATGCTTTTGGGAAAATAGAGTCTATTATTTCAAAAGACCCTGTTTACATCCAACATTACACCAGAGAATATAAGGGACAGAAGGGCGTAGTATTCAATTATCGCTGGCTCTCGGGCAAAGTTGTAGAACTGGCAGTCGAAATCCCCTCAGGAAAAAAGACCAAAACGGGCACGCCTCAAAAGGGTAAGCGGCATTTTCTAAATGCTGCTGACTCTGATAAGAAAAAAGCGAAGGAAATGAAATCGTTGGCGATCCCTTATTGGTACCCAGCCGACAAATTTCCAGATACTCCGACTATTACCCACAAATTCATCGCCGATGCAGAGGGTAATGGATTTCAATATCTTTGGACAAGGCGAAATCTCTATCTTCTCTCTCGCATCTTTGACGAAATACTTCGACAGAAGAACGAAGATATACGGTTGCAATTGCTCTTTGGGTTTATCCAGACATTGCACCTAACATCAAAGATGGTTGTCCCTCGACACCAAACCGCCAAGCGAGATTTTTCTGGTAGTTGGGGACGAGCAGATTACCTGATTAGACGTAGGCAGATGGAACAAAACCCTCTTGTAATTTTCCGTCGTTCATGTACAGACAAACAAGGGGTGATCTCTGCGCTTTGCGACGCAAAGACATCATTACCCAAAAAACTTAAGGTCTTCGACTTCAACAAAAGCAAGAGGATTCACCCCACAGCAAATCTTACCTACGGTATCCTTGATATTGCCGACTTATCGAGATACATTTCCGACAAAAGTGTCGACTTCATCATCACCGATCCGCCTTATGCTGGTTTAGTACCTTACCTCGATTTGAGTCTCGTATGGCTCGTCTGGCTTCAAAAGATAGATAAAAAGTATCTTCCTGATATACAGTCCGAAATCACTATCAAGAAAGGACAGATTGGACGAGAAGAATATAGGCGGCGATTACAAAATGCCTTCAAGCAACTTCATCGTGTACTGAAAGATGATGGCTACATCGTGATTACATTTCATCATAAGAAGCTACAAGAGTGGAATGATTTTGTCCATGCCGTCAGATTAGCAGGATTTAAGTTCGACAAGGTCACTCACCAATACAATCGTCGCTCTGGTGAGTCCAATGTTGCGAATCCTTATGGGACATCGGGAGCAGATTTCTATATTCGTTGCGTCAAGCATCGTGACGTTGATTTTAGCGATGACAGGTCAGGGTTAAATCATTTTATAGTTCAAAAAGCAATCGAAATCATCGCTCAACGCAACGAATCCACTCCTTATGACTCCATTATTGCTTGGCTTATTCCTGAAATGCTGCAAGCAGGATATGTGCAACCAAAAGAGTATCAGGACGAGATACTTAGGGTTCTATCGGATAACGCTGGTAAAGGCAAGATTTTTAAAACTTGGCAAAATAAGGATAGCAAATCGGGCGATTATTGGTGGTTTATGAACCCAGGCCAATTCATCAATTTTCCTGACCGCCCCCTCCAAGATCGCCTCGAGGAAGCCGTCCTCTCTATTTTGCGCCGTAAAGTTTCGGTCAAACTCGATGACATCCTTGGAGAGTTATTCCAAACCTATCCAAATGGCTTGACCCCAGACCCAAAAGGTGTTAAGAACGTTTTGGAAAAATATGCTTATCGATCTGCCGGCAATTGGAAGATAAAGGACGTAACTATTAAGAGTATTACTCAACATTCCGAAATTATACGGCAACTTATCAGCATAGGGAAGAGAGCAGGTTTTTCGGTTTTTGTTGGCGAACGTGAGCAGCCTGAGGTAATCCAAAATGGAACGACTCTGCGTGATATGGCTAATTTGTTGACTCTTGCACCTCTTCGGAAACTTTACGACCCTCGCCAAATTGAACGCATTGAAATGATCGACGTGGTGTGGTTATCACACCAAGATAACTACATCGAGTGCATATTTGAAGTCGAAAACTCTACAGGATTCACATCTGCCATTGTTCGTGGGTCAAACATTGAAAAACATACGCCAAAATTCATGGTCGTTCCTAAAAGTAGAGAGAAAGAGTTAAGAAGTATCCGGGATCCGTTATTCCTAACCTCATTCCGCGAGAATAATTGGCAGTATACAACCTATGAAAATATTGGTAGATTAGAAGGTTATTCCTCACCTTCCATAGATGAAGTATTGCGAGGATCAAAAAGTCTATGAGAAACATTGTGAATTCAGAAAAGCCAATCAAAAAGAAAAAGCCCAGAAAGCCGTTGTCTGAAGAAGGTAAGCCCGGGCGATATGACAAGCGAAACTCCCTCAATGACCTGACAGGCAAAGACTGGCTACTTCTTACAGCTAGTTTTTGGTTTTCTGAGCCGACGGTAGATGATAAGGCGGCTTACGCACACCCCGCTCCTTTCATGGTACGTGATATAGAAAAATTAATCAGCCTTTTTACTAAGAAGCATATGACGGTCCTTGATCCATTTGTAGGCAGTGGTACTACCTTGCTTGCCGCCAACAAACTCGGCAGGCACGCTATCGGGATTGACCTAAACCCTGCGTATAAGAGAATTGTTGATAAGCGTCTTAAAGATAAAGGATTTTCTGATTATTGTTACATTGTGGGAGACGCAAACAAAAAACTCGAAACCATTAACTCCGTGGATTATATCGTTACCTCACCACCATATCATAACATCTTGCGAAACAATTCTAAGGGAACTCGCCACAATAATGGAAAACTTTACCGAATGGGCGCAAGGGAAAGTATACAATACTATACCGACCAAGAAAACGATCTGGGTAATTTTGATGATTATGCTGATTTTCTCTCGGCCTTGATAGAGATAATGAAAAAAGCATTTTTGAAGTTGCGTGAAGGCAGGTATTGTTCCATTATCATCAGCGACTTTACGGTCAATAAAATTGAGGTCTGCGTTCAGGCGGATATAGCTCGCATCATGCAAGAAATTGGGTTCACATTCTGTGGGACGACGGTTCTGCTTCAACCGGTTAAACCATTATATCCGTTTGGTTATCCCTACGCTTACAAAATCAACCACCATCATCAGAATATTATGAACTTTATAAAGGATAACCGTAGAAAGTAGTAGGGATGGGTAGGGTCGTCCCGAAGGTACCATAATCTCTACCCCCAAAATCGCCGTTACGCAATACGATATACTCGATACGAAGCAAACCCCACAATTCCCACCAAGAAATAAATTTTTGATGACATTTCGTCCGCAATGACCCCTGCACACAGGTTGCAGGGCTAATCGTTTTGTGCCTTCGTGCCCCCTGCACACAGGTTGCAGGGCTAATCGTTTTGTGCCTTCGTGCCTAAAAATCCAGTGTTAATTCGTGGCCCTTTTAATTGATTAGTGATTCCTTTGGAAAGCACAGGACAGGTTTGCTCCCCACACTAATTAAAAAACAGAATTAGTACGGGGCAAGCAGGATGACATTATTTGAGATTGCCACGGCCTTCGGCCTCGCAATGACCCCTGCCGCGAGCGGCAGGGCTAAAAAACAACAAATGGCAGAAATACTTCATAAAATGCGTATAAATGGCCGAAAATAGTTGACAGAAGGCAACAGGTTTTGTATAATACCCACGTATTTGTGTGAAAACATACGAATACGGGCCTGAGACACCCCGCACCAATTAGGCGTGAGCCTAAGCTCAATTGGTGCGGGATGATTACGGGATTACAGCGGGGCTTTTAAGCTCGGGTTGGTTGGTCGTTTTTAGTGAAGGCGATTGGCTTGTCCGTGGTGGCCCAGCGGAGCTGTAATTGACCGGAATAACGGTGTAACGTTTATCAGGAAAGGTGAAAAAGATGAGTTCCAAGTCTTGTTCTTCGGCGGGTTCAGCCGGTCAATCCTCTCTCAAAGCAGGCGCCCAGATAATAGTCGATACGCTTATCGAACTGGGTGTCGATACGATGTTCGGTTATCCCGGCGGCGTTGTGCTGCCTTTGTTCGACAGATTGTATGATGCACCGATAAGGTTCATAATTCCGCGGCACGAACAGGGCGGCTGCCACATGGCCGATGGTTATGCGCGTGCCAGCGGAAAAGTTGGCGTTGTGGTCACGACGAGCGGTCCCGGTGCGTGCAATCTGGTTACGGGTCTTGCTACGGCGATGATGGATTCGGTGCCGGTGGTTGCTCTGACCGGTCAGGTTCGCACGGAGCTTATCGGAAATGACGCATTTCAGGAAGCTGACAGTACCGGCATAACCCGTCCGGTCACAAAATACAACTGCATCGTTAAAGACGTTGAAGATTTGTCGCGGATAATCCGTGAAGCATTTTATATTGCTTCGACGGGTCGGCCGGGTCCGGTGCTGGTTGATATACCTGTTGACGTTACGGTTGCGCAGTGCAGTACTAATAGCTCGACCGAGATGAAACTGCCCGGCTATAAGATACAGGCTAAGGGCCACAAGAGGCAAATATCTATGGTTGCCAAGGCCATAAACGAGTCCAATCAGCCGGTGCTTTATGTTGGCGGCGGTGTTATTATAGCGAACGCGAGCGAAGAATTGAGAACGCTGGCTGAGAAGGCGCATCTGCCCGTAACAATGACGCTTTTGGGGCTGGGCAGTTACGACCAGAGAAGGCCCGAATCGCTGGATATGCTTGGGATGCACGGGGCTGCGTACGCTAATTATGCGGTGCAGGAGTGTGATTTGTTGATTGCCGTGGGTGCGCGCTTTGATGACAGGATTACGGGAAAAATCAAGACGTTTGCTCCGAATGCGAAGATAATCCACATCGATATTGATCCAGCCAGCATTTCGAAGAATGTTCGTGTCGATATTCCCGTGGTGGGGGATGCAAAAGCCATCTTAGCCGAGCTAATCAAAGAGGTGGAGTATAAGGAGAGAAAGGTTTGGTTTATGAAGATATCGGACTGGAAGAACACGTTTCCGTTCCGTTACGACAATAATAGTTCGACGGTTAAGCCGCAGTACGTAGTCGAGGAAATTTGCCGTCAAACGGAGGGCAAAGCAACTATAACCACTGGTGTCGGTCAGAATCAGATGTGGACGGCGCAGTTTTATACATTCAATAGGCCCAGACAGCTTATAAGCTCCGGTGGGCTTGGTACAATGGGATATGGTCTGCCGGCTGCGATAGGTGCTCAGGTAGCCAGGCCAGGAGAGATCGTTATCGATATTGACGGTGACCACAGCTTCAATATGACGATGACGGAACTCAGCACTGCCGTTGAGAACGAGTTGCCAATAAAGGTTTGTATTTTGAATAACGGGTATATGGGAATGGTTCGTCAGTGGCAGGAGCTTTTCTACGGTAAGCGTTATTCCAAGAGCTATCTGTCGAACCCTGATTATGCGACGGTGGCAGAGGCACTTGGCGCAGTTGGGATTACTGTCGATAAGAAAACGGATGTTCCGAAGGCGATTAAAGAGATGCTGGGTCAGAAGCGGCCTTGCGTTGTTGATTTCAAAGTCGAACGGGAGGAGAATGTTTGGCCGATGGTTGCTGCGGGCAAAAGCATTAATGAGATGGATGGGCTTGATATATTGGAAAGCATGGCGTAGAAAAATGATTATTGATTCCGCCGTGGGCGGATCTGCGACTTCGATATTGATAATTGAAGAGGAAATACTATACGAGAAGCGAGATAGTTAAATGAAGCATATAATAAGTGCGTTGGTTGAGAATAAACCGGGTGTTCTGGCTCATGTTGCGGGGATGTTCGCGGCGCGGGCGTTTAATATTGATTCGCTTGTTGTTGGCCGAACTGAGGACCCGGAGCTTAGCCGAATGACGATTGTTGTTGTCGGCGATGACAGGGTGGTCGAGCAGGTTCGGAAACAATTAGCTAAGATTGTTCCCGTTGTTAAGGTTCAGGATTTTGTCGGCCAGCCGGTGGTGGCCCGCGATTTGATGCTCATATCTGTTTCTGCGCCACCGGAAAAACGGCCCGAAGTGGTTTCGTTGATAGAGATGTTTAAGGGAAAGGTTGTGGATATCAGCCCAAAGGTGCTTATGGTTGAAGTGAGCGGTCCTGAGTCGAAGATTGAGGCCTTTATCAATGCGTGCAGGCCTTACGGCATAAAGAACGTGGCCAGAACGGGAACGATTGCAATGCCACGGCAGGCGAAAACCGAAGTGTGAGCTGTGAATCATATCTTTTATTTCGTCAATCGTGAGACGAAATTGGCGTATCTGTAAATTTCTTGCCTAATAGGTGAGTTTTCATATAATCGTGGCTGTTTGAGACGTAAGGGCGAGCAAGTGGCGTCCTCGTTTAGAAAATAAGGAGAGTTTAAGTTATGGCAGTAAAGATTTATTATGAAAAGGACGCGTCGATAGATGCGTTGAAGGGCAAGAAGGTGGCGGTAATTGGTTATGGCAGCCAGGGTCACGCGCAGGGCCAGAATTTGCGTGACAGCGGTATAGAAGTTGCGGTGGCTGAACTGGAAGGGACGGAGAATTTTAAGCTTGCGAAGGAGCATGGCTTTACGCCTGGGGATATAAAGACGGCTATGGATGGTGCGGTGCTGATTATTGTAACCGTGCCGGACGAGATTCAAGCCAAGGTTTATAAGGAGCAAATTGCGCCGAATTTGGTAGCGGGACAGACACTGGGTTTTTGTCACGGCTTCAATATTCATTTTGGGTATATTGTTCCGCCCAAAGATATTAACGTTGTGATGATTGCTCCGAAGGGGCCGGGGCATTTGGTTCGCAGTGAGTTTGAAAAAGGCGGCGGGGTGCCGAACCTTATAGCGGTCGAGCAGGATGCAACGGGGGAGGCCAAGCAAATTGCGCTTGCCTGGGCGAATGGGATCGGCGGTGCAAGAGCAGGAGTTATTGAGACCACATACAGGGAAGAAACTGAAACGGATTTGTTCGGTGAGCAGTGTATCCTGTGCGGCGGCCTTACGGCGCTTATTAAGGCCGGTTTTGAGACGTTAGTGGAGGCGGGGTATCAACCTGAGATTGCCTACTTCGAATGTATGCACGAGGTGAAGCTGATAGTTGACCTTACGTACCAGGGTGGGCTTAGCTATATGAGATACAGTATATCAAACACTGCTGAGTACGGGGACTTGACTCGTGGGCCAAGGATAATCACCGAGCAGACCAGAGCGGAGATGAAAAAGATATTGTCGGAGATTACGTCGGGGGAATTCGCCAAAGAATGGGTAAATGAGTACCTGAGCGGCTTGAAAAAGTTTAAAGAGCTATACGAAAAAGACTATGACTGTCAACTGGAGACGGTTGGAAGAGAGTTGCGCAAGATGATGAAGTGGATCGATGCCAAGGAAGTGTAAGATGGAGAACAGAAAGTGAGAAAGAAAATCAAAAATCAAAAATTAGAAAGCAAAATGACAGATAAAAATTCAAGAAGTAGGGAGGGAAAGCTTTGCATTTTGATTTTTGTATTTCTTTTAGGTTTGTGCGGCTGCAGGCTTGTGAACTACTTTAAGCGTGAAAAGCCTCCGTATGACGCAGAGCTTTACGAAAGCTACAACCAGACAGAACTGAAGGTGAGCGGTGCCAGTGATGTGCTGGCTACGATTCATGAGCCGGAATATGAACTGCTTAGCCAAAGCAAGAGCGTTGTTGCTTCGTTTGGGCAGAAGAAAGGGGGCTATAAGAGTTGGTTCAACATAGTTACTTTCGACGAAAATAAGCTGACAGCAAAAAGAAAGTACTTCTTTATTGTAGATGAAAAATCGAAAGGTTTGCCGTATGTGCCCAAGCGGCGGCTTAGATTCGAGAGCAGAATGGTAATGGAAAGCGAGGTGCTTGACGAGCCCTATGCGAACCAGAATGCAAGGCGGATCGCGATACTGAGACAGGTCCTGGCGAATTTCCACAGGGACGTGGATGAGGTCAAGGCGGACAATAAGAAACTTGATACCTGCAGGATGCTTATAAATCAGACGCTGGAGACAATTTTGCAAGAATTGTATGAATCACCTGTGCTGGCATCAAAGTTAACCAGCGCTGAAGGTGTTGATTTTGACCATATTACGCTGGGGAAGGGCTGTATATCGATGAACGTGGTTGGGGATATCGTGGATGTCAACGTGAGGATAAGCTCGTTTGCAGGCAAGTTCGAAGATCCATTTTCTTTAGATAGATAAAAAGAGATAAAAGAGTGGGTCTGTAAGCCGAGTTCTGTAATCCGCCGCAATTGACGGATGGCGGCCATTTATCTTGACCAACTGTTACCAGTTGGCTCTCCCGCACCTATTTCTGACCAGCAGGCGAATCTCTTTTTACAGGTCTAACTGGTAACCTACGAAGCAAGGCTAATTTTCCTCTGAGCAGAAATAGGTGCGGGAAGCGACCTACCCGCTGTTATCGCTCGGGCCAAGCAACAGCTTACTTGGTCTTGCAGGCGGTGGGGTTTGCCGTGCCAGGGCCGTCGCCGGCCCTGCGGTGCGCTCTTGCCGCACCATTTCACCATTGCCTGTACCACATTTGCGGCCATCGGCTGTGTATTTTCTGTGGCACTTTCCCGCGGGTTTCCCCGGGTGGCCGTTAGCCACCACCGTGCCCTGTCCTGCTCGGACTTTCCTCCCCCGCTGCTTCGCTTTTGCGAAGCAAAACGGCGGGGGCGACCGCCCGACCCACTCTTTTAAATTAGTTAACGGTTATTAGCATTTCTGCAAACTACGAACTATTATACCAAAAGTTCGTCTTATTTTCCACGTACTATTTCGATATGTTTCTTGAAGTGCTCATCGTCCGTATTGGGGAAATCACCTCTGAAGTGTACGCCTCGGCTTTCCTGGCGTATTTGGGCTGCTCGGGTCATAAGCTGACAAACAGTGAGCATATTCTGACATTCCCAGCCGTGTGGTGAATCAAAGATTTTATCCATAACATAGCGTTGCCAGAATCTGATGGTTGCCTGAGCCTCGATGAGCTGCTGGGCTTTTCGGGTGATGCCGATATTTCGCCACATTAGAGCTCGAAGCGAGTTTCTAACGTCGGTGGTGTCCAGGCGTGTGCGGTCCGAATGAGGGATTTGATATTTTATCAGGTGGTGCTTGGGTAGAGAGACGCCGGTTTTTACATCTTGGGCAGCACACCGACCTGCTATTCTGCCGAATACCAGGCCTTCGAGCAGGGAGTTGCTGCCGAGTCGATTTGCGCCGTGCAGGCCGGTGGAAGCGACCTCACCACAAGCATAAAGATTTTCGATGTTTGTCCGGGCAGAAGCGTCAGTTTTTACGCCGCCAATCATATAGTGTGCACTGGGTCGGACTGGGATCAAATCCGTGCTGACATCTATATTGAAACTTTCGCACAATTCATTAATCAAAGGGAATCTTTTTGCAAAATGTTCTTTGCCAAAGTGCCGAGCGTCGAGATAGACGTGGGTTGATTTAGTTTTTAGCATTTGAGCGAGTATGGCCCTACTGACAATGTCACGGGGTGCAAGCTCAGCGGATTGGTGATAGTCCTGCATAAAACGACAGCCATTTTTGTCTAAAAGGACGGCTCCTTCTCCCCGGAGCGTCTCTGTAATCAGGGCCCGTGAGGCGCCTGCGACATAAAGCGTAGTTGGATGAAACTGGATAAATTCCAGGTCCTGCAATACGGCTGCTGCGCGGTAAGCCACGGCGAGCCCATCGCCGGTTGCAACTTCGGGGTTTGTGGTTTCGCGATATAGTTGTCCTGCCCCCCCCGTTGCCAGAATTGTATTTGCTGCCCAGATTATCTGTCTGCCGCGGTTATCATTTCCGATTATTCCTATGCATTTGTTGTCATCATCGGTGAGTAAATCGATAACGTAAAAGTTTTCTATTATTTTTATATTCGGATTTTGACCAACATTTTTAATGAGGACCTTTGCGATTACCTGCCCTGTTTCATCACCGTGGGCGTGAGCAACACGGGGGCGAGTGTGGCCGGCTTCGAGTGTAGTAGCGATGTGGCCATCGACCATATCAAACTCTGTGTCCCAGCGAAGCAGTTGCTCAATGAGTTCCGGCCCCTGGCGGACGACTAAGTCAACAACTTTCTCATCAGTTAGACCACAGCCTGTGTTAAGCGTATCGTCTATGTGTGATTCGAATGTATCTGTTTTATCAAGCACTGAAGCGATGCCGCCCTGAGCATTCCAGGTGTTGCTGTTTTCCAAGGTGTCCTTGCAAACAAGGATAATGTTGCAGTTCTCGGCGGCTTCGATAGCGGCGCGCAGGCCTGCGATGCCGGCTCCGATTATCAGGCAATCAGTGAAGAGCTGATGGGTTGAGGTAGAGTCGATATTTACCAGATAGCGTCTAAATTCCGGCTGAGCGGCCATATTTTCAGTCCTTAGTTCATAGTTCGTATCTCGCGGCTCGATTCACGAGATATGATTGGCGCTGTTATGATACCTGAACTTGTGATTCTTGGAAACCAGCAATTTTGTGAATTAGCCGAAAGTGTTTGAGGGAATCGGTAACATTTATCATCGCCGGGCTAAATTTGCCCAGTCGCAGCCGGCCAGAGAGTCGAGGATGAATTCTCCCAAATCCTGTTCCTGGATACTCACAGTCTCATCAAAGGGGACAACTGCGAGGATATTTACGCCGGCGCAGTGGGCTATTACCTGCTCAGCAGTGTTCTCGGCAGATGTTGCTTCGGTAGCATCGTAGCAGTTAATTACTACGCCGGCAATTTTTAACTCTGTAGCGCGGACGCAGTCAACCGTCATAAGTGTATGGTTTATGATTCCACGATTCGAGCGGGCGATTATCACCATTGGCAGGTCGAATTCTACTGCCAAATCGAGCAGGTCGAATTCTGTTGTCAGGGGCACTCGCACACCGCCAATGCCTTCAACGATAATTGTGTCACAGGTTTGGCATATACTCTTGTAGGCGACTGCAATTTTGTTGAAGTCTATAGGAGTTCCTTCGCGGGCGGCACTTACAATCGGTGCAGCGGCGGTGACGAAGCCGGCTGGGGTAATCGTGGAAAGCGGCGAGTCGCTGTTCGCGCAAGCAGCTAAGAACTCGGTATCGTAGCTGACGAGGCCCTCCCAGGCGCGGTGGCAGCCGGTTGCGATTGGTTTGAATACGCCGACTTTCAGGCCTTTGTCGGTAAGGATTTTGGCGATGGCGCCGGCAATTACCGTTTTGCCTACGCCGATGTCGGTGCCGGTTATGAAAAGACCGGGCTTTTTGGGTAAGTTCAGGTTAATGGGCATTTAGTCATTTTCCCAAATCTATTCTGAAATATTCACAGTAGTATTATTTCAGCTTATTACTCAAAGTCAACTTATCCTTCAATCTGTTGAGTCAAGGGGGCAAAAATTGATTTGCAAAATCAGTGTTATAAAGCGATTATTAGAATTATGGACAGGCGGGAAACAGAAGATAAATTTGCGAAGGTTCGGGAGCGGATGCTCAAGCGGGACCTGATGGGGCGAGATATAACGGACCCGGACGTACTGAAGGTGATGGGCGAGGTTCGGCGTGAAGAATTTGTTCCGGACTCGTATCAGTCGCAGGCTTATGCAGACGGGCCGCTTCCTATCGGGATAGGGCAGACCATTTCTCAGCCGTATATTGTTGCGTTGATGACGCAAGAGCTGCGACTCAATCGTGATTGCGAGGTTTTGGAGATTGGTACGGGCAGCGGGTATCAAACTGCTATCCTGAGCAAGCTGGCGAAAAAGGTCTATACGATAGAAAGATTCGCAGAGCTATCAGAATCGGCCCAGGCGGTTTTAGGCAGGTTAGGTGTCAGGAATGTTGAATTCTATGTTGGTGACGGCAGTTGCGGCTGGCCGGAGGAAAAAAGCTTTGACAGGGTTATGATTACGGCAGCGGTGCCGAAGATGCCGGAGCCTTTGGTAGAGCAGCTTGCCGAGGGTGGCTTGATGGTCGGGCCGGTCGGTGGTGGAGGGGTGCAGGAGCTGATAGTTTGTAAAAAAAGGCACGGTAAGATCATTGATAAGGTAATTTGCGATTGTCGGTTTGTTAAACTGCTCGGTAAGTATGGGTTTGAGGAGTAAGAATGGATGCCCCCATTCGTGAGGATGTCGGCGAGAGACGGCAATTGGCAAAAGCAAGCGGAAAAGCGCAACAGACGCTCGATTTGTTGATGTCGGTGCAGTTTTTGAAGGGAGTTGGTCCGGCGCGGGCGAAGGTCTTCGCGCGGTTAGGCGTGCGGACAGTGGGGGATTTGTTGGAGTATTTTCCGCGGGACTGGGTTTTTGCGCCTGCGGCGGTAAAGATAAACGAAATACGGCCCAACGATAATATCACCATAATAGGGCTGATAGAATCGACGGACTTTCAGAGCTATCGAAGGCCTGCGATATTCGAGGCTCTGGTTGCTGATAATACGGGAGTTTGCAGGATTATCTGGTTTCACGGTGGGTTTCTCCGCAATCAACTAAAACCCGGTCAGGTAATAACGGCCTCGGGCAAAGTAGCGCTATATAAGCATCAATTGCAGATGACGAATCCAAAATTCTTGGTGCTCAATGAGAAACATTCGGGGCCGGCTGAATATTTTAGCGGTGGGGTTTATCCTGCGTGCAGTAAACTCTCCAGCGTGCAAATCAAGCGAATAATCCGACCCGTGCTTGATAATCTTGACGAGCTTGTATCTGAGTTTTATGATATAGCCTTTCTTAAGAAGACAAATCTGGTCGGCAGGAAAGAAGCATTTGCGTGGATACACTTGCCGCCGGATGAGGAGAGGCTGGCTCAGGCAAGACGGCGGCTAAAATATGATGAGCTTTTTCTTATGCAATTGGGGCTGGCGCTTCGACGGTATAAGGTCAAGCATTTCTCGTCGGCGACTCCGTGCGGTTGCAATGGCGAAATTGACAGCAGAATCAGAAGGCGTTTTCCATTTTTGCTGACGGAGGACCAAAACAACGCGATAGCTGAAATCGTTTCGGATATGGGTAGGCCTGAGCCGATGAACAGGCTGTTACAAGGTGACGTGGGGTCAGGCAAGACAGTGGTGGCACTTTATGCGGCTTTGCTGGCGGTTGCCAACAAGAGACAGGTGGCGATTATGGCGCCTACGGAGATTTTGGCTGAGCAGCATTTTGTAAGCATTGAGAGGTATTTGAGAAACAGTAAGGTAAAGAGGGTTTTAATAATAGGCGGGTTGACCGGCAGAAAAAGGACGGAGCTTTTGAAGCAAATACGACAGGGGGCGATTGATATTGTTGTCGGAACTGTGGCGTTGTTGCAGAAGGATGTTAGATTTGACAAGCTCAGCCTTGTAATAATCGATGAGCAGCATAAGTTTGGTGTTCACCAGCGGGCACAACTGCGAAAGGAAACTACACCGCATTGCCTTGTTATGACGGCTACGCCTATACCGAGGACACTAGCGATGACGGCGTTCGGTGATTTGGATGTTTCTATAATCAAGCATTCTCCGCCGGGCAGAGGAACTGTGATTACGCGATGGGTCGGCAGGCAAAATCGGCAGAAGGCATACGAGTTTATCCGTGAGCGTCTAAAAGCAAAGAGACAGGCCTATTTTGTCTATCCGCGGATTACCGGCGGTGAACGCGACAGTCCGCCAGACGTAAGGCGGATTAAGGCCGCGACTGAAGAATGGAAGCATCTTGCGGGGGAGATTTTTCCGGAATTTACAGTGAGGCTTCTTCACGGACAGATGCGCTCCGCGAGGAAGCAGCAGATTATGTCGGAATTTCGCAGAGGAAAGATTGGCGTATTGGTCTCCACTGTGGTGGTTGAGGTGGGGGTGGATGTGCCGAATGCAACGATAATGGTCGTTGAAGGGGCGGATAGATTTGGGCTGGCACAGTTGCATCAGTTAAGAGGACGTATCGGAAGAGGAGAGGCTAAATCGTATTGTCTTTTGTTTGCGGAGACGGAAAGCGAAGCAGCGAAGAACAGACTCGAAATAATGACCAGGAGCAATGACGGTTTTGAGATAGCTGAATATGATTTGCGATTACGTGGGCCGGGAGAATTGTTCAGTACGCGGCAGCACGGATTGCCGGATTTGAAAATCGCAAATATAGTGGATGATTACGAGCTGTTGGTTATGGCAAGGAAAAATGCATTCGAGCTGGTCTTGCAAGAGCCTATGTTGGCGAGGTCTGAACATAAGAATATTCGTCGGGCATTGTTGGCCAAATTTGGTGATGCGCTCGGGTTGGCGGATGTGGGCTGAAAAAGATTGATTATTGACTGTTGATAATTGATAATTGATAATTGGTGGAAGAGAACCAAGAATTACAGGCTAAAGATTTATGCAGATAGTCTACAAAAACAAGCGGTTGGAGAATGTCTTAATCGGTATTAACGCTTTGGCAGCAGCAGTGGTGGCGGCGTCTTTTGTTATGCTTTTCGGTTTTGCTAAGCCGTTGCTGCCGGCGTCGATTCTATACGGCGTTCAGTTTGTTTTGCTTTGTGTCTTCATAGTTGAGAAGATAATTCGGTTATTTAATTCGGTTTCAATGAGGGACTTCTTGCGTGGGAACTGGTTTGAAGCACCGCTTTTGATAGGGCTTGGCATAGCTGTATTCGGTGCTGGTCGCTGGTTTGGCAAGGCGGCGCCTGCGGAAGTTCAGCATATTGCGGTAGGTATTTATCTTGTCCTGCAAGTAGTCACGAAGCTTTGCAGGACCACGGTAAATTTAGCGGCATCGGGCAGGAATCCGACGCGGACGTTAATTGCGAGTTTTCTGGTTTTGATAATATCAGGAGCGGGCTTGCTGATGCTGCCGAAGGCCTCAGCTGCTGGTAAGGAAAACCTAAGTTTTGTTGATGCTTTGTTTACGGCGACCAGTGCCACTTGTGTTACGGGCCTTATCGTAAAAAATACCGGCGAAGACTTTAGTATGATGGGGCAGTTGATAATCCTGACGTTGATTCAGCTTGGCGGTTTGGGGATAGTGGTTTTCGGTGCGGTATTTGCGTTGTTACTTGGGCAGGCATTGAGCTTGCGTGAATCGGTGGCAATGCAGGACTTATTAAGTGCACGCACACTCGGCCGGATAAGCCGTATCATCGCATTTATTTTTGTTGGGACCTTACTTATCGAGGCGATCGGTGCCGTCAGTATGTTCGGGATGTGGGACGAAGTGCCAAGCCGAGTTGGTAATTTGCAGGAGCAGTGGTTTTGCAGTATCTTTCATTCGATAAGCGCTTTTTGTAATGCGGGCTTTAGTTTGTTTAGTGATAGTATGGTCAGCTACAATAGGAGTTGGCAGGTGTATTTGGTGATGGCCCCCCTGATAATTCTTGGGGGGCTCGGGTTTGGTGTGCATTACGATTTATTTAATATCGCGGCTGAGCGGGTAAAGCGATTTTTCAAAGGGTGGTTCAATAAGGAATATCGGTTTTCGAGGGAAGCACCGAAGCGGATGGGGCTGCAGACCAAGATTGTTCTTAGTGTGAGTGCATGCCTGATAGTTTTGGGAACGCTGGCTATTCTTTTGTTTGAGCGCTACGCAAGCCCCGTTAGAAGTCAGATGCCTGAGCCATCTACTCCGGCAACAATGGGGATTTCTAACGAGGCAAGCGGGAGTAATCCTGCCAAGAATCCGGGGGTGCTCGGTGCATTGTTTCAGTCGATTACAGCAAGAACAGCCGGGTTTAATACAGTTGACATTTCGGCCCTATCGGCTTCGAGTAAGATTATTTTGATATTATTTATGTTTGTGGGCGGTTCGCCGGGCTCAACCGCAGGTGGCATCAAGACAGTGACGTTGGCTGTGGTAATAATGACGGCAGTCGCTGCGCTGCGGAAGCGTCAGGAAGTTGAGATATTCAGGCGCTCCGTTCGGATAGTTGTTGTCGGCAGGGCAATTACTGTTATGCTGCTTTTTGTGGTGGTTTTATTTGGTGCGACATTGGCTCTGAGTATTACCGAGAGCGCAAACGGCTTTACGATGTCGGAGATTATGTTCGAGGCAGGTTCTGCCTTGGGCACTGTGGGTTTGACGACCGGCATAACACCTTCTTTGACAATTGTTGGTAAATTGATTATCATAGTGGTGATATTTGTTGGCAGATTGGGGCCGTTGACACTGCTGGCGGCGCTGACGTTTAATCTGAAGCCGGTCAAATACAATTACCCTGATGAGGCGATAATTGTCGGATAAGTTCGTATCCTGTGAATTGAGCGAGGAGCAAGATACAGGATGCGGCATATAGGAGCTAATATTATGAAGCGGTTCGCAGTAATAGGATTGGGGCGGTTCGGGAAGAAGCTGGCTATTGCTCTGGCGATGAGCGGAGCGGAGGTTATCGCGATTGACAAGGACAGAAATGAAATAGAGCTGATTCGTGACCAGGTTAGTCTCGCCGTCAGACTTGATAGTACTGATGAGGAGGCACTGAAGGCCCAGGGAGTTGATAAGGTTGATGTGGCTATCATCGGCATAGGACAGGGCTCGGGACGAGGTTTTGAATCGGCGATTCTGACAGTGGTGAATCTGCGGCAGATGGGGGTAAAGCACATATATGCGAGGGCGGAGGATTTGATTGCGGGTGAGGTCTTTTCGAAGGTGGGTGCTACCGATGTGATTTACCCTGAAATCGAGTCGGCTCAAAGATGGGCGTATAAACTTATCGCACCGCAGATAGGAGAGAAGATAGATTTTGCACCG
>Ga0114918_10002207_pt1 | contig 17494 bp, 9 predicted proteins | sample LantaG_FD_87015 | JGI IMG/M metagenome (GOLD analysis project Ga0114918, IMG submission 87015) | Deep subsurface microbial communities from Baltic Sea to uncover new lineages of life (NeLLi) - Landsort_02402 metaG | ecosystem: Environmental > Aquatic > Marine > Oceanic > Sediment | place: Baltic... | reverse complement strand
GGGGGGGGGGGCCCCCCCGCCGCCCCCGCGCCCCCGCCGCGGGGGGGGGGGGGGGGGGGGGGGGGGGGGGGGGGGGGGGGGGGGGCGACCTGGGGCAGCAGTCCCCGCCATCACGTTGCACGGGGTGGGCCGCTGTGTCTCTCTCTCTCGCCCCTCCCACGCTCTCACTCTCTCTCTCTCTCTCATCCCCCCCCTCGACAGCCCTCCTCCGCCGCGCCCGCCCAGAAGACGCTGTCCGACTGCCTGGCCGAGCTGCGCGACCGGTTCCCCGCCGAGAACGGGACCGCCCCGACGGAAGCCCTTCGCCGCGCCCTGGCGGCGGCGGGGTCCCAGCTGGGCGCGGCCCTCATCACTGCGAATGAGGCCGGGTCGGCCCCGCCCGGCTCCAACCTGACCGCCCAGGCCCTCGGCGCCGCGCCCTTCACCGCCTTCGTGACGGTCTCCGACAAGTTCGACTCGCTGGCGTCCGACCCGGCCGCGGCGGGGCCTCCCCCCCCAGGCCTCTCTCCCGCGGCCGCCCGGGAGAGGGAGCTGTTCAGGGCGTTCCACGCGGGCCTGCCGCGCGAAAAGCAGGCGGCCTGGGTGCTGTACAACCTTGTCCCCGCCGCCCTCACCGCCGACCAGTTGGGGAGCGCAAAGACAGTGGCGACACACCTGTCGGAAGTCGTCGGCTCGCCCGACTACGACCTGGCCTTCGCCCTGCCGCCCAACTTCGCGCTGGGCGGCGCGGTGCGGGTGCGGGACCGGCTGGGCCAGGACCTCCAGATCCTGTCATCCTTCAAGGTGTGCGAGGGGTGGGTCCACACCGTGGACGGCCTGCTGTGGCCGGGGACGACCCCCGACCCGGTCTCCATCCCGGACCCCGTCCAGGGCGGCGTGGACAAGGGTGGCAGCCGTCGCACGGCCGCCGCCCCCTTCTCCGCCGACCGCCTGACCCTGCCGCCCGGGCTGGCGGGCGCGGACCCGAACCGCATCGCGTCCACCGCCTTCCAGGCGACGGGCGCGGCGCTGGATGCGGCGGTCGCCACCATTCAGGGGAGCATCAACTCGACGGGCGGGGGCGGCGCCCGGGCCGGGCGGGGCGGGGGCGGCCTGCCCCCGCTGCCCCCGCCCTTTGGACGGCCGGGCGGCTCGGCGTCCACCGCGGCGGGGGACCTGGACGCGCTGCCGCCCTCCCGCGCGCGCACGGTGGGCGCGGTCGTGGGCGGCGTGGTGGGCGGGCTGGTGGGCGTGGGCGTCGTGGCGGCGCTGGCGGCGACCCTGCTCCTGTCAGCCCGGGCGCGCCGCCAGACGACCGGCGGAGGAGGGGGGGGTGGAAGGGGTGGTGGCGGTGCCGGCCGCACCTCGAGCAGCTGCGACGCGGGCGAGGGCGAGGGCGGGGACGGGCCGGCCGACCCGGAGAAGGGCGGGGGCGGCGGCAGCAAGGCCTCCCCGCCCCGCCCGCCGGCGCCCGCCCCGCCCGGCACGCCCAGCGCCCGGGCCAAGGCCCTGCTGGCCCGGGCGATGCGGGGCGGCACTGCGGGCGGGGCCGCCGCCGCCGCCGCCGCCAGCGGCGGCGGCGGCGGCGGCAGCGCCGCCCTCGGCGACGACACGGTCGGCTCGTCCGGCTTTGGCGCCGCCCCGCCCCACGGCCGCCCGGCCTCCTCGGCCTCCACCGCCTCCGGCGGCGACGCGGCCGCGGCGGCGGAGTGGGAGATGGACCCGGCCGACATCGCCTTCTGCACCGACCCGGCCACGGGCCGGCGCTGGCGCCTGGGGTCGGGCGGCTTTGGCGATGTGTACCGCGCGCGCTACCAGGGCAGCACGGACGTGGCGGTCAAGCTGGTGGCGGGCGCGTCGCCCCGGGAGCAGGCCCGCTTCGCCAACGAGGTCGCCATCCTCAAGGCCCTGCGCCACACCAACGTCGTCCAGTTCTTGGGGGCCGCCCTGGAGCCCGCGCCCGCGCCGGCCCACGCGGCGGCCGAGCGCGCAGCGGCGGCCGCGGGCGAGGACGAGGACGACCCGGGGGCCCACGCGCCCCCCTTCCACCCGGGCCCCCGCATCATGCTGGTCACCGAGTACATGCCCCGGGGCGACCTGTGGCGGGCCCTGGCCAAGGACCAGGGCGGGAGCGGCGGGGGCGGCGGCCCAGGCGGCCCAGGCGGCCCGCCAGGTGGCGCGCTCACGGGCCGCGTCTTTGGCTGGTACCGCCGGGGGCGGGGCGTGGCCCTGGACGTGACGCGGGCCCTGGCGTTCATGCACTCCAAAAAAGTGCTGCACTGCGACGTCAAGTCCTCCAACATCCTGCTGGGCCGGGACGGGACGTGAGTTTTGTTTTTGAGAGGGGGACGCGCCAGGGAGAGGGAGGGTGGGGGGGGGACGTGGGTGTGCGTTCCTGTCTCTCTCTCTCCTCTCGCAACCTCCTCTCACCTCTCCTTTCTCCTCCGCTTCAAAACCCAATAGTGCCAAGCTGGCCGACGTAAACCTGGCCCGTTTTCTCACCCGGGACGCGACCATCATGTCCCGGGAGGGCACCTTCGACTGGTCGAGCCCGGAGCTGCTGGCGGGGCGGGGCGTGACAGAGAAGTCCGACGTGTGGTCCCTGGGTGTCGTCCTGTGGGAGGTGGCCTCGGGCGACCGCCCCCGCCTGCGCCAGATGCGGCGCCTGCGCGTCCCCGAGGAGTGCCCGGCCGAGGTGGCGGCCATCATCGACGCCTGCCGGGCGGTGGAGCCGGGGGCGCGCCCGACCGCGCGGGAGGTGTACGAGCGCCTGGCGGCCGCGCCGGCGGGGCCAGGGCCAGGCGGGCAGCAGCGGGGTGGTGGTGGTGGAGGCGGAGGCGGGGTCGGCGGGGCGCCGCCGCCCGCGCAGGCCACGGTCGCGCAGGCGGCCGCGCCGGCGGGGTCGTCCCAGGCGGGCCACAACCCGGCGGCGTCGCCCTTTGCGCAGGCGGGGTGAGAAGGGGGGGGACGTAGAACAAATGTGATGAAAGTTGGCCGCCAGGTCGAGAGAGAGTCAGCGCCCCCGACTCGAGGGCAAACTCGAGGGAGACAGCAGACACAACACACACTCACATCTCTCCAACCCCGCCAGCGCCGCGCCCCCGCCGCGCACGCACACGCACACTCACGCTCCCATTCTAACCACGCACATTGCACTGCCAATGATGTCATCCACCCTCCTGCCGGTTGGTGCGTCGGCCCGGCCCCGGGCGGCGGCGCCCGGCCCGTCCTCGCGCCCCAGCGCGACACACCGCCGCTCGCATCCGCGCTCGGAGCGCGCGGCGCCGTCCGCGCTCCGCCTGGCCCGCCGCGCCGGCGTCCGCCCCGTACCAGCGGTCGCTGGTGGCCCTGCTGAGGTTTCAGCGCCATCCGCCGCCCCGCGCCTCGTCTGGTTCAAGCACGACCTGCGCACGGACGACTGCCCCGCACTCGCCGGCGCGGTCCGCCTGCCGTCGGGCGGCAGCGGCAGCACCACCTCTCCTCCCGCCACGTCCACGCCCACGCCCGTCGCGGGCGTCTACATCCTGGACCCCGCCCTGGTCGCTGTCTCCACGCCCGGTGCCTGCGGGGCGGCCGCCCTGGTGGGCGCCCTGGCCGCCCTGCGGGCGGGGCTGCGGGCGCGCGGGTCCGACCTGTGGGTCGTCCAGACGAGGCCCGGCGAGTCCGCAGGCGCCGCCATGGCCCGGGTCGCGGCGGCGGCGGGCGCGGCCGAGGTGCACACGGAGGAGGAAGCCCTGGCGGGCTGGTTCCAGGCTGTGCAGGAGGCGAAGGGCGCGCTGACCGCGGCCGCGGCGCCTGCCTCGACCGCCCCCATCACCCTCGTCACCCACCGCCCCGCGCCCGTGCACGCGGGCACTGGGTCGGACAACTGGAAGGCGCACCGCCGGGCGCGGGGGGCCCGCCTGGCCCCGCTGCCCGACATCGGGGCCGTGCCCGCGCCGACTCCCGCCCTGGTGGCCGCCCTGGGCGGGCCGCCGGGCCCCATTCCCTCGGCTGAGGCCGTGGCGGCCGCGGCCGCCGCGGCCGCGCCAGCGTCTGCCCTGGCTGGCGCCGCCACGGCCACCGCCTGGCCGCCCGCCGACGCGACCGCCGCGGTCGAGTACGCGGCCCTGGGCGTTGTCTCTTATGGCGCGCTCCCGCCCGCGGTGACCGTGGCGGCGGCCGCGGCGGCGGGCGGCGAGCCCTCGGCGCGCGCGGCGCTGGCGGCGTACCTCGGCCCCGCCTCGCCCGGCTGGGCTGGCCGGGTCGACGGACCCACGGCCGAGGCGGTCGCCGCGGGCGCCGCCTCCGCCGAAGGCCCCGGCACCCGTGGTGGCTCCTTCCCCGCCCTATTTGCGCCGGCCCTAGCCCTGGGCACGCTCTCCCGGCGCCGCATCGCGGCCGACGCGGCGGCCACGCTCGCCCGCCTGCCACCCTGGCCGGCCCTGTCCGTCCCCGCCGCGTCGTCCCACGCCCGGGCCGCCCTGGCGTCCGTGGAGGCGGCCGACTTTTACTGGGCCGGAGCGGCGGGGCGGGCGGGCGCGGCCGCGGGCGGCGACCCGGCCGCGGCGTCCGCCGGCGCCACGCTGCGCCACTGGAACTGGCGGGGGACCTTGGTCGAGTTTGTTGAGTGCCTGCCCTCGTCCGCGGACCCGGCCCGCTTCGCGCCCGCCGACGACGCGACCGCGCCCGCCATCCTCCTCATCCACGGCTTTGGCGCCTTTGGCGAGCACTACCGGGGCCAGGTGGCGGGCCTGGCGCGGGCCGGCTTCCGCGTCTACTGCCCCTCCCTGCCCGGGTACGGCCGGTCTGAGAAGAAGGTCCTCCCGTACGGCCAGGCCGCCTGGGCGGGCTTCTGCCGCGAGTTTGTGCAGGGCGTCGTGCGGGCGCCCGTCCTGGCGGCGGGGAACTCCATCGGCGGCTACATCGTGGCGGCCTTGGCCGCGGACGCGCCCCGCTCGGTGGCGGGCGTGGCCCTGCTCAACCCGGCCGGGCGGGTAGACGGCCTGGCGGCTGGCGGCGCGGCCGGCGGCGGCGCGCCCGTCCAGCCGAAAGCGGGCGAGGAGGAAGGCGCCATCCCGGACCCGCCCAACCGCCTGTTTGTGGAGGCCGCCTCCCGCGCCCTGTTTGCCTACTTAGAGCTCAGCATCGGGCGCACGCTGAAGCGGCTCTACCCGACCGCGCCGCACCGGGCGGACGAGTGGTTGGCGTCCGAGATCGGGCGGGCGGCCGCCGACCCGGGCGCCCTGGCCGTTTTCCAGTCCGTCTTCTACATGCCCCGCCCGCGAGCCCTGGACGCCCTGGTCGCCCGCGACTACGGCGGGCCCGCCCTCATCCTCCAGGGCGCGATGGACCCGCTGAACGACGCGCGCCGGCGGGCGGCCGACCTGGCGGCCGCCTGCCCCAACGCGGAGCTGGTCCTGCTGGAGGCCGGGCACTGCCCGCATGACGAGGTGCCGGACCGGGTGACGGCCGAGCTGGCCCGCTTTGCGCGGGCGTGCTTTGGGAAGGGAGAAGGGGGGGTGGAGGAGGTGGAGGGCGTGCGGGCGGAGGCGGTGGTGGGGGTGGCGCGATGAGTTGAGTTGAGAGTCTTGTTGCGGTTGTTTTGTTGGGGCGCCGCCAGCCCTCACTCTAGCGTTTCGGCGACCCCCCCCTTCCACACCAGCCCCGCCTTTTTCTTCTTTCTCCGGCTGTTCCCCGGTCAAGTCCCTCCTGTCGCCGCCCCACCATGAAGCTATCCATCGCCCTGCTAGTCCTGACAGCCGCCGCCATTGGTGAGTGGGGGTGGGGTGGGGCGGGCGAGCGGGCGCGCGGGCGCGGCGGGGTAAAGGATGGCGGGGCGGCCGCCCCCGCCCGCCCGAGGGGACAGGGCGGCCGGAGAGAGAGGTGCTTGGCGTGCGGCCTGGCCCCGCACACGCACCAGCCCACTCAGGTGCTGGCCTGGTCCCTCCTGACGGGCCCGACCACGCGGGCGCGTGGGGGGGTGTGCGCCGGCAGCACCGCACCGCGCACCCGCGCGGCCCCGCGCGCGCAAAAAAAAAGGAAGAAGGTCGGCCCCCGAGGGCCGCCCCTCCCTCTTCTCTCTCCTCTCTCACCCGCCCCCGCCCACCATTTTTCTCTCTCCTCCCTCTCACCATCGCCAACAGCCATCACCCAGTCCTCCGTCGCCCACCCGGCCGGCTTCCTGACCCGCCGCCGCCTGGCCCAGGCCGCGTCCGCGCCGGCCCCCGCCGACCTGCCCCTGCTGTCCAGCCAGCCCTTCCCGATGGGGGGCGATGGCGACGCCACCCGGCCGCCGGCAGACGACCCGGCGGGCGCCTCTGACCTGGCCGCCCGCCTGTCCCAGACCATGAGCCCCGCCGAGATCTGCGCGGCCGCCAAGGAGATTTACGGGTCGACCCCGCCCCAGTGCGCGGGCGTGGCTACGGAGGGGACGGTGAAGAAGGTGCGGGACGTGCCCGTCAAGGTGGGGCCCCTTGACGCGCGCGACACCAACAACGACGGGACCGTCGACGTTCTGGACGGCCCCATCAACGTCGCCCCTCTGACGAGCGGGGTGGAGGTGGGGCGGGCGGGGCGGGCCCTGGCCGCCGCGATGGCGGGCGTGGCGGCGGGCAGCCTGCTGCTGCTGTGAGGGAGTGGGGGTGCGCGTGCCTTCCAGTGCCCCCGCCCCGCACGCGCGCGCTCACCTGCGCCCGCGCGCCCGTGAGTAACGACGCGCGTTCCAGATGCGCGTGTCCCGCTCCCTGAAACTCATGCGGGTGTGTGAGTGCGATGTGTGTGTGTGTGTGTGTGTGTGTGCGTGCGTGTGCGTGTGCTTGTGAGCGTGTGAATATCTCTTGAGAGGTTCAGGTAAACACGCACTCGGGCGGCCTTCTCTCTCCGCCCCTCTTCCGCCCATTCTTTTCTCTCTCTCTCTCTTCCATAATGCCGCCCTCCTCCGACCGCCTGGACGTCGCCAGGGCCGCCCTCGTCGGCGCCCTGCGTGGCGCCGGCCTGGATCCCGACACGGCGGCCGCCTTGTGCGCAGCCCAGGTAAGGCATGCAGAGCGAGGGTGGGCGCGGGGCCGCCTCTCGATTGAAGGCGCTCGCTCTCGCTCTCAACCTCTCCCCTCCTCCACTCTAAACAGGCCGACGCGGACATGCTGAGCGCCATGGGCCTCGCCCTGACGCCCGCCCTCAAGGCCGCCGTCGCCGAAGTCGCTGCTGCTGCCGCCGCCGGCAGCACGGCAGCCGCGACGCCAGCAGCAGCAGCAGCCCCACCCGCCCCACCCCCTCCACCCCCGCCCTCCATCCCCACCGCCCGCCCACCCCCGCCCGGCGGCCGCGCCGGCGGGTCCCTGTCCATCAAGGCCGCCAAGCCCAAGCCGAGCGGTGGTGGTGGTGGTGACGGCACGGCCGCCGCCCCTCCCCTCCGCCCCGACAGGGCCGTGACCAATTGCCTGGCCTGCGGGCGGGTGTACGACCTTCGGGCCGCGCCCCGCCCGGGCAGCCTAGCCATGCTGACCTCCAACCCGGCGTCTTCCTATCCCACCGGATCCTCGCCCGCGGATGTGGCCGCGCTTATTGCCTCTGGCGGGGCCTGCCAGGCGCCCGGGTGCGGCGGCCGGATCGCCCTGCGGCGCGGGCAGGTGGTGGAGGGCGTCGGTGGTGGAGAGGAGGCCGCCTCGACCGCGGCCGGCCTCGTGCGGGACCGCCTCGTCGCGGCCGACCGGGCGGGCGCAGCGGCCGGGTCCGGGCGGTCCCTGACGGCCGTCATGGATGATGACGGACGGGCCAGCCTGGCGGACATCGAGGCCAACGTGTGGCTGACCGCCGCGGAGAAGGAGGAGCTGAAGGCCAAGGTCGCGGCCGCGGCCGCGGCAGAGGATGACGCCCGGCGCCGGCGGGCGCTGTGTGTGACGCTCGACCTCGCGGGGCGGGCCGTGGTGGTGGAGGATGCTCCTGCGGCGGCGCCTGCTGTGCACGCGGCTGTCGCCCCCGCCCGCCCGCCGCGCGCCGCGGCGGACATCACCGCCCTGACGGCCGCGCTCGCGCCCTGGCGCCTGGAAGAGGGTGGTGGGGTTGGGAGCGGAGGGTGGGAGGAGGACGGGAACGACGCATCCACGGCCGTGGGGGCGTGCCCGACCCTGCCCGTGCCGCGCCCCCGCTTCGGCCTGCCGGCGCCGGTGGAGGCGGGCCGCTGGGGTGGCGGGGCGGAAGAAGAGGAAGAGAGTGACCGCCCGTTCGTGCCAGGCTACGCGCCTCCGTCGGACGAGGAGAAGGGCGGAGGGGGCGGGCGGCGGAGGCGGAAGGGGAAGGGCGCGGGAGGCTAGGTGTCTTTTGATATGTAGAGCTATGTCTGTCAGCAAGAGAGAGCTCACGCACACCACCATTCCGCCCTCGCGGGCGGAGGCCGCGCCTGGGAGGACCGGGGAGGAAAGCGGCGCAGGCTAGCTAGGTTGAGAGACAGAACGTCGTTTCTCTTCGCACGCGCACGCGACCATGCTCCTCCGCCTCCGCCCCGCCCCGGGAGCGGTCGCCAGCCCACGCCGCCCCGCGGCTTGCTGGAGTTACACACACCCAACCGGTCTGCGGGCGAGCCTTCCCGCCCGGCGCCCCGCCCGCCCCACGCGTCCCGACAGCGCCGGCGCAGGCGCCACTGGCATCGCCCGCGCTGCGCCTGCCGCGGCCGCGGCCGCCGCCGCCACCCTGCCACCGGCCCTGGCCTGGCTGGCCGCCGCTCGGACGGTGCTGTGCATTGTCCTCGCCTTCTTCTTCGCGGCGGCCGTGCCGACGCTGTGGGTGAGTAGGGAGAGAGAGAGCTCCCCCCTCGCCCAATTGCCTTGCCCCCTGCCTTCCCCCTGTCAACCCCCTCCCTCTCTCTCTCCACACACAGGCCATCCGCCGGGCCGCCCTGGACCTGGCCCGCCTGGCCCGGTCCGTGGACGCGGAGGTGCCGGACACCGCCGCCGCCGTCCGCCTGTCCGGCCTGGAGATGGCGGACTGCATCGAGGAGCTGGGCGCGTTCGGGGCGGACCTGAGCGCGGGCGTGCGTGGGTCGGCCCGCCTGGCGGCCGACGCGGCGGGGGCGGTCGGCGCCGCACCCACCGCCGTGGCGGGCCTGGTCTCCGGCTCGGTCGTGCCCGCCCTTAAGGCGCGCGCCCCGGCCGCCCGGGCGGCGGCGGAAGCGGGGCTGCGGGCCCGGGCGGGCCTGGACCCGGCCGGCGCGGCGGGGCCGGGCCTGAAGGAGACAGCCGCGGCCGTGCGCACGGGCGCACGCGCTGCGCGGGCGGCCCTCCACTCGCTCGGCCTCACCCGCTTCGCGGCGAGGGGCGTGTCCACCCTGCTGAGCGTGGCGACCGCAATGGTGGGCGAGGAGGAGGAGGGCGGTGGGCGGCGCCAGCGGCCGGCGCCCGTGGCGGACGGATACGGCAGCGACGACGGGGCATGAGGTTGTCTTTTTTTTGCAAAACAAAAACCTGGCACCATTCGTCCTTCGCCGTCCCGCGCGCGTGCGTGCCCCGGGCCCGGCGACTAGCCAGCGCCCGCGGAGAAGCCTCTCTCTCTCGGGTGGGAGCACAAGCACACACCAAAACAAAGCTACAAAATCTGCCCCCTCACACCCTCTCACACGCCCGGCGCCCCGTACCGCGCCAGCAGGGCTGCCTTCTTCTGGGCCAGGACGGCCGCCGCGATCTCCTTGTCGTCCGGTAAGGGGACGTAGGCAGTGAAGGTGGAGGTGGGGGCGGCCGCGGAGGCCGGCTCCGCGCCGCCATCCCCCTCCGCCGCGCGCGCGGCGTCCCAGGCCGCCTCGGCGGCCGCCTGCACCCCGGCCTCGGCCACCGCCTCCGCCGCGACCAGCACCCCGTCCTCCTCGTCCCGGAAGCCGTAGTAGTCCGCGTTCACGCGAGCCAGCAGGGCGGCCCGCGTCACCCGCTGGGGGCGGGGTGGAGGGCGGTCAAACAGCTCCTTCACGCCCGGCAGGCTTTTGGCCGCCCCGAAATAGCGATACCCCGCGCCCTTGCCCGTGGCCGGGCCCGAACCGGCGCCGCCGCCGCCGCCCGCGGCCTCCCCTCCTATGGGCGGCGCGTTCTTGGCGTAGTCCGGCCCGCCCAGGGCCAGGATGCGGGCCTCCCAGTGCCCCTTTTCTCGGATCAACTTATTAATCTCGTCGTTCAGGTCGCGCAGGCGGGCCTCGCCCAGGCCGGCGTTCTGAATCTCAAGCACCTTGCGCCCGACCTCGCGCAGGATGGACGCGCGCCACCGGTCGGCCTCGACCAGGTCGTCGCACTCGGACGCCAGGTGGGGGCGCTTGGCGCGCGGGCCCCGCGCGTCCGCCTGCTTGGCGTTGAGCAGGCGGTTCAGCACGTTGGAGGCCTTCTCCACGTTGCGGGCCATGGTGGATGGATGGGAGGAAGAGAGAAGAAGCGAGAGCGCTGGCGAGAGAGGAAGAGGAAAGACGGCCCGCAGCGGCGCGAAAGAAGAAAAACAGGCGCGCTCTCTTCCCGACGCGTCCTCCTGCACACTCCTCAGGCGGGAGGCTGTGCGAGGGTACTCCTGCAGACGCGCTCGGTGGGAGGCGAGGAGTGGGAGCGTGTGAGAAGGCGCGGGGCGGCGCGAGAGAGAGAGAGGCGGCGGCGGCGGCGGCGCGGCGACGGCGGCGACTGCAAACGCCCTTCGTGCGAGCGAGCGAGCCAGCGCGCGCACCAACACAGCGTGTGGCCGAGGGGTTCAAGCGACGCTCAGTCCTCACCTAAAGCACGCACGAAGAGAGGGGGAGAGGGCGGCGTACGCGTGCGTGTGCGTGGGACGTATGAGCGAGAATCGCCCCACCGCCGAACGAAAGGAGTGGGGGGGAAACTCTCTCCATCCTCAGTCACAACCCGCTCGTCAGCCATGGCCCCCCCCGCTCCCGCAGCACAAACACGCGGTCCCCTTTCTCCAGCCGCTCCCCCGCGGGCGGGTTGGTCACCACGTACGCCAGCCGCCACGTCGGGTTCTCGCTCTTGCGCCGGTACAGCCCCAGCGGAATGAGCTGGCGCCGGGTGGCCAGGCGGGCAAAGAGGGCGCCATAGGTCGCGCCGACCAGGTCGGGAGGGACGTCCACCTGGCGCAGCAGGGCGCCACCTGGGCGACCGTCATCGCCCGCCAGCTCCGCCAGCAGGCCCGCCAGGCGGCCTCCATCAAAGATGGCGTGGCAGGCCAGGGCGTCCAGGGCGGCCGGGACAGTCACCCGCCCAGCGCAATAATAGGGGTTGGCCTGCCAAGCAGCCAGCCCCTCCGCCGCGGCAGCGGCTTCCTGGCGCTTGCGCGCCTGCCAGGACTTGCGGGGCTGGCCGTGGGAGGAGGTGCCCGGGTCGCCGGAGGAGACGCCTTTCAGGAGCAGGCCGGGCTGGAGGAAGCGGAGGGAGGAGGTGAAGCAGAGCTCGATGACTGCGTGCGGGGGCGCGGTCCCGCCGTCCTCCCCGACCCCGTAACAGGCCAGCAGGCCGTGCGCGTCCGCCAAGACGGCGGTGCGGGAAACGGTGGCCCGGTCGGCGGCGGGGGGAGGGGGGGCGGGGCCGCCGGCGCCGCTCACGCCACCGTTAAAGAGGCGGGCGGGGCCGGCCGCGGCGGGCGGCGCGGGCGGGCCGGCCGGGTCGCCTCCACCGGGGAACCCGGGCGGGGCGCCCCCGCCCGTCGCCGCCCAGCCCCCGCCCGGGCGCTGGGGCAGGGCCAGGAAGACCAGGGCCCGCGCGGACGACGCCCGCGCCGCCCGCAGACCCGCCGGGTCGGCCGGGTCGCCGGCCACAAAGTGGACGGGCCCCAGCGCTCGGAGGGCCGCCCACTCGTCCGGTGGGGGTTTGGCTGGGGCCAGGATGACGATGGGCGTGGGCAGGGGGTCACACGCCCGCAGCTGGGCCGCAAAAGCCGTGTACGAGGCGGGCGAGCCCGCGATGATGACGTGGCCGGCCAGCAGGGCGCCGTCGATGAGGGGGCCGGCGGCAGTGGAGGGAGAGGGTGACGAGGCGGAGGAGGAGGATGCATAGAGCGACGCGCCGCCGGCTGCGCCGCCGCTGACCAGCGCCACCGCGCCCGCCGCCGGGCCGCCATCGTCGTGCGACACCGCCTCCGCCGCGTAGTAGGCCTCATCATCCACGAAGCCGACCGGGCTGACGGGGCAGGCCGGAGAAGGGGAGGGAGAGGGCGGCGGCGCCTGCGTCGGCGGGGTGTTCCGCGGGAGGGGCGAGGAGGGTTGAGGCGGCAGCGTGGGTGGGGGCCGCCCATCCTCCGCGTCCTCCTCCTCCTCCTCCTCCTCCTCTCCTCCCTCCTCCTCGAAGCCGTCCGAGTCGTTGCCGTCGTCCACCGACCCGGCCGTTGCCATGGAGGACAGCGGCGTCGGCGACCAGGAGGCGGGCGGCAGGGCGGCGGCGGTGGCGCCGGCACCGGCCTCGCCCACCGCCAGCAGCGCCCCGGTCACGTCGCACTCGCCCGGCCCGCCCTCGAAGTCGACCGACTCCGAGTCCACAGGCGCGTCCAGGGGCGGGCAGTTGGCAGGGAGAGGGGGCGAAGGAGAAGGAGGAGGAGCGGGAGGCGGAGAGGAGGGGGAGGCAGCAGCAGCCCCGGCCGCACCCCCCCCGCGCACCGCGGGCGTGACCCCCGGAGGGCTGTAGGGCCGCGCCAGCGCGGCCGCGGCCGCCGCGGCCGAGGGCGCGACCACGACGCCCAGGTCCCCGCCCCGAAGCAGGCGGCGCCCCGGGTTGAGGACGACCCGCCCCCGCCGCTCCACGCCGATCAGCAGCATGCCCGACGAGCCGTGCAGCCAGGCGGCCGCGTCCGCGAAGGGCACGCACGCCAGGTCGGCGCCCAGGCGCGCCGCGTGCACCTTATGGGCGCACCCCGTGATGTAGGCGCGCAGCCAGCGGCGCCCGCCCGCGGTGCGCGCCCGCGTCGCCGCCGCTGCATCCACGTCCGACCGGCGCAGCAGGTTGGCGATCAGGGTGGACGCGCCCGGGCAGAGCGCGGACAGGGCGAGCAGGCGGTGGCGGGTCTGTTCGACCGAGACCGCCACGTCGCGGTCGCCATCCAGGAAGGGGCGCACGGCCGCCAGGGAGGCGGTCGACAGGGTCTGCACGTACAGCGGCACCCGCTTCGTGTACGATTTGACCGCCCACACCTGGAACAGGACGGACAGGTCCTCCGCCGCGGCGGAGGGCGCGAACCGGTCCGCCAGGAGCAGGACGCCCAGCGCCGCCTCGGCGCGCGTGCGCTGGAGGTCGCGCTCAGACAGGGCCGTCCCCTCCACCAGGGTCAGGCGCCCATCGTTCAGCTCTTGGAGCGCCCGGAACTCAAAGTCGGGTTTCCCCGTCAGGACGACCAGGCGGGTGCCCCGGGGCAAGGAAGACCCGCCGCCGCCGGCGCCGGCGCCGCCGCCGGACCCCCCTTTCGACCCCAGCGGCGCGCTCTTGCGGGCGGCAGTCGCGTAGAATTCCGCTAAAAAGTCAGAAAACCCGCGCACGTCCGACAGGCGGGAGGAGACCAGGACGGCCGGGGAGCGGCGGTCGGGGAGCGGCCCCAGCGTCACCCGCCGCGCCGCCAGCTGCTGGTACAGCTGGCCGGACTGGACAGGGATGACGACGATGCCGACCAGGATCATGAGGATGACGGCGGCCTTGCCCGCGGCCGACCGGACGACGACGTCGCCGTACCCGACGGTCGCCAGCGTGGTCGTCACGAAGTAGAGGGCGTCGTGGAAGGGCATCTTCTCGACCAGGTTGACGACGGCGGCCGCGGTGAAGAGCAAGGTGGCGACGGACGCGACCAGCTGGAAGAGGCGGACCGAGGCGGCCGACGCGAGCAGGGCGCCGGATGAGGCGGCATGCATGCTCCCCAGCTCGCCCGCCAGGACGGACACGCGCAGGACGCGCAGGGCGCGCAGGGCTTTGAACCAGCGCAGGTCCAGGGCGCGGGCGGAGCGGGCGCCCGCGGCGGCGGCGGCCCGGGCGGCGCCCCGACCGGCCGTGACGGCCGGGCCGGACAGGGCCGGGCCCGCGAAGGAGCGCAGCAGGAGCTCCAGCAGGGGCGGAAAGACGGCCAGGAAGTCCAGGATGTTGCCAAAGGCCAGGGCGGACCGCAGGCGGTTGCCGGGCTGAGTCCGCGCGAGGCGGATGATGTAGTCCGCCGCAAAGACGACGCACAGGCCCGCGTCGGCGGCGGCGCGCGCGGAGCCGGGGGGTGGGGGCGAGTAAGTCGACCAGACGTACAGGGCGACGAAGAGAAGGGAAGACCCCACGGACAGCGCCTGGGCGGCTGCTCGGCCGGCCGGGGAGCGCGCAAAGTGGCGCACCACCGCCCACGCCCGGGCCGCCGCGGTCGGCCAGGAGGGCGGCGCGGCCGCGGTCTCCTCATCCAGCGTCGCCGTCGCGTTGACGGCCGACTCCAGCGCCCGCCAGTCGGCCGAGTACTCGAGCGGCAGGCCTGGGCTGCTGAGGTTGCCGTCCGGGTAGCCGTCCGCGGCGGCGGCGGCGGCCAGGGCGCGCCAGGCGTTCGGGTCGCCGGCGGAGGAGGCGGCGGAGGCAGAGCAGGAGGTTGGGGACCGGCCGGCCGCCGGCGGGCAGGCGACGGGTGTTGGCCTGCTCGCAGGCGCGCCAGGGCACGTGGCACGGCTCGCAACGGTGTTGGACTGTAGCACGTCCACCTGCGCACCCGCCTGGAGGGGCGGGGCCGGCGATGGGGGTGCCCACCGGGTGGCCGGCCGGCCGGCGAGCGGCACAGCATTGGCCAGATGATAGGGCGATGCGGCGAGCCGTCTAGGGGCCGCCCGCCCCAGGGGGAGAAGAGGAGCCATGGCTGGTGGCGGTAGGAGTGTGTTTGGTATTCAAGCTAGCCCAGCAGGTGCGGTGTGTTGTGTGCAGAGGGGCGTGCGGGCGAGCGTGAGGCGCGCGGTGAGAGAGAGAGGGGGGGCACACCTCGCTCGCCCGGGTGCGAGGAATGGGCGCAGAGTCGCCCTCAGCGCCCATTCGTTCTTGAAAATCAACAGCTGTGTGTGCGTGCGTGCCGTGCATCGCCCCTTCTGCCGGCCTGGCCTCCCACAGACACACCCACGCACCACCACATGGAGGACCGGCCCACCCACTCCTCCCCCGTCCCACCCGCCTTTGCGGCCCGCCGCTCGCCGGGCAGCGCGGGCTCGCCCGCCTCGTCTGCCCGCGCGCGCAGCGGGTCCGCCTCGGGCGCCCGGGCCGGAGGCGTCAGCGCCGGCCTGGCCGCCGCCAGCCCCTCGCCCCGGCGCGCCTGGCGCATGTCCGGCCTGATGGGTGGTGGTGGCGGCAAGGGCGGCGGCTCGCCCTCGCCCGTGTCGCGTGCGGCGGGGAAGGCCGGCGGCGCGGTCGACGGCGGCGCCGCATTGGGCGCGCCGCCACCGCTCGCGTCCTACAGCCTGACCGCGGACGCCAGTGAGGCTGCGCCGCGACCTGGAGGCGGTGCCACGCCGGCTTGGGCTGCTGGACATGCTGGCGAAATCATTCCGGCGACGGCCATGCCCGCGCCCCGGGCGACGTCTGCGCGCGCGGCCGCGTTTTTCGCACCGACGGCGGCGCCCACGACGACCACCACCACTCTCGCCCCTCCGCCTGCTGCTGCCGCTGGGCCGAGCGGCACCATGGCCGCCGCCACCACCGAGCCAGCCCAACCATCCGCTCACGCCGTCAACGTGGTCGCCTCCCGCGCGGTCGCGGAGTCGACGGCCGCCCGGGCGGCCGCGGCGGCCTTGCAGGCCGACAAGGCCGCGCTTCTGGACTTCATCGAAGCGCTCCAGCGCGAAAAGGGCGCCCAGGTCGCCCGCCTGCAGGCCGACCTGGCCACCGCCCGGGCCCGGACCCGCGCGTCCGGGCGTGGAGGTAGCGGCGGCGGGAGCGGGGCGGCCGGCGCTGGTCTCTCAGCCGCCCAGGCTGAAAACTTGCGGGCGGAGCTCAAAGCCGCAAGGGCGGCCGCGTCCGCCGCGGAGGCCCGGGCCGCCGCCGCCGAGGAGCGGGCGCTGCAGGCTGAGATTGGCGGAGGAACGGGCGACGCCGGCGGCGGCGCCGGCCAGCAGCTGGCGTCCCTGGCCGCCCGGGTCGCGGCCGCGGAGGCCGCAGTTGCCGCGCGCGCGGCGTCCGGGCGGCTGAGCGCGTCCGCGCGCGTGCGCGGGGGGGGCGCCGGCGCCTCCTCCTGCCCGGCCTGCGCCGCGTCCGCCGACGCGACGGACGCGGCCCTGGCCTCCGCGGCCGCCGCCACCGCGGAGGCGGCTGTCCTGCGGTCCGCGACCCGTGGTGGTTGTGCCGCGGCGCACACTCGGTCGCGCCGCCCGGCTGCCGCCCTGCTGGCCGCCGCGGAGGCGGTCGCGGGCGAAGAGGATGGTTATGGGTTCACGTCCTTGGTCGCCGTCCCTCACCCCGACTCGACCCGGGGCCAGAGGGACCGCCTGCGGGCGGCCCTGGAGGCCGCCCGGGCCCAGCGCGCGGCGGCCGAGGCCGCCCTGGTGGAGGTGTTGAGGGACGGCGGCCGCCTGGGGCCGGAGCCGGCGCGCCTGGCCGCCGCCGGCCCGCCGCCCCTGTCCTCCTACGCCGCCGACTACACGGCGCCGCCCCGGGGTGGTGGCGGCGGCGGCGCGCCCGCCGCGCCCTGGTCCGCCTGCCCGCCGCCCTCGACCGCGGTGCCCGGCTTTCGCGGCGCGGCCGCCAGCGGTGCTGCTGGGGGCCCCGCCCTGACGCCGGGCCTGTTTGGGCGGGCGTGGGCGGACGCCATGGCCGCGCCGTCGCCTGGCCCGGCGTGCGCCGGCCAGGCGACGGCCGCCGCGGCCGGCCTGGCCGCCGAGAACGAGGCCCTGCGCCGGCGGCTGGCCGCGGTGGGCGGCGGCGGCGGCGGCGGCACCGCGGGCCGGGCCGCCGCAGGCTCGCCCGCCCGGGGGGGGGGCCGGCGGGCCGGCGGCGCCCCGCCCCTCCCCTCCAGCCCCGCCTCCATCCGCAAGCGGGCGGCCGCCCGGTCCGCCCGCATCGGCGCCATGTGCGCCAAGCTGGGCCTGGGAACGCCCGCCCCGCTGGCGGCGGCCGCAGAGGAGGCGGCCGACGCGGCGGCCGGGTGGGTGGGGGTGGGGGTGGCTGGGCCGGGGCCGGCCTCACCGCCGCGGTCGGCTGCCGCCGCCGCCGCCCCGGACTCGGCCGCCACCTCGCCCGGCGCCTGGGGCGCGTCCCTGACGTACGACGTCGTCGTGGGAGACGACGGCGAGGAGTGCGCCAGCGGGTCCCTGCTGCTGGACGTGGAGGAGGAGGGGGGGGAGGAGAGCTTTGACGGCCCCTGCCGCCGGCGCACCTCCCCGCCCGGCCTCGTCACGCCCGCCGACCTGGCCGCCGCGGAGGCCGCCCTGTCGCCGACGCCCACGTGGGCCATGGCGGAGCGGGCGCAGCAGGCGGCCCAGGCGCCCGTCCACCGCCGCCTGTACGAGAATGAGGAGGAGGGCGGCGGCGAGGAGGAGGAGGAGGGCACGGCCGACGGCGCGGTCGATGACGCTTCGGTTTGATCTGGAGAGAGGGGGGGT
>Ga0114918_10002206_pt1 | contig 17494 bp, 13 predicted proteins | sample LantaG_FD_87015 | JGI IMG/M metagenome (GOLD analysis project Ga0114918, IMG submission 87015) | Deep subsurface microbial communities from Baltic Sea to uncover new lineages of life (NeLLi) - Landsort_02402 metaG | ecosystem: Environmental > Aquatic > Marine > Oceanic > Sediment | place... | reverse complement strand
GAAGTTGTGCATGAACTTCGGCTTCCAGAACCGAGCCTTGTAGACCCGCGTCGCTGTCTTCTTGCTCTCCTCGTCCTGGTTGTCCAGATCGAACGCAGGTACGAGAACCTTGGACTGGAGCTCGGCAAGCGTCGTGTCCCCGAGCAGAGCGTGAAGCTCTTTGTAGAGGGCCTGGTTGTCGAAGTCCGCCTGGAACAGCTCGTCCACGCTGCTTACCCGGTCCAGCCACCCGCGGTCAGCGAAGATCTCCTGTCCCCGGTTCACGAACAGGTCCACGATCGTCGAGGGCTCGATCCCCTTGGCCAGGAGCAGGGCTAAGAACCCACCTACGCTGGTCCCCGCGAACAGAGTCGTCTTGGCCACGAACCCGGGTCGCTCCTTCTCGATTCGCTCAATGAGCCGAGCCGAGAATGCCCCTCGAATGCCACCCCCGTCAAAACTAATGATCCTCACGCCACTCACTCCTGGCTAGCCTTGCTGCTGTGCCTGAGCGTCATTGTATCTGCGGGCCGCGGGAGCTTCGAGAGGGTGGCTTGAACGGCACTGTCGAGCTGCACGTAGGGGAGCAGATCGTTCGCTGCGCTGTCTGGAGTGCAGGAGATCAGCTCAAACCCGTGCTTCTTGAACGTAGGCAGGAGACCCCTGATCCGGTTCAGGTCGTTGCTGTACGTCCGCTGGGACCAGTTCTTCTCGTTGTCGTCGTTGTCCGTCTGCCAGGCGTAGTGCTTCTTGGACTCGGAGAGCTCGAACGAACAACCTACGAGGTGGATCCGCTTGAACCCGAGTCGCCACGCAAGCTGAAGCGCGCACGGGAACATGTTCTTCCACCAGACAAGGTCCCGATCCTGGCGGAGGAAGTCCTGGACCGTGAAGTCTGTCTTCGTCCCGAACATGAACAGGTTCGGGCACTGCCAGACCTTGGGTCCTTCCTCGTAGACCCGCATGTCCCGCCTAGAAATGGTGGTGAACTTGGTGATCGACGGGTCCATGTAGACGTGAGGGCTGAAGCAGACCGGCTTGTCGAGAGCAAGCCACAGTCTCGGCTTCGGGAACACGTAGGGCACGTTGTTGACGGCCAAGGTCACGATCCCCGGCTTGCGGAGCTGATCCAGCGGGAGGTGCTTGAGGATCGGGGCCCCGCCGAGCAGGTAGAGGTCCTGCCCTTCGTAGAGCCCGTCGAGATCGCAGGCCATTCGGGCAGCGCCCTTGGTGTACCGATAGAACACGGCTAGCTCCGCATGAGGGCCTGCGTGAGGAGCGGATACCAGTCCCGCTTGAGCCTGTCAGGGCCCACCTCGTGCAGAGCCCACTCCTTGGCAGACGCGCTCATGGTGATCAGGTCTGACCGGCTCACGTGGAATTGGAGATCCCGCACAAGCTGGAGGAGATCCTCGTAGGTGTCGAACAGGTAGCCGTTCACCCCGTGGGTGATCTGCTCCCGGAGAGCCCCGTAGTCGTGGGCGATCACGATCATTCCCGCAGCCAGACACTCGCTGGCCGTGCGGCACCACGACTCCTCTAGGCCGGACCAAATGATCGCGGCGTTGAACCTGGACAGGTAGCCGGGCATGACGTTCATGCCTCGCTTCTTAGGGCCTGGATCGACGTGAACCGGCAGCTTGGTGAAGGCCGAGATCGCCTCCTTGCCCGCCTTCCCCGCACCTGTGAACTTGAGCTCGCCGAAGTCCGGGAGCTCGAGCTTGGTGTAGTCCTCAATGCCGTAGACGCAGGGAGGGATCTGCTTCACCAGCTTCATGCGGCCGACGATCGAGGTGTACTTGGAGATCACGCTCCCGCTGACGAACACGTCCACGTCCACGTTCGTCTGGAACAGAGGGTGCGTCGGGTTGTGGTGGAGGAACACCGTGTAGCGACCGTTCAGGATCCCGAGGTGGTGGTCGGAGTCCACGCTCTTGCCCGCGGTGTTGTGGAGGATCACGCAGACGGGGTCCACGTCGTCGACGATCTTCTGGGTCAGCTTGGGCGCGTAGAGCGGACGCATGTTGTGGCTGACCCAGTTGACCCATTCCGGGTCACCCGTCGGATCGTTCACGCACAGGGCGACGTGGTTGAACTCTGGGAAGGTCCGGGCGAAGTCCCAGACGAAGTTCCCGGTCCCGCCGCAACGCTGGACGTTGTGGACATGCAGGATCGTCCGCTTGTTCGTGCAATCGGGTTGCACGGAAGGTTCGGGAACCGGAACGGACTTCGGCTTCCTTGAGAGGGCGAACGTGGCCACGTCCTTGCCCCTGCTGACCTGATACTCGTGAATGATCCTGCTGTCTGCGTTCTTGAAGTTGGCGAGCTCGTACTTCCCCCAGGCCGACTGGTGCTTCTCGTAGGGGTTCCCGTCAATGATCTGGTTGTTGAGCCAGGCTTCTCCGATCGGGACGTTGACGATCACCGTCTTGCAAATGTCCAGGAGGTGGTCCAGCACCTTGAGGGCGTCCTCCTTGGGCATGTGCTCGAGCACGTCACCTGCAATAGCAACGTCGAACCGGAGGCTCTCGTGGTGATCCACGCACCAGGAGCGGACGTCCTGGAGGAACATATTGGTGTAGACCTCTCGGATCCACGGGAGCTCGGTGTAGGACTCCCAGACCTCAATGCCTGTGATCGTCACCTCCCAGGAGTCCGGGTGAACCCTGTCGTTCCAGGACTCGAGGTACTCCCTCAGGAGGAAGCCCCACTTGCCGTAGCCGATACCCACGTCGAGGACGCTCTTCGGCTTGAGGGCCATGACGTGCTTGAGGACCGCCGGAATGTGGTCGGGTGCGCTGCTGGGCATTATTTCGTCCCCACAAGGATTGTGTAGTGGCTGTCCGGGTAACGGACGCATGGCTTGGTGTATTGGTTAATGCCCCCGAGCAGACCGGCGCCCTTCAGGAGTTCGGCGTATTCCTCGGGCTCACGGTTGAAGACCGGGGGGTCCCCCTCCCTGCGCCAGCTTCTCCCCATGATCTCGCCGATCACGACCTGCCCGTTGGCAGCCTGGACGAGGTTCCTGACCGTCTCTTCGATCTCGTCGTCGCTGACGTGAAGGAGCACGGTCCACGCGAACACCGTGTTGGCCTGGGGCAGCCTGCCGCCGACGTAGTGGAGGAAGGCGTAGTTCGGGTTCCGGTTCTGAGCCTCGTTGAGGGCGCCAAGGCTGACGTCGACACCGAGATACTTGGAGGACAGGAACGCCTTCGAGAGCCTCCCTACCCCGCAGCCGAACTCGAGCACGCTGTCGAGCTTGGTCAGCCCGTAGAGCTCGGCATGAACGTCGAATCCCTCCGGCTGTGGACAGCCTGGAGGGACGATATGACGCAGACCGGCAGGGGTCTGCCAGAAGGGTTCGGGCATGGTCTTCCTCGGGGTCGCGGGCTTCTGCCACACGAAGAACAATGGACCGGCGGCGTCTCCGACACGGTGAGAGTGCGGTGAACGCTGCACCAAGCCGATCGACTTCAGCCGGGCGGTCATGCCGTCCCAGTCTTGCTTGTTGCAGTGCATGCCCGCGGTCTCCGGGGCCACGTCACTGGGGGTCGGCGTGACCTTGTCCACGTAGTGAGGCGTGTGCCACAGGAACAGGCCGCCGGGCTTGAGCCACTGGACGATCCGCTTCTCGATCTCTCGCCACTCCTGATCGGGAATGTGCTCGATCACGTCGAAGGCTAGGACCGCGTCGAAGCTCCCCTTCCCAAAGACGCTACTGAGGGCGTCCTGCCAGAGCACGGCGACTTGGTCCGCCCAGGGCTCGAGGGTCTCCCTGGTGATCTCTACCGCGGGTTCGGAGAACTCCACGCCTACAGCGGACGACGCTCCGCCCTTGAGGACATGCCGGAGGGCCTCGCCACGTCCGGGTCCGATCTCGAGCACAGCCTTCCCGGCCCAGTCAACGCGGGAGAGGATCCCGAGCACGGGCTGGTACACAGAACCAGCCAGGAAGGCGTCGAATCCCTCGACTCCGTACTCCTGGCCGGGCTCAGGCAGGAAATACTGCCTGGTGTACTTCTCTTGCAACCACCCCATGGAACAACACTCCAACTACATTGTGGGGGCTCAGTGTATCAGAGCCTCGCGGCGTGCTGGAGAGCCCGAACTATCTCCTCGTCGGTGGAGACTTGTCGTACCCCGGAGTTGTCCGTGCGGCACACAATCACAATGTGCTTGGACCTGGCAGACCGACCTACGCAGGGGTAAGTGTCCGGGTCCAGCGGTCCGCCGGGAGCGCCGTAGTGGTGCCACTCCTTGCAGAAGAAGCACTTGACCTGCTGGTTCGCATGGTTGATCGCGAAGGCGTACTCGACGTTCCCTGCGCGAATGACCCCGTTCTTGTTGGGCTTGCTGACACCAGACATGACTACTTCCTCCTGCTCCAGGCGTGAAGCACGGCCTTCTTGATCTCGGCCTTGTTGGGCTTTCGGACCTTGCCGCCCTCGACCACCCGGGCACAGATCGCCACGTGGCTACTCCGAGCGTAGACAGCCGAGCAGTTGCCGACGCTCTCAGGGGCGAGATCCTGCCCAAGCTCGTGCCAGTCCTTGCACCAGGGGCACTGGGCCCTTCTGGCGCTCTGCTTCAGGACGTTGAGCCACTCTACGGTTCCGGTCCTCGGCATGCCTAGAAGGTACCCGGGGCTCGGTAGGTCACGAGCCGCATGACGTGACTCAGCTTGGTCCCGATCGGGTAGTAGAGGTAGAGGCGCAGCGCCGCTCCAGCCGCTCCAGCCGCTCCAGCCGGGTCAAGGACACTGGCCTGCGGGCTGAGAGCCACGACCTTGAGCCCTTTGCTGCTCCCCATGTATCCGTCGAACACAGCGATCGAGCCCCCGAGGTTTCCTGGGATCGTTGGAGCGAACACGCTGTAGACGCGGTGGCCGAATCGTTCGGTCTCGGTCGGGGTGTCGGGGATCGCGTGGATCGCCGGGTCCACGTAGATCGCTCCGTCTCGAACCTCCCAGCGGATCGGCGTGCCCGAGACCTTGGCGGCGTATTCCCAGACGGACAGGATCCCGGCGGCGTCAACGTCGGCCTGGTCGGTGCAGAGGGTCATGGTCCCGGACACGTCCTTGTAGACGCCGATCTGCGATAGCTCCCCCCAGCTTTCCTCAAGCAAGGTCGCCGGGTTGATCTTCACGTCCTCGAACGACTCAGCGGCGGTGAACTTGCCCGTGTTGACCCGGAAGTCCCGGTCGCACATTTCGTAGCCGAAGGAGGCGGCCTTGGGGACTGAGTATTCGACGCCGTCCTCACGCTGTAGCGGCTGCCTGTCAATGGTGGACACCACGACCGCGTCGCCAACGATCGTGTGGGCCGTGTTGTTGGGGCACGTCGTGGGCACCGGGGACGCGCTATCGAGGAGCCAGTATTGGTCCGACGCCTCCTCCTGGCAGCGCACCCTGTATTCAATGATCGACATGGAATGCCTCGCTATGCCGTGAAGACGTTAATGAAGTGGGCACGGGCGGTGCCGCTGATCTTCTTCATTTGAAGCTCAAAGACCGCGTCGCCTGTCGGAAGGTTGCCGAAGCCGCCGAGCACGAAGTTCGCTGGGGCCTGGTTGACTGTGATCGGATCCGACTCAGCGATCGTCAGCGCGTTCGTTATGTCCTGCACCCGCACCCCCATTGAACCGCCGTTGCTGGAACAGCCCAGGAGTGCCGACGCCGTATCCGGCAGCACGTCCAGGGCGTCCGATCCAGGGTAGGAGAACTGACAAATCGACGAGTAGGCGGTCGAGGTCGTGTCCACGTAGGGGGCGTTCGACTTGAAGATCGAGAAGCCTCGGTTGTAGCCAATGCCGCCGCGCAGGCTGTCGAACAGGGTCGGCAACGCCACAGGCAAGAAGTCCGTGACCAGCACCTGGATCACACCAGTCTGCGCGCTTGCGAGCGTGACCAGAAACTCGGTCTTCTCACTCCCGAGCGTGGGCATGGCACTAAGGATCAAGTCCTGCCGCACCAGACCACCCACCAGGACTCGGAAGTAAATGTCCTCGCGGTTTAGGTTGTGCGTGACCGTGATCGCCGCAGAGGTCGTGAATGCGGCCTCGAATCCAAGCTCAAATACACCAGACATTAGAGTTGGTCCCCGTGCTTCCACTTCACGCCGTTGATCTCCAGCGCGAGGATCAACACGTCGGCCTTCTGGGTCCCGTCGTCGGCCAGTTCCAAGCGCAGCAGCACGTTATCACCAGCGTAGTAGTCGGAAATGTCGAAGGGTCCGAACAAGACCTTGACTAGCTTCCCGGTGACCGCGCTGGACAGTCCGAGACCGCTGGTCGAATCAGCCTGTGCCGCCTTGGCCGTCAGGGTCTCGATGTTCGCCAGCGTCCTGGCCGTAGGGATCAGGCCGAAGGCGGGATCGGCCACGAGGACACCGACCACCTCCATTGGAAGCACCGACAAGACCAGGTCTACGTCCGCAGCCGTCCCGAGTGAGGCTTCGATCAGGTAGGCCAGGTCGAAGAAGATCGGCTGGCTCGTGTCGGTGCCCTGCGGGATCGTGAAGTTGGTGTAGATCGCGTCAGCGGCCTGATTCAGCAGCCGGTTGGTCGTCGTGTGCGTCCAACCGGTTGGGATACCACCTGAGCCCACCGCAAAGGAGGCGTTCGTGACACCACCGCTCTCACCGAACGAGAAGCCTGCGGCCAGGGACAGCCGGAATCGCGAGGAGCCGTGGAACGTGTGCGTCCCGTCCGCGTTGATCTCCGACCGATTGCAGGAGAGCTTCACCCGCTCGAACGTCGGAGCCGTGGTGATCGTGGTGGAGATCCGCACCCGAGCCCAGTAGAGCGTGTCGCCGTTGATCGCCTTGGTCGCCCAGGTCGTGGCGTTGTCGATCCCGTAGCGAAGGTGCTCCGTGCTGTTTGCCCGAACCAGAACCTCGTTCGCGTAGGGGTAATACGCACTGGCGGAGGTTGCCATGACGGGCACCTCCACCCACGCAGCGCCGTCCCATAGCTCGAACGTGAAGCTACGCCCTGTGACCTCGACCGCCGCTGCGATCTGAGACAGCTTGAGGCCCCAGTGCTTGAGCACCGCGCTGGAGGAGTCAATCAGGGACGACCCGAACAAGATCGAGTGGCCTGCGGTGACGCCCTGGAACGTGAAGGTGGAGCCCGCCGTGCTCTCAGCAGTGGCACTCACGTCGGTCAGGTTGCCGCCGTCTGCCGTGGCTCCGGCGGTGCCGTCCGTGGTGAGGACCACCATTCCTCGCGTGTAGGAGTCTCCCTCGCCGAAGACAGACTCGTGTCCCTTCTCGGGTGAGCCGACGTGTAGCTCTTGAATGACGACGAGCGCCTCGTCCCCTTCGGTCTCTCCGTCGGTGAAGAAGCCGTCGCGGATCGTGTCGGCCAGGTAGGAGACCTTGGCCTGCGTGACGTGGTCGCCGCCGAACTCGATCTTGCCTGTTGCACCATCTACCAGAGCGTCCCAGGTGACGCCGAATCCCTGGCCTGAACTTGTGCTCAGGATCCCGTTTGCCCCGGGACCGACTCGGCGCGAGTTCGTGCAGCCCTCGAATCGCATGGACGGGGCAATGATCTCGCCACCCAATGTCGCTTGAAGTCCGTTGGTGCAGAAGATCGCCTGGCCTCCGTTGGTTGTGAGGACGCTGCCGGTTCCGGTCGCGACGTAGCCGGACGTGTGGAGGACGCCGGTCTCACCGTTCGCACGGCAACTGAAGCAGAACATGGAGCCGCCTGCGGCAGCCTTGAAGGCTTCGCTTGCGACCTCGCCCGTGCGACGCAGGATCACGATTGCGTCAGCGAAGACCTGGGCCCCCGTGCCCGACGCGAGCAGGCCCACCGTGCAGTCCACGATCAGGCAGGCGTCGATTCGGGTGCGCTGTCCACTGGTCGAGAACTGGACGCCGACGCCTCCAGCCCCGCTCGCGCCGCTGAACTTCATGCCTGTGATTCGGATACCAGCAGGTGCAGTGAGCAGAGGGGACGTAGTAGTCGAGGCCGCGATCTCCGTGACCTCCGCACCACCAGCCGACGCCAGGTTGACGAACGCAGGGAGCGTGAGCGGAGCCTCGGTGTAGACGCCCGGGTATACGACGAGCGTGACCGGGTTGCTCACGATCGGGGTCAGAGCGATCGCAGCCGTGATCCCGGCAGATACCGTCGCCACGTTCCCACCGCTCTTGGCGACGATGACGGTACGGCCCAGGGGGAAGAAGGTCCCTGTCTCCCCTGTCGGTCCTGTCGGTCCCAGTGGTCCGGTAGGGCCAGTTAGATCGCCAGTAGCCCCGGTGTCTCCAGAAGGTCCGGTGGGACCAACGTCGCCTGTGACCCCGACGGGACCAGTCGGTCCTACGTCTCCGGTGGGGCCAAGCGGTCCTGTGTCTCCCTGGATCCCGGTAGGTCCAACGTCGCCCGTAGCGCCAACGTCACCTGTCGGGCCCAGCGGTCCCGTCGAGCCAGTGACACCTTGCTCTCCGCTAGGCCCGATCGGACCCAAAGGACCAGTCGGGCCTACGTCGCCAGTGGCTCCGGTTTGTCCTTCAGGGCCGGTAGCGCCAACGTCTCCGGTTGCACCTTGGGGTCCAGTGGGACCAACAGCTCCGGTGTCTCCTTGCACGCCGGTAGGTCCGAGGTCTCCGGTTGCGCCCACAGCGCCCGTAGGGCCTGCGTCGCCAGTGACACCCTGCGCTCCCGTGGGGCCGGCTGGTCCGGTAATGCCGACGTCGCCAGTCGTCCCTTGAGGGCCTGTGGCACCCACAGCGCCAGTCTCCCCGACAGCGCCGGTAGAGCCAACAGCGCCAGTGTCTCCTTGAGGCCCGGTCGTACCCGCAGCACCGGTCGGCCCGGCAGCACCTGTGGGGCCAGCGTCTCCCGTGTCTCCGATCACGCCCATAGGACCGGTAGGTCCTGCGACGCCGGTATCGCCTAGATCCCCCGTCGGGCCAGTGGTGCCGAGCGGACCCGTGGAGCCCACGTCACCTGTAGGGCCTGTTTCTCCTACACCCGTTGCGCCAACGGCACCGGTATCTCCGAGGGGGCCCGTAGGGCCTGTGTCGCCGAGGTCTCCAGTTACGCCAAGCGGGCCGGTGTCGCCCGTAGCACCGAGTGGACCTGTGTCTCCGACGACTCCCGTGTCTCCGACTGCTCCAGTAGCCCCAACCGCCCCGGTAGCCCCTGCGTCTCCCGTGGGACCAGTAGGGCCAGCTCCGGTAGGGCCAGACACACCCGTGTCGCCCGTCGGGCCAGTGTCGCCTGTCGCTCCAAGCGACCCGGTGGCGCCAACGTCCCCGGTGACGCCTTGTGGGCCAGTAGCTCCAGCAGCGCCGGTAGTCCCGGCCGCACCCGTCTCGCCGACACCGGTCGGTCCCGTAGGCCCTAGATCTCCCGTGTCCCCCAGGCCACCAGTGAGCCCGAGAGGTCCGGTGGGACCTACGTCTCCGGTGTCTCCGGCGACACCCGTGCCCCCCTGAGGTCCCGTAGCGCCTACCGCCCCGGTGTCCCCGAGATCTCCCGTGGGACCTGCGACGCCCGTGTCTCCCTGGTCACCCGTCGGCCCCAGTGGGCCGGTGTCCCCCGTTGACCCGACGGCCCCCGTGTCTCCCTGGATTCCGGTCGGCCCCGTGTCTCCCGAAGGCCCTGTGATCCCAGCGCCTGTGGGCCCTACTGGACCGGTCTCCACTGGCCCTGTAGGCCCGAGGTCTCCCGTGTCTCCGGTCGGTCCCGTAGGACCGGCACCTGTGTCTCCGGCTACGCCAGTGTCTCCGGTTGCCCCGGCGACACCCGTGGGTCCGGCGTCCCCGGTTGGCCCGGTTTCCCCGATACCTGTCGAGCCAAGCGGGCCGGTTGCCCCTGCGGGGCCTGTATCACCAGGAACACCCGTAGGCCCTGTGAGATCTCCCGTGTCGCCCTGGTCACCGGTCGGTCCGGTAGGCCCTGTATCGCCGACGACCCCGGTATCACCCGTAGGGCCTGCGTCGCCGGTAGGTCCGACGGCACCCGTGGCGCCTACGTCCCCAGTCGGGCCTGCCGATCCTGTGTCTCCTTGCGCTCCCGTGGCTCCGGCAGGGCCGGTTGCTCCAACGTCTCCGGTTACGCCCGCGTCCCCTGTGGGACCAGCGGCACCCGTGTCTCCTTGCAATCCGGTTGCACCCGCGGCACCGGTTGCACCCGCGTCGCCGGTAGGACCTGCGTCGCCTGTCGCTCCCGCGTCTCCTGTTGCTCCAACGGCGCCTGTTGCCCCGACAGCACCCGTCGCCCCAACAGCGCCTGTAGCTCCCGCAGCACCCGTGTCTCCGAGATCTCCGGTTGGGCCGGTAGTTCCGACGGGACCCGTAGGCCCTGCGCCAGTCTCGCCAACGTCACCCGTGGGTCCGGTGTCTCCGGTGATCCCCGCTCCGGTAGCGCCAACGTCCCCGGTAGGACCGACGGAGCCGGTGTCTCCGAGGTCGCCAGTGTCTCCAGCGGGGCCCGTTGCCCCGACTCCGGTAGGCCCCGCGTCCCCTGTATCTCCGGTTGGTCCGGTGTCTCCGGTCGGACCAACGGCCCCTGTAGGGCCTCCCTGCGGTCCAGTTGGTCCGGTGTCTCCGAGCGCCCCGGTGTCACCCGAGGGGCCCGAAGGGCCGACTGCCCCCGTGGGACCTTGCAGACCGGATACGCCAGTGGGGCCAGTGGGTCCGGTTCCTGAAGGTCCTGTCGGGCCAAGGGGGCCAGTCGGTCCGGTGGGGCCAATTCCTGTATCACCGGTCGGCCCCGAAGGTCCGGTGAAGCCTAGCCCAGTGTCGCCAATCGGCCCCGTCGGTCCGGTGTCGCCAGTAAGGCCAGAAGGTCCGGTATCTCCAGCAACCCCAGTCGGTCCCGTACCCGAGGGTCCGGTATCCCCCGTCGGTCCCGCGCTGCCAGTTGGACCCGCGTCTCCGGTGTCACCCTGCGAGCCGGTCGGTCCCGTCGGTCCGATCTCGCCAGTGTCCCCGATGATTCCAATGAGGCCCGTAGGCCCCGTGTTTCCTATGTCTCCGGTCGGCCCGGCAGGACCGGAGGGACCGAGGGCTCCAGTCGGTCCTGTGTCTCCAAGATCTCCGGTTGGTCCCAGCGGACCCGACACGCCTACGTCCCCGGTTGGACCGGAGGGACCTACGTCCCCCGTGTCTCCTTGAACGCCGGTAGGACCTGCGTCTCCGGTGGCACCCAGATCGCCTGTAGGTCCAGCGTCTCCGGTGGGGCCCGTCGAGCCTACGTCGCCGGTCGGACCTGCGGAGCCCGTAACCCCGAGAGGACCGGTATCGCCGAGAGGACCCGTGTCGCCAAGGGGTCCGGTGGGACCGGTCGGTCCGGTCTCTCCCGTTCCGGTGATCCCTGGCCCAGTCCCTCCCGTGTCGCCGGTAGGTCCGGTGAGACCTGCCCCCGTAGGGCCGAGGTCGCCGGTAGGTCCGAGATCCCCTGTGGGGCCTGTGTCTCCGAGCGTTCCCGTAGAGCCCGTTGGCCCCGTGATCCCGTCGCCGGTAGGTCCAGTTTCCCCAACGCCGGTAGAGCCCGCGTCTCCGGTTGGACCTGCGTCTCCGGTTGGGCCAGTGTCCCCGACACCCGTGGCCCCAGTTCCGCCCGTCGTACCGGTAGGTCCGGTTGATCCAGCAGGCCCGGTAGGTCCGTCGGTTCCGGTGGCCCCGTCCGGCCCGGTCGGACCGGTACTGCCGGTGGCAGCAAGGCCCGTAGCTCCGAAGCCGGTGGGCTGAATCTCAATGTTCGCGAGCCAGTCACTGACCGCAGACTGCGGGACGTCGCTGGTCCCGTCGTTGATAATCAGCGTGGAGCTGCCAGCTCCGTGAGCGTCGTCCGTGCTGAGTCGCAGGAGCTTGTCGTCCGCGCTGGCCGCTGACAGATCCTCGAAGTCCGCGAACGTGATCGAGGTAGCCCCAGACGCAGGCACAGTGACGCCCAGGACGTCCACTGGGGTCGCCTGAGAAGCGTTCGTACGGAGTACTAGGACCTTACTCACGGAATGCTGATCTCCACGTTGACCGAAACGTCTCCGAAGCTCGAGTTTCCAGTCCCGGTTAGGAGCCGAATCCTCACCCCAATGTCTACCACGCCCGAGACGGCCACGGCGAGTGCTGCACTACGGTGAAGCCTGGTAGAGATTGGGACCGTCGTCGAGGCCACGGTAGCCCGAGCCGCGGCAATGTTCGCAGGATCCGTCAGAACCTCGACCGCGTAGGTCCGGCTGGCGTCAACCGCGTCAGCCGCAAACGTGATCCGACGGATCGTGAAGTCCGCCGGCATGACCTCGCCAACGTCGTTCGCGAACACGTTTTGTCCGAGACGCATGTAGCGCTCGCCGGGGATAGCAACAACGCCGTTGGGGATCGTATACCGGAAAACGTAGCGGTTCTCCTGGGGTCCGGTGTCCCCGGTGTCCCCGAGTGATCCGGTCGGCCCCGTATCTCCGAGTGGCCCTGTGGGCCCTGTGTCGCCCAGGGCTCCGGTGGCTCCGACGGCCCCTGTATCCCCGAGATCTCCGGTCGGCCCGGTGGCGCCAGTAGCCCCAGCGAGGCCGGTGGCGCCAACGCCCGTGGGCCCTGAGGGGCCTGCGTCTCCGGTTGGACCGACAGCGCCAGTAGCTCCGACGCCGGTAGCCCCTCCGTCCCCGGTCGGACCTGTAGGCCCAAGACCTGTGTCTCCGGTCGTCCCCTGGTCACCCGTCGGCCCCGTGTCTCCTTGTGCGCCCGTAGGCCCGGCTGCTCCCGTAGACCCCGTGGCCCCGGCAGGACCCGTGTCTCCGAGATTTCCTGTCGGTCCCGAGGGGCCAGCGTCCCCTGTCGGTCCGGTAGGTCCTGGGCTCGAGGGGCCGGTGTCTCCTGTAGGACCGGTCCCGCCCGTGTCACCCGTCGGACCAGTAGGACCTGCTCCCGTCTCGCCGAGGTCTCCGGTAGGCCCGGTCACGCCAGTATCGCCGAGATCGCCCGTAGGTCCGGTGACTCCTGCGGGGCCTGTCCCGCCGAGAGGGCCGGTGACACCCAGGTCTCCGGTAGGTCCGAGGTTGCCGGTGTCCCCTTGCGATCCTGTAGGGCCGGAGGGCCCTGCGATCCCGGTGTCTCCGGTAGGGCCGAGATCACCTGTGGGGCCGAGATCGCCGGTTATGCCCTGAATCCCGGTAGGACCAGTGTTTCCGAGGTCACCTGTAGGCCCGGTGCCTCCTAGATCTCCTGTCGGACCAGCGGCCCCGGTGTCTCCCAGATTTCCCGTGGCCCCTACGTCGCCAGTTGCCCCAGCAGGACCCGTGGGACCTGCGACTCCTGTATCTCCGGTCGGTCCGGCAGCACCCGAGGGCCCGGTGGACCCAACTCCAGTCAGACCGTCGTTCCCGGTGGGGCCCGCGTCCCCGGTGGGGCCGCTAGCGCCTGCCGAGCCGGTGGCCCCTACGTCCCCTGTAGACCCGGCGGGGCCCGAAGCTCCCGCTGGACCTGAAGCCCCCGCGGGCCCTGAAGCCCCCGCGGGTCCGGTAGACCCTGTGTCACCCTCAGGACCGGTCGCCCCGAACCCCGTGTCTCCAGTCGGTCCAGTCGGTCCGGTGTCTCCGGTAGCTCCGATCGACCCCGAAGGTCCGGTGCTGCCAGCAGGACCTGTGGGTCCGTCGTCTCCTGTGGGGCCCGTGCCGCCTACAGGACCCGTCTCGCCTGTGTCCCCGGAAGGACCTGTGATCCCCGCTCCAGTAGGTCCGGTCGGTCCTGCCGGTCCTGTCGAGCCACCTCCGCCGGGCGTAGCAATCGCGATCCACATGCCTGTGGTCGAGTCGTACGTGTACAGCGTGTTCGTGTCCCTGGCCATGCCGAGGGACCCGTCTGGAGGGCTCACAGGCAAATCTGCGAACGTCGAGACGTTGTAGAACTGAAGTTTCTCTATACCTGACAAGTGTCCTCGACCTCTCTAAACGAGACGGGTGGGAGCGGTTACCAGGCCCAGAAACGATACGCTTCGCCGCCAACCGTGCCGCGAATGTAGGTCTTCAGCTTGTGTCGGTTGTCGAAGGTGAGGACCTCGCCGGGCTTCACGACGCCGTTGACCTGGATCCCGTCCCACGAGAACTCAATGTCGGATCCGCCGTCGTTGGCGTAGATCATTCCCTGACTGAGGAACTGGACACCGCTGCCGGGGTTCGTCTGGTCACGGAACTCGAGCTCCAGGGCCAGGAAGCTCGTGGTCACCACGCCCGAGCTGTAAAAGTCATGGTCAGGCAGGCCGTGAACGCCAGCCGTGCCTTCGGTGTAGTGCGGTTCTGGAAGGGGCATGGATTCCTCCTGGAAGTTTCCCCATTCTGCCCGAAGAGCTCGATAGGGACCAGCTTATGCGTCTAGCTAGATCACGCGCGCGTTAGGAAGTCCTCCGCCACGTTAATGATCTTCGTCCTCTTGCCGCCAGACAGCCCTGCGAGGATCGTGGGGCCCAATTTGAAAATATCCAGTAAGGCAGCCCCGACGCGCTGCGGCGCAGCCATATCCTGGAGGGTCGGAGGGCGACTCAAGAGAACCCTCACGGACTCCTCGAGGTCGATCCCTTCCGCTTCGCAGACGTCTCGCAGGGCAGCAATGAACACCTGCTGGTTCCCCTCAGGATCGAGGACCGGCCTCTCGATCTCCAAACCGCTCTTCGTAGTAAGCCTGGTAGCGAGCTTCTGCGCCAGAGCGACGAGCTGCTCGGCCTGGGGGTGATCTTTCGGGATCTTGATCGTGAGTGGTGCCGTCACGCCTGTCTCCTAGCTGTTGTCGCCAATGACGACGACAATCGTGAACATGTTCTGAAGGCCAATGGTGCTCGTAGCCGTGACGGCCGAGGATTGGAACCCGCCGGGTAGGACGGCCCAACGGTTTGCGTTTGTTATGCCGTCGCCCGCCACGACTCCTTGCTCGGAGTTGGGGCCGGACCCCATGAACGTGGCCACCTGATCTATTGCGGCGGTACCTACAGCGGCGCCCATGCAAAAGCCTCCGGCGGAGCCAATCTGACCTAGCCACATTGCGATCGACGGGGTGAATCCGGGATTTGTGGCTGCCGTACCTGCTTGATTGTTGAAGTTGTCTATGTGAACGTTGATCCCGGTTTGGGCTGGCGTTGCGTAGGCGGCGCTGGCTGGGTGCGAGTGGTTTCCAACCGCGTAGTTAGCGCCGGTACCTGCGAAACCCGCACCGGCGTCTGCCGCCATGGGGCCCGGATAAGAACTCGGACCGGTCGGCCCTGACGCCGCAGAAAACGTGATCTGGTATTCGGTGCCCGTGTCGAGCACGCCGACCGTCATGTTGGCCCCTGCGATCAGCGCAATGTTCTGGTTGAACGAGCCACTGTTGACCTTGACCGCGCCGAGCCTGCCGTCCGTGGTGCTGGGGACCACCCTGGCGTCTGCCGTGGTCCCGTCCGACGTGATCGTCGCCCCTGCGTCACGACCTCGCAGTGACGGGTGGAACGTGGCCTCCGAGAACGGTCGGTCCGCAGCGTCGAACCGCTCCTGGTAGGAGTAACGGAAGTCCGTCGTGATAGGCAGCGAGAAGGCGACGTCCCCGTTGTTGTAGATCTGGAACTTGATCTCATAACGCCTCAGCGGAGGGGCAATAATGTCCTCCACGGCAGGACCTGTGCTGGCGTAACCGGTCCGAAGGATCAGGTTGTTCTCGCCAGTAACCGAGTCCACCGCGAAGTAGTTGCCGTTCGGGGACAGAACGATATCCCCAGCCACTACACCGTCCGTAACGAACTGGGTGGTCCCTCCGCCGGACACCGCCGTGCTTCCGTTGGTGAACGTCAACGTCCCAGTCAACGGGAACGTCCGGTACTCGAGCTTGCCGTAGACCTTCCTGCCTACGGTGTCGATCAGCCGGGAGTACTGCGTTCCAAACACCAGGGAAATGTTGTTGACGTTGTCCCCGGCGGCAGTGACCGGGTCGAAGACGACCACGCCCTTGTCAGTAGCCAGGAGCGCAGCCGTCTTGAGGAGGAAGTCGACGCTCACGTTGGCGGAGGTGCCGGTCCCACCCCAGCCTGGGGTGGGCGCCGCGAAGAGACTCCCCTCCTGGGTCTTGGCCACCAGTCCCAGCCTCGAGGCCATGCCGTCGGTGCCGCCTCCTGAGAGCTCTGCGTCCAGACGCGCGTCCAGTAGAGGAAAGGTCTGGAGGAACCCGGAACGTGCCGCCTGAACCTCGCTCGTGATCGCCACAGCTAGCTGAAGCTGCTCGATCGACCCCCCGGGCATGAACCCGGAGGTAACCCCCAGGAAGGCGAATGGGCCTTGACGGTCTACGGGAATGCTAGAGGAGGCGACGATTGTGGCTCCGGGCTTGCTCACAAGGCAGACCTTGACCTGCTTCGGGTAGGCCCCGGGGTCCGTCACGCTCGTCACCGGGGCGGAGGCACCACTGGAGGCGCCGAACGCGGTCTCCCCTGGAGCCACAGGGCCTCGTAGGGCGACGATCAGCGACGCCCCGAGGGAGGTCAGCCTTCCGGTCGATCCCCCACTGAAGTTGATTTCCTCACCTTGCACGAACGGTCCAGCGGTGACCACCCCGATCACCACAGTGAAGTCGATCGTGCTCGGGGCCACCGTAAGCAGCGTTGCCGAGGTAACGCCGGTCCCGACCGGTGCCGGAGGGCTGTAGGTGACCTCCATGACCACGTAGGTGGGCCACGACGTGTGTCCGGTGAAGTCCAGCACGACGTTCGCGGTCTGTCGGACGTTCAAGCCGTAGCCGCCCACGTCCTCTGCCACAGCCACGCTGTCCCCGAAGGTGTCGTCCACCGATAGCGTGAGTTCTTCAGGTCCGGTGACGCTGGGGTTGAACCCTCGGAACACCCCAAGCGGATAACCTGTGAGCTTCCGGTTCAAGGCCGCGCTGGCGTAGCGCTCCCTGACCTTGACGCTGGTGTCGTCTGGGGATACCGCGCTGGTTGGGAAGACGGACATGGGCTACCTCGTGCAATCCGATTGCATGACTAGAAGTTCAGCTTCACGTTCTTGACGACCGAGAGCAGGTTGGTCTTGGTCTCTTGAGGGAACGTACCGTAGGCGATCAGGACACCCGCGGGGTTGAACACGCCGATCTCGAAGAACTCAGGGTCACGCGTATCGTTTCCCTCTGCCTGAAGAACCTGACAGAAGACGTTGACCGTCGAGAGCGTGTCTCCTTCGATAGAGAGGTCCGCAATCGTGAGGGCCTTCTCGAAGTAGCGCAGGCCCAGGTTACCTGGATCGACACCCAGGTTGATCCCAGCCTCGACGTTCGTCAGCAGAGAGTAGCTGTTCCCGTCGTCAGGATCCTTAGGAACACGTGTCCCCCCGGCCTGCTCGAGGAATCCACCCTCACCTATTCGGAAGAACCCGATCCCGGTGGTCTCTGGAGGAAGACCGTTCCTGTGCGCGTTCGCGAGGAACTGCCTGTAGGCCAGTGTCGGAACTGCACGAACGTCAAGAGTCGCCATTAGGTCAGCCCTGCGGTGAAAATGAGGTTCACGGAAAGGTCTACGGTATACGTCGCGCTGTCGATCACCACATGGGCCGGCT
>Ga0114918_10002204_pt1 | contig 17506 bp, 11 predicted proteins | sample LantaG_FD_87015 | JGI IMG/M metagenome (GOLD analysis project Ga0114918, IMG submission 87015) | Deep subsurface microbial communities from Baltic Sea to uncover new lineages of life (NeLLi) - Landsort_02402 metaG | ecosystem: Environmental > Aquatic > Marine > Oceanic > Sediment | place... | reverse complement strand
CTTAGGAGATGGTGCTGAATCCTGTGTTTTTGGGTCAAATAATGACTCGAAATCAATACCGCTTATAGCGACCTGCCCTTCCGTAAGGGTGGGAAAATCTTCTCCGGGCTTTACTGTTGCTTGAGAATTTATTGGAGAATCAGTAGTTTCTTTCGGGGATGTAGCCAAAGAAGAAGCGTCCAATTCTGAGGTAACACCAGCCGAAGCCGACTGTAATGGATCGCTCTCCAGTTGAGTTTGAACTTTTTTTTTTACTTCAGGAGCTTTTATATCCATGTCAAACAGTGGGTTTTGACTGTTTACAACCTTCTGTTTCACGTCAGTGCTTAAGCTTGACGTTAGGTTTTCTGTGCTGCTTAACGGAGCCCCTTCGGGTTTGCCTAAATTTAAGCTAAATAACGGGCCTTTATTTTTTCCTTCTTCTGGCATAATTTATTCTTTTTTAGACGTTTCTATAAGTCTGCTCCTTAATTCTTCATTCATTATGATATCTATGCCGTTTTTCTTTACTAAGTCATTAAACTCTCTTATGGATTCAACTCCTGAGTCCTTAAACTTTTTCTTGTAATCCTCAAAGTTGGAATTATCTATAGTTTGTTTTTGCCTCTTACTTCCTTGGCTAACATCACTAAACGCTTCTACTGAAGATTTAACATCTTGAGACTGTCCTTTAAGCGTGTTCTCCAAGTTGTCAAAGTCTAAAATAATATCTTTTTCTACGGTTTTTTGATTGCTACCTTTATCTACTCCAAGATTTTGTTTCTCTTCCTTGCTCATCCCTTGAACATTTATGATTTCTTTCCCAAAAACAACCCTTCTTTCTATTCCAGTTTTGTCTGTTAGAACTCCAGACTCAGTAACTCTATAGTTTAATTGCCCTTCTCTGATAGTCATGTTTCCATCGCCATCCATGACTATTGCTCCTGTGGAAATAATAGGTTTGTTTTGTGCGTTCTGAGAAAATGGGGTTGAATTTTTTGTTGTAAACTGAGAGTCTCCAACCTTAACTACTTTAGGGTCGCTTGATACAGGAACCTGACTCTTATCAGAGAACCCACTTTGTTTTGGTTTATTTGTAACCTTAGCAGTTCTTTTGTCAACCTTTCCTTTAAGAGCCATTATTCTTTTAAATAAGTCTTCCTCAGACAGGTTCTCTCTATTTCTGAAAGCAGCGTTTTCTTTTATTGCTTTCGCTTGCGCTCTTGCTCCTTTTTCAAAATCCTGAGTGAATCTTGTGGTAGTTCTAAAGCTATCACCTTTGTCTGAAACACCAGCTTTCTGAAGAATTTCTCCTTCAATATTTTTTAAAGTATCATTCTCCTTAAAGTATTGATCAACAGATTGGGATGTTTGTAGATCACTAAGTTTATCTCTAAAGCTTGCCGCACCAAAAGCGCTCCCTTTAGCGAAATCTCCTTGAAGTTTTTTAAAGTCGTTATGTAGCTTTAGTGTTTCATCAGAAACAAATTGATCTCCCTCTTCTATTGATTTTTCAACCTCAGCGTTTAAATCAACAACCTGATCGACTTCTCCCGCTAAAACCTCAAGATTATCCATTTGCTGAATATACTCTCTTCCTATTTTTGTGCCTGGATTTGTTAATGCCGCCAACCCTGCCTCTCTACTTCCGAATTGCTTTGTAGCTCTATCGACAAATATGTCTGTAAAATCATTAGCTGTATTAACAAGGTTTTTATTAAACCTTGGGTCTTTAGATAGTTTTGGCTTTACCAACTTAAACCTGCCTAAATCTTCAGACCTCTTTAATGCTGCTTGCTGTTGAGCTGCTCTTCTTCGCTCTAATAATGCAAATGGCACTGCTTGATTTTGAGCGATAAATATATCTCTTGAACCAGTTAGTTGTCCAGATGTTCCGCCAACCCTTAGGGGTTGATTTATTCCTGGTGTGAACATTTCCTGTGTTGCATCGCCTAAAGCTAATGGCTGACCGTTTAATGGGTCTAATTGATTTTGAATATAAGAAACGTCTGAGTTTGGAATCTGTTGTCCGCCTGGAGAATACGCCCCAATCGTTGCTGCATCTACTTGCGCTGACACGTCTCCACCATTTGTGTTTGGTGGTAATCCATTAACAGGATCGTCTGAGCTAACAACATTGTCTGAAGAAAAATTTGCATCAATACCTCCTAAAGGTCCTGATGTTAATTCACTGTCGATTGGTAAAATATTGTTTTCTGCCATTATAAGTATTTTTTAACCTCCAATTTGGGGTAATGATAATGGGGATTGAAATCCTGTTTGTGGAGCTCCTACACCACCGAATCCTGCTCCAGTGCCTCCTCCAATATCTGATCCGCTAATTGTTCCTCCAACAAACGGTTGTGCTGGTCCTAAATTTGGATTTATACCTCCTACTGGAGAGTTAAATTGGCCAAGAGAATCTGTTCCTCCACCGCCTGCCACTTTGTTTTGACCGCCACCTATTGCTACACCACCTAATGACCCTGCGAGCCCAGCGACATTTCCGATTATTTGTCTATTTGTGTTTGCTGATTCGGCAGCAGCCTGATCTGCAGAATGAATCCCCAACTCTAATTTTCTTTGAGCTATTCTCGTTCCAAGTTGTGACTCAAGATTTTGAAAGAACGGGAGTCTTTGTTGTGATTGAGTAAAGGCTTGATTGGTTCCTTGGTTAACATTTCTTTGAGCTCTAAGCATTGAGGATATTGTTCCTCCAACGTCACCACCAGTAAACTTTCCTAACTGTCCTTTTGTTGTTTCTCCAGCCTGTTTTATACTTGATATTCTCTGTTTTGTTAATGGATCTCTCCCTTCAGAGATTTGTTTTCTTGTATCTTGAATTTCCTTTAGTCTTGCGACTTGATTAGGATCTTCCATTGGTACGTTTTGATTTTTCTCTCCTGATTTATCAATAAATCCGCCAATAATACCCCCTGCAGCACCACCAATAGCTGCCCCAACAGGTCCGCCAATAGCCGCTCCACCTATTGTTCCTGCTGTACTACCTATTGTGGAACCCATTGCCATAACTCAAAGTTTTAATTAATTATTACAAATATAATGTTTTTTTCCTTTACTTAATAATCTTATACTGAATTGTTGTTGTTACAATCTTAAAATCCTCTGGTAAGTCATGTATTATTTTAACAACAAGAACTCTCCCTTGCACTCTGTCTCTTGTTGCTGACGCACCAACATCTTTTCTTCCAATAAATTGCTCCCACCCATCATATTGCTTAAGGAATAACCCTCCCTGAGCGGCTGTGTCGAGAGAACATAATAATGTTTCTTCATCATCATAAAACTCTACTCTTGTCGGTTTCATCTTTCCTCTTCCGGCTGTTTGAATTCCGATTCTTATAAATTCCTTTTCAAGAGCTACATTTCCGGGTGCAAAAGCCGTTGTTAACTCGAATGGTATTTTACCTCCATTTATAACAAATCCCTCATCGAGTTCGAATGTTTTTAGATCTCTTGATCCGTACATTTTTTCTCCAGCCATGAAGTATTTGTCAAATCTATAATCAAATGATCCTTCCCAGCTAAAACCTTCGTTTCCGTAAGAAAACAAATCTCTACTTCCTTCAGCGCCTTCTATGTCGAGCCAATATTCGTTATTATTCTTATTTATTACTCCGGAAAGCTTTCCTTCGTACCCGGGCTTTAATCCTTTTAGAAAAGGGTTTAGTCTGCTATAATAGTTGTTTCTTCCAATGTCTTTTATCTGGTTTTCGACTAATGAGAATACAGATTCTTTATTTGGGAAAAATAACGCTTCCTTCTCAACATTTCCGGTTTCTGTAACAAACCCAATAGTGCCTTCTCCCATTCCTCTCCACATCTCGTCATCAGAGCCTATTGTTTTTGATAGCCAATATTCTGATGAAATAAATTGATCAGACGCAACTGTTGATAAATCATCAGCATCTATACTTGTTAGTATGGATTTTTTAGTTAACAGCAAGCATATTCCACTTTTTGTTATAGCGTAAAGATTCTCCCCTTTTCCTCCGGTTGTTGCGTCATAAGCCTTTTTAATCTCTCCCTGATCGTCTGAGATGTCCAGCCTATTAGTGTTTATAAACGTTTTTAATCCTGGAGAGTCTTGAACGTTTACAGCTCTTGACAGACTCCATATTATGGCAGTGCAGAAATTTGTTTTTACCTCAAATCCGAAATCTGGTTTTGTGAAAAACCCTATCGGACCATCATAAGAATAGTCAGCATTTACTTGTTGGATAAACCTAAATCCTCCGCTTGTCAATCTTGTTGGAGATATTTCTCCAATCCCATAGTCCTCAACATATTCATCACCGAACATACTTATTATAGCGTCAACCCCTGATGACGGTCTCATTACATAGTTTATTAACGGGAAATACTGTTGTTCTGGAACCTCTGTCGTGTTGTGTGCGAAATTAACAGCGGCCCTACTTTCTCCAGCAAACATAACAAGCATTTGTCTTACTCTTGAAACTTGACAATTAAGATCTTGTTCTATTGGGTTTCTTACTGGGAATGCTGGGAATGCTGAGTATGGCTGTTTTGGCACAAATAATCTTGGGTTTGGAGTGTAATTTCTAAATGGAAAACCTACATTTAATACAAATTGGTTCGTTGGATCACTATTAAATTCTCCAGAAGTATTTCTGTCTATTGGAGAGAAAACATTCTCGGCAACAACTGAGTCTCCACCGAAAACCCTTATTGGTCTACTGCTGTCGTATTTTATAGTAACAAAACGCTCGCTTGTTGGATAAAAAGAAGGCACATCAAATACTATATTGAAATCTCTATTATTATTGCTTGATGTGTGAGTATAAAGACCAACGATATTTATTCCTGGAGCTGGTGAGTGGAATCCATTATTTATTATATCATTTATAATTACAGTTTTTTGAGCTGCACTTCTGTAGGTAACATTCATCCATGTTTGGGAGTTTCCATCCTTATCAACAAGGTAAATGTATGCGTTAAGGCTTGCAAACGGTCCAGAGGCTGAAGTGTCAGGAATACAGTCTTCCCATCTTTCGTCAACAAGTTCGAACGATTGATTTGGTGTTCCGTTGCCAAAACCTATAATACTTTCTACTTTCTGAAAGGCTCCTGTTGCTTTATAATTATCAATATTAAGGTCTTTTATTTCTGCCCCAACATTTATGATGTTTATTATATAAAATGGCTCATGCCATTGCTGCATATCTACGTTATCAAAATCTCCAGATAAGAGGATTGGGGACTCTGTGTTGTAGATGTTGTCATCGAACTCTATCTCGAAATACGAAGATCCGCCATCCGTTCTTTCGTTAAAGCCATTAAATGTAAAAAACTTGTTTCCATCCCCTCCGAAAGCGTTTCCTGATGCTGCCTCTCCGTTTCTATATTTATTATGAGCAACATAGTTTTTTCCGCCAGAAGATATTCCCATTCCGGGTGTCTCGTTTGGGTTTTGCTGACCTTCATCATGCAGTATTCTCGCATAAGATATCATGTCTATAATTCCGTCATGGTCTTCTCCAATTCCATCACCAACATTGTTAAATGCGTAAATCTCAGAGAAAAATCCTAATGGAGAAACAAGCTGAACCCTATAGTCTTCTGGATTGTTTTGAATGTCAGAAACAGCTTGAGAGGTTAATCCTGTTGCGTCAGCAGAGTGAAACCACATTTTGTTTCTGTCTTTTGTCGTTGAGGATATTGATTGCTCTCCGTCAAAGGGTCCACTAATATCTTCTATACTACCTTCTTTTAATGAGTACATTCCTATCCCTTGAGCAACAACTCTTCCTGCAGCTTCAGTTCTTACAACAGAAAAGGCCTTGGCCCATGTCGGGAGATTTTCAACACCGCCAATCGCAACACCCATAGAGTAATAATCTGGAGCGTGAGCTAACGGGTTGTACGGTTGAATGCCGCCTCCAGAATCAACAGCTACGTTTGTTTGATAGTTGTGCCCTGACAGGTCTGAGTCATTGTGGGCTGTTGGGTGGAATGGGTTGTATTGTACTTCTTCTGCTGGAACATCGGACCCGAAACCACCATCCGAGCATCCTAAAGAATTAACAACTGCTCTTGATTTAGAGCCTTCTTTCATTATGTTTTTGAAAGTGCATTTTTCTGTTTTGTTGACAGCGTTTTCTAAGTCAAAAACCTCAAACACCTTATCAACACCACCACTAACAGTGGCTGCTGTTGGGGTTCCTTCGTAAGAGTATGTTTGAGAGTCCGCAGACACTGGGTCTCTCCTGTTTGGAAACTGAAAGTTTTCTAATCCTGGGACTTTTTGAACAAAGCTGCTTCCGCCAAGAGACCCATGTACGCTTATTCCAAAACCAAATTTCTCCCCTCCAATATATTTCCTATTATAAACATGGTTGTAAGGGTCTTTATGTCCGAGCTTTCCCATATTTTTCAATATCGGGATGCCGTTTTCTCCATTTATATCTTTAAAAACAATATTTTCAGCATTTCTTTCGTTGAACCCAACATTCATAAGAACTACTTTCTTGTCGTGATAACGAATAGCCTTAGCTCTATCTATAAGCGCTAGCTTACTAACCTCGTCCTCTTCGCTTATTGCGTCAAAGACATTCGAGCCTAACGGATCAATAAATTCTTTTACAGATATTTCCCCGTCAACAAGGTCTATTTTTGCGACAATAACGGAATCTGGAGTTAAAATGTTTGATAGGCCCAAAGTATAGTCTTGCCTTCTTATTTCTATAAAGTCAAAATTTGTAACATTGTTAACTCTGAATTTTATTTTTATTCCATAATTAGTCTTGCTTCCTGCGTTAGCTTCAGCCCCGAAAGTTCTTACTCCAGGAAATATTGCTCCAGAAGAAGATACGTTATCTAAAACTGGTATTGCTGGTGTTGGTGGCGTCCAATCAGTTCTGTCTCCATCCGCTGTGACGTATCTAAACGAATAAACATAAGATCCTGGAGCAAGTCCATTGCTCCCGCCTACATTTACCAATTCCTTAAAAACAGGAATGCTTAATGGGGCGTTAAGGTTTACAGCGTATAACGATGCGTTAAAATCAATAAAATACTTATTTGGATTCGTTACCAATGAATCTATCATATCCTGTATGTTAAATATCATTGGCGGAACATTATTGTCTGTAACAAATATCTCTCCTCCTATACAACTATTGTTTACATCATGTTGTAGCGGGTATTTTATTGAGAACGGGATTTTCTCTGATTTTGCAACAATAACTCCATCTATTGTTATTATAGGATCGTTAGCATCGTTTACATCGCACCAAAACTCTATTTTTTGACCGTTTACTGACGAACTAAGAATTGACTCATAATCTCCTGCATCATTGTTTGAATGAACGAGAACTTCTCCAAGTATCTTTTCAGCGGCATTCCTTTCGCTTTTATTCGATGAGACACGAAGGTTTCTGCCATCAATATACTCTCCACTCTGAGAGTTTGCTCCAAGAATTTCTTTATCTACATCTCTGTTCGCTCCTTTGTGATTTAAACGAACATCTTTTGGGTGGTTTTCTTGATTCATTTCTTAATAGTCTAATCTGCCAATATACTCCTTTATGTCCTCTCTTTGCTTAGAGTCCATAATTTTAGCTCGATACTGAGCGTCCTCCCAAAGGCCTGTATATGGCTTTGTAAGTTTCGCATTGTTAATTGCGTAAAGCGTTTGCCATTTATTAAATGCGGCTCCTTCTAATAGCGCTAATTTTATTTGTAGGGCATTATCTATAACCCAAGATATGACAGCTTCTCTAAATAGCATTGGGACAGATGGCACTTCTCCAATATCAGTTCCTACTCCATTAAATACAATGGCTATTCTCTTGAAATTTTTAGCCGTAGAACTAAGCATAATCATTCCGTTCTGTATGTTGTAATAATAAAGCTGTCTTATAGAGCTTAACGCTGAGGTTCTTCTTAAATTTGCTTCAGAAGTGTTTCCTCCGCCAGAAATTGATCTGTTTTCATAAAACGGATCCCCATGGTTTGTGACTTTATCTCTTGCTAAATATCCATTACCTTTTGTGTAGTAATTTCTTTTCCAGTAAACATTTTGAGTTCCCTCAATATTTCCGCAATTATCTCCATTTAAAAGATATACCTGTTTTATATTGAAAGATCCTTTTGGCATTTCAAGATTCAAATTTTCAGGAACATCAAAGAATTCTGTTCTTTCATCAAAAAACGTGTCAAAAGCGAGCTCCTGCATTGCTCTTTGAATCAATGAAACATAATACCCTCTTGAACTATCCTTGAAAGATTCATCTCCGCAATATCTTAACGCATCCGCTAAGATCTCGTTTGGAGTAACCATGTTTTGTCTTGATATATTCATTATTTGTTATCTATTTGATCCTCACTTAATTCGTTTACACTAACAAGTTTGTTTGTTGGAACGCTTCCAGGCTTGGTATCATCGTTGCCATCGTTTATTTTCTCTTGAGGTATCATTAAAGCCCATCTCCCGAGGTCAAGAACTTGTCTTTTCAAAACTATTAACAGCTCTTCGGGAAAGTCAAAGGGCTCGTCTAAATCCACCTTGTCAACTGGATTTAGTGTTGAGTAAATCCCTATCTCAACAGACTTGATATCAACACATTCTATCCCTAAAAAATAAATATAGTTTCCTGCTCTGTAAAAATAAGGTCTTGAAGGATTTGGAGATTCATATTTAGAGTAATATAATCTTTCGGTTTTACTTGGTGTTGTTCTGTCGAATGTTGTGTTTGTGAATGGGGGAGGGCATCCTGGCATGTCTTCCTCAAGAGAATAAGAGATGTATTCCACGCCTCCGTCTTTATCGTAGTCATAAATACATTCCGGAAGAGTTATAAACTTCCTGTTCTTGATTTCGTTTGGAAGAGAGCTCTGCGCAACAGTGTTGACTTTTATGTTGTCAAATATGTGTAAAAAAGCCCCCGAATCACGCTTTCCTATATGTTGTGCTCTTAATCTATTTCCAACAAGAATTACCCAGTGAGCTATTTGAGCATCCTGAACTATCTTATCATCAAGAACCTGCCTAAGGTCTACTGCAATATCATCAACTATATATCTTAATTTAGTTCCTGCCATGTTACACCATTAATTTTACCAACGTAGAAATATCTGCTGCCGTAACTGCGAATAAGCTTGTTTTATCACCTTGTTTGTAGGCAATAAAATTTAATGCTTTTTGAAAAAGCAAATCAAGTATTGGAGCTGGCAACTCTATATCATCAGAAATAACATCTATTTTGCTTGGGTTTTTGAGGATTGCTACAGCAACAAACTGTCCTGGAACATTTGGTCTTATTTGAATCTCTTCTCCTCCGGCATTGTAATTTGATGACTCATAACCCCCATGTCCTAAATACGCATAACTTTTTAAACTGTTCAATAAGGTCTCATTCCCTGCAGTAAAAATATTCCCCCTATTACCATTCCACTCCTCAATAGTAAGTCTCTTTGCTGACCACTGACTATCAACAAAAGAAAGGTCTGATCTAAATACAGACTCCTCTGGAGTTGACAAGGCTGGAGCTACTGCTTCGGGGTAAGTTGTTGGCTCAGGAAAGACGCCTAATATAGTCCACACTTTGTATCCAAGGGCTGTTTCGTCAAAATTTATTCTTGAAAAAGAGTTCGCTTGCCAAATTGTAGTTTTAACAAGCTCTCTTAAGTCTTCTTCCGAAAGTTTTTTATCTGAAAATGCACCATTAAAAACAGCTACCAACCAATCTATAGCTGAATTTATGGCAGGTTTGAAATCTTGGTCAAACAGATATCTATCAGAACCTTCTGCGTCAAGGACGCTTTTCATTCTATCAACAACTGTTTGGACAGCGATCATTTATTATAGGTTTTTAATTGGTATAATTTCTTTTTCTATTATCGCTTCTTTTACTCTTACTTGATTCGCTTCGTCCTCTTTAGCTATTAAAGCTTCAACCTGCTTGTTTGCGATAGCAATTCTTAGCATTTGAATGTCTTCACTCTGTTCTATCCCGAGATCTATAGCCATCTTTATAATCCTGCCTGTATCAAGCCTGTTTATAACAGTCATAGCTCTTGCGAGTTTAGAGGCTTTTATCGAGTCAGTAGTCATCGCATTCATGTGAGACTTAAAGAATTGTGATCCATAGCCAGTATGTTCCTCCAGCCACTTTACTTCTTTCTTGCTATGTGTCGTATAAGCAGAAAGGTTGTGTAGCTTTGCCTCGTTTCCTGATCCAACCTTCTTAGTAGACTGATACGCAAATATCATTCTGGTTTTATAAGGATTCTGAACGGCATGTCCATTTCTCTTGTCGTCAACAATAACAGTCATTACTCTGTGAGAAAAGAATGTTACTCCTTTCTCCATATAATCATCGGGATCTATGTCTGAGACGTTTACATAGGTGTTTTCTCCACCGTACTTCTCGTCATCAGTCTTTGTTTTTAGCCCTTTTACAAGCTCTGCTATAGCTGCTACTGTCGCATCACTATTGCCTGAGTCTGTGTTTGATTTTATTTTTTTTAAATCGTCAAGCTCTTTTCTCATTGCGAGAAGAAGTTCTGTCTGATCTAATTGAGTTTCTGCGTTTTTGTTTTCCTTGTTTTCTTCTCCGTTTGTTTCTTCTACTTCTATTGCCATCTTATCGTTTTTATTGTTATATAAAAAAAAGGGCTGACTGTTGTTGTCAGCCCTTTCATGTTGCATTCTATTGGATATCCAACCAGAAAGACCCTATTGGGTTGTTGAACTCTAAACTAAGCTGTCCACCAGCCCAGAAATCGATAAAGTTCTCTCTTGTTCCGTTCTTACCTCTATTAAGAGTTTGTCCCATCTCAAGAGCTGGTATTCCCTTCATTTTAACTGGAGAGATAGCTTCTTGATCTAAGATCAATACTTTTCTCTTCCATTCCGCAGGGAAACAAGATTCTTCTCTAAACAATTCACAAGGAACTAAAACAAAATTCATTGTCCCAACCTCGATTCTTTTTAACTTCAAGTTAGCAATCTCATCGTTAGGAGCGTATCTTAACCCTGGTTGCTTATAAATTTTAGAGAACTCATTTAAGATTTCGTCAGTACCATAAACGAAACGAGTATCTCCTTCAGCCTTGAAGTTAGTTTGGAACGCTATTGTTTCAAAAGCAGCTTGTAAACCAGCTACAGTTGGGTTTGCAGAAGCAGAACCAGCGTTAACCATTGTAGGATAAATCCCACCCATTGCCTTAGCAACTCTTCCTCCAGATAAAGGGAATTCACCTCTTTGTCCGTTAAAGTAAGAGTTAAAGAAATCAACTCTTAACTGATTCATTTTGTGCTGCTTGTCATGGGTAAGGTAATCAGTGGTACCTGAGTTCATGTGTTTTTGAAGCTCAACTCTCGCCCATCTCTGTGCTCTCATGAAGAATTGGATGTAGTTATATCTTTCGATAACATCTAATCTTTCGTAGTTAGAGAAGAAATCCTGACCATCAGCTTCAATCGTAGACTGGAAAGCAAAGATATCTCCTGCAGCAATAGCGGAAAGACCGTCTGATGTTTGAGAAGTTACAGTAATGTTGTTACCACCACCTACAGTAGTAATAACGGCCTTGCTGTTATCTGGATAGATAATAATTAAATCCTCAGTAACATGCGCCATTGAAGCTGCTGTTAAAGGGATTACTTGAGTTTGAGATGCTCCACCAACAGGTGCTACAGCCCCAACAATTCCTGTTGACTCGATTGGCGTTCTACCAAAAGTTTTTTCTAAATAAGAAAATTCATCATTATTCTTATCTTTGTATGGTTTCATACTTAACAACTTCAAAGCGTTGTATTGAGCTGGAGCCGCATCAAAGATGGCTCTTCTAATTTCTTTTTGAATTAAGATTGACTCATCCGGTGTGAATTGAGAATCTACTGAATAATTTGAACTTTCAGGATTTGTGTTTAAGTTACCAAACGGTAAATTACCTACTCCTGGGGCATAAGATGTTGCACTCATAATTAATGGTTTTAGTGTTTGTTTTTTTAATAAGTTTTTCGTGGATTCATTCCACTCACTAATTCATCTAATTTTTGCTTAACTTCTGGTCTTGTAGCGTCTGACCCTTCTTCTTGTTTGGTCTTTGCTTTTGGTGTTGCCGGAGCTCTATCCAATATTGTTTGTCTTTCTTTTGTTTCTGACTGATGCTTTGCTATTCCCTTATACTGCTCTAACAAGTCATAACCTTGTTTTGCCATTGTATAATTTAACGCAGCGTCCTCTTTAAATGTTCCGTCAGGGTTAAAGAATAATTCATTTAATCCTTGTATTGAAAGCTCATTTGATACTTGAGTTATATAACCCTTATCTATACCCTCAATTTTGCTACTTAAGTATTCAACAGATTTTGCTACTGATGTAGACATTTTTTTGTTAAACTCTGTAGCTGAATCTATCTGGCTCTGCTTGTATCCGTCAAGACCAATTTTATCATTGGTAAATTTTTCTTTTGCTGACGAAATAGCTAAGTTTATAGCCTTCTTTATCCCTGCGTCTGGCTCCTCAGAATTGTAGTCTTCCCATTCTTCAGCAGAGAATTGAGAAGGAAAATAGCTTTCGACAAGCGTTTTTTCACTCTGATTTTCAACATCTTTAGTAAAGTCCACGTTTGGCTTACTAAGTATTGGAGCTTTCCAATCATTACCTTTTAAGAACGCTTCTACCCCCTGGTAGAGTTCGGTAGGCATGTTAGCAAAAATACCTTCGTATCTTGCTACTTCCGCCTGAGTCTTATCAAAGTTAACTAATTTTTCTTTTGAATCCGAATAATTGTCAACAAGAGTTTTTAAATTATCAACACCGACTGTTTCCTTAAGGTATTTATCTACATCTTCAGACCCTTCAAACTTTAGTGTTTCTGTAGCGGGCTTATCGCCAACTATCTTTTCACCACCGAATATCGGGCTGTTTATTTTCAAAGAACTTTCTTTTTTTTCTTCTGGATCTACTGGTTTCTCAGTTTCTGTTCCGTCTTCGATTTCTTCTTCTCCCGGCTTTATTCCTGTATCTTCTGGGTCTACTACTTCTGCTGGTTTTACGGCTTCCTTTAATAATCCATCAGCCACTCCCTTTGTATCGTTAGGGTTTACTGCAGGAATTTTTTCCTCTGGTGCAGTTGTTGCTGGTGGGTTTGCTGCTTCTTCTAACATGCTGAGGCCTTCTTTTAATTGAGGCCCACCTCCTAATCCTTCCATTGCATCCATAATCGAGCTCAATGACTCTTCTCTTTGGTTGTTTTCTGAAAATTGATTATTGTCTTCGTTTAGTTCTTCGCTCATAGTTTCTTCTTCTATTTAGGCAAATATACATTATTTTTATTTAAAAAAATAATTATATTAAAAATTTGTTCTTTTATTTTCTGCGTCTACCTCTCCTTTAAGGGCTATTTTTTTTAATTCATGCTCCTGATTGTCGAGCTTATCTATAGCAATGTCTCTTTTTTGACCCTCTATTACAGCTTGATTCCTTGCTTCTTGCTGCTGAAGTTCAACCATAGCTTTTTCATTGTCAAATTTGGCTTGTTTTGCTTGCTGTCTATTTAGCTCTACTTTTTTACCTGCAGACTCTCTTAATCCCATAGCTACTTGGTCCGGTGTGGATCTTCCAAATAGATTAGCATACATCGTCTCATCTATCATCCCTGACTCTCTAAATACATTAAGCATTTGGTCTCCTTGAGCGAATAGTTGTTCGTCAGCGTTCTCTCTCTTGATAAAAGCCCTAAAGTCTTCGTTTCGCATTTCCTTAGAAAGTTCAAGTATTGTAACACCATCATCACCTGTAGCTATAGCTAATTCCCTTTCGTTGTCAATATACATCCTTTTTCCTGATGTTGCGGTGTGCTGGTGTACCTGAAGGAATATTTGAGCTAAAGCATTATAGAAAGGCTCTTGCATTAGCGAACCTCTTTGTATTAACAACTGAGTTACACCAACAAGTTGGTCCGATCCTGTGCTCTCTCCTTTTAGCCCTTCGTTTACTCCGGTGTCTTTCTGAATAATACCTTCCATTACAGGAACTATATTAAACAGGTTGTATGTTCCCTGTTTTGGCGTAGCGTCATAAACCCCAAGAGAATTTGGAACTCCTCTACCTTTTGTTCTTATAGTAATAGGCTTCCCTTGATCAACGTTTCTTTGTAATTCCTCTTCTCCGTCCTGTGAGTCAACAGCGTCTTTGTCTACAACAATATTCGTACCTCCAGAATTATTGATTTGAGATTCTGCAACAGAAAGGATTCTGTTTACAAACCTTTGGGGGTTTATGGCGTCATCAACAGGGCTCATAATCTCTCCATCTACATATCCCCAGGTAAAACATTTGAATGGGAATTTAACATTAGACAAGTCTAGCCATTCAGTTTCTTGATACGGCTGTAACCCGTAAGCAAGAACTATGTCTGGATGTTTTTTTGTAGTATCCTTACTGGTTGCTCCTATCACTCCGAATGGGATGAAAGAACAAAACCTAAGAACATCAAGGAACATTTTTCTTTTCTTTTTACCCTTAAACAGTTTTTTGTTCTTCTCTGTGTCTGGTGGATCTATCAAATCCTCTTCAGTATAAGGACTCCCTGTTAGCGGGTTTTCTGTTTCGTCAATATATATAAGGTATGGGTATCCATACTCATCAAAAACATATCCTGCAGTTTTGCTCTCTTGGTCTCTCCAATAAGAATGTGCAACAGGTATTTTTGTTGATCCTATATTTAGTTCGCTGTTTTCTCCAGAAATACTAGCGTCACTCATTGATTTCTGTTTGTCAGAAACGTAATCTTCAATAGCTGCCCTTTGATCGTTGGTCAGATCTTGGTAGGTTTCGTAAATGTCCGTAGGAAGCATTCCTTGGCATTTACCCATATAGTCAGCATCGGTTAAATCATACTCCCTTGCTGACCTGTCAAAGAAAAACTCTTCAGATTCAACAACTTGGTATCTCATGTGTCCGCCATGCTCGAACCCCTCAATGACTCCAAGCCCTGATAGACCAAGGTTTTGCGCTACCCGAACTTGCATTCCGTCCAGGTTGTTTAGTTCTTTAACGTACTTGATAAGCATGTTAATAGTGTTGACAAACGAATCAACATAAAGATTTTCGTGAATCTCTCTTGTTTCTTTCTCGCTATCTCCAATAGCTTTGTCAGCATCCTTCATTAATCGGCCGAGAGCTGGAAATTCTTCAGCAACTCTTGTTTTTAGCAGTTTTTCACCAAGGGATTTCTCTCTTCTATTTATAGCTTTTTTAGAAACGCTCTGAGCACTTGCGTTGATGCTCATTCTTATTGCGTTACCTCTAAACTGCTCTATCATAGGCCGAATGAGATTGTGGACAATCTTTATTCTGTTTCTTGTTTGAGACGTTGAGTCCATTAGGAATGCTTCCGTATCCTCACTATAAGTCCATTGATTTCCTTTGTAGAAATTTTTGTTAAGCTTTGTTTTTGCTATGAAATCTTGATGAAGCCCTGAGCTTGCGTCAGTTAAAGCAAATTTTCCGTATTGTAAGTGATATTCCTCGTCAGTTCCTTCGAATGAGAATCTGTTAGGCTTACTTACGACTTGGTTTGAAAAATAAAACATCTTTTATGGTTGTGTTTGGTGAAACTTTTCTATTAAGTCATCACTATTTATAGTTACCTCTTTACCTGCTTCTTTTTCTGTTAATCCAAAACTTCCTTCTGATTGCGTTATTAACATTGGTATTACTGAGCTTATTTTAGCGCATGAATCAATATATGCTTTTTTCTTAGTCCAATCTTCCTCCTGATCTTTATCCTTAAACTCCGTATCTACATCTATGTCGATAAGTTCCTCGTAATTCTTCATTATCTTTTCAATCATCAATTTGGCTCTTATCCTTGGTCCAATCTCAAATTTTTGCATCTCAAGTATAGCGCTCCTTATCTTTTCGCTATATCTACCAGCTACGAACGCTCCCATTACTTCTGGCGCTTTCTTTCCAAACGATTCGTTAATAGCAAGTTTCATCCTTTCTTCCGCATCATCTTCGTGCATAAACGGGCTTGATTTGCAAGCAAAATACCATACGAATAAAATCTCTACTGGCGAAAGCCTTTGAAAAACATCTATTTTTCTCAACTCTGGATAGTCTGACAATATACCCGATTTTGTTTTTGGGTAAAACATTGAAAGACTCTTAATTCGTTCTTCTTTTTCCATTACGCTATTTTTTTTCTAACCTCAACTCTTCTTAATTCTCCTCTACCATCTCTCTTAAGCTCGTACCTTACTACATACTTGTCTTCCTCACTCTTTATCTCTTTAGGCGGAAGGTGAGCGAAAGATAAGCTACAAATATAAGAAAAAACAACCGCAAATAAAACATCATCGTGATATTTACGTTTATCAGCCGTCCCCCAGGTTTCATTGCCTGATGCTGTAACTGTACAAATAAAGGTTCTTAGTTGTATAAAGAACGTGTCAATACACACTCTGTCGCCATAGGCTTGTATAAATTCAAATATTTTATTTATGATAAACCTTGTTCTTGTAGCTCTGTTGTCTATCCCTACTATTGCACTGCCTCCTTGAACAAATTCGGGAAGCTCTGTTCTATACACGAGGCTATCGTAAAATCCTTTAGAATCAACATAATCTATATATGCAGTACCGATATTTGACTCTACCAGTTCTTTTATTCTTTGAATTTTATCTGTTGTATTATAGTATAACGAAAGAAGCATTGTTTGGAGAAAGGTATATTTATGGTTAGCGTCCCTATAGTTTACTATGGCTGACACCGTTTTAAAGTGAGCGTCAAATACTGCTGACGCCATATTTGAATATCCGTTATCAGACATAATTGGATCTACCCCAGAGTAGTACCTATTCCTCCAGTTTTTCTTAGGGTGCATGAATATTGTTGCGGAGGCTCTTGGGTCATCGTCTTCTGTTGGGACGAAAGTTGCTCCTATGATTTTAAATGGAACGTCGTCATTCTCTCCGGATGGCACGCTCTCATCAAATATAGGTTCAAAGTATCCTTTTTGAGGTTTTACTTTGTGAGCGATATCTCTTATTCTTTCTATTTGCCTGTTTATGTAATCAATAGAAACTAATGTTTTCGCTGAGGTTAGGAACATATCCTCAACAATAGATGGGTATGTCTGTCTAAATTGAACAAGTGTTTTTTCTCTGTCAGGACCATCCACAGTGTACACTTTCCTTTCTGACTCATAAAATTCTTTTGTAATACCAGGTCTTGTTGTCCAATCAAAAAATAACGGTATCATTCCGCTTGCAAACTCTCTTTTATTCCATTTGTCCATAGAAGAATGGAATTCCTCTTCGTAAGCCTTTCCGCCTTTATCCATCTCTCCACCCGTTCCCCAAACAATGATCTGACGTTTCATTATCAGCTTCTTTGTGATAGGATCCTGCATGAACATTGTAGGTCGAGCTTCCTTAATCATTCTGCCAAGAATGTTAATATATCCAGCCTCATCAACCATTACGCATTGCGGAGACCCTCCATTAATAGCGGATACAGACGGG
>Ga0114918_10002203_pt1 | contig 17507 bp, 15 predicted proteins | sample LantaG_FD_87015 | JGI IMG/M metagenome (GOLD analysis project Ga0114918, IMG submission 87015) | Deep subsurface microbial communities from Baltic Sea to uncover new lineages of life (NeLLi) - Landsort_02402 metaG | ecosystem: Environmental > Aquatic > Marine > Oceanic > Sediment | place... | reverse complement strand
TAGCTCCCTTCTTTTACTTGGAATTAAGAATTTCTGTAAAACTCTGTATTCTGGTTTTTATCTGTCCCTTAGATGAATTATTCTGGTCCACACAATCTGTATCCAAGACCAATGTTGGAATATTATATTGGTTTAAGCTATCTTTAATAATTCTTGCCCCGCCGTTACTTTGCCTGCACCCCCAGTGTGAAAGCAGGATTGCTCCATCAATCTTATAATCTTTTGCCATATTAAGTATAGCATCTATGCGATTTTCTAGTCCTCCTCTCAGGTAATGCGAAAGCATTTTTTGAGCCATGCTGTAAAATGGCCTGTCAGGGTCTAATTTGTCCCAGTATACATAATTTATCTCTTCAAATACTACTTTACAGTTTTCTTCTTCAAGGGTTTGAAATATTTCATTTTTGTAATATGGCTTTAAGTGCAGCCACAGGATTCTTTTATATGTTTTTTTAGTACCTGAGTTTTCTGCTTTTTGTTTTTTTAAACATCTGCTAAATTCTTTATACATTTCTTTGTATAGGGTTACTCCGTCTTTTGATCCGGCAAGTCCGTGAAATGGCAGGATAAAATTTAATCCATTGTAATTTAAAGGATAATTTACAAGGGTTTTTCTTAAATCATTTACTTTGATTGCCCATTCCCTAAATTCATTTGAAAGTTCAATTGCTTCCTTAAATTTATTTATATCAAGTTTTTTCCCTAATTTTTTACAAATGTCCATACTTAAATTCTTTATTTGTTTGGAGAGATAGGAGACGGACTCAGGCGTGTGCGAATAAGGAACATCTAATAGATAAAAGTTATCTTCAATACCATAATTTTTAGCATAAAGATAAAAGGATTTTTGAGCTGCATCACAGGCTAAACTTGTGCAAATTATAAAAGTAGGTTTTGGAAAAAGATCAAGTTCCACAGCACCCGAAGCACTCCTGTGGAAGGTGCATAAATCCTGGGAATACCAATTTGATGAAGCTTTCTTCAGTGTCTTGTCAGCCAGCCCTAATCCTGCAGAGTATCCTGCTATAACTTCTGGTAAGAATGGCAAAATACCGAGTGAATAAAATAATTCGTACGGTAAAAAAAGAGATCCGTAGGCAGTTGGAGAATGAGAAGAATAAGCGTTTTTTATCTGTTTTAGGCTAAAGACATTTAGATATTTGTCTGATTTTGATGAAAATGTATTTGCATATGCAAGCACAACAGGTTTGCTGACAATGATATTTAGAAGTCTTGTAATATATTTCTGGTTCAGGTTTTCCCGCAGCTTCACCTTTGTTTGTTCTTTTAAGTTTTGCAGTACTGAACCCATATTATTAATTTGTTGTTTGCAGGCCTAAATAAAGCCAGACAAACAATCATACCCTCAAGCTTATATTAATTGATAGTCAAAAACTTAGTATAAAATAAAAATTAAAAATTTTACAGACAAATATTGCAAGAATGTTGCATGAAGGAAGAGAAGCCCGCTTTGTAATATCAATAGTAGCGGCTAAAAGATTTGTGCCACAAAATAGTTAGCTGAATTGGAATTATTTTATGGTGTTCAAATTGTAACAATATCTTGTTAATAGTATACTAAAAACACACTAACTACCATTAAAACAGGGGAAAAGGTTATGGGTATAAAGGAAAAGTATCAGATAATCAGAAAGAAAATTCCAGATGATGTGACGATAGTTTTAGCAGCAAAAAAAAGAACGGCAGATGAGGTTGCAGAGGCAATAGATGCAGGTGTTACGGATATAGGAGAAAATTATGTACAGGAAGCGCAAAAGATGTATGAACATCTTGGGAAAAAAGCAAAGATTGTCAGATGGCACCTGATAGGGTCTTTACAAAAGAATAAGATAAATACAGCTCTTCCTATTTTTGATGTTATACAAACAGTTGGTGATTTCAGTATTGCTGAAGGTATAGACAAGCGCGTAGAAAAAGCTGGGAAAAAAGTAATTCCTGTTTATATAGAGATAAATATTGGCAGTGAAATTACAAAATATGGTATAAAGCCGGAATATAAATCCATTTTAGATTTAATTAAAAAAATATCTGGCAACCTGGAACATTTAAAAGTTGAAGGCCTGATGACTATGGGGCCAAGGTTTGGCGACCCTGAAGAAAGCAGGCTGTACTTTAAGAAAACCAAAGAAATATTTGATGAAATCAAAACGTTTGATTTACCAAATGTAAGCATGAAAACATTATCTATGGGAATGTCAAATTCGTATAAAGTAGCAATAGAAGAAGGAAGCAATATGGTCAGAATTGGTTCAGCAGTATTTGGGGAAAGATAAAATAACTTTAATAAAAAATAAAGAAAGAGTAAAATAAAATTGTATTTCAATCAACAAGGAAGGAGAAAATAGATGGAAATTAAAAGTTCAGCCTTTGAAAATAATCAGTTTATTCCGTCCCTCTATACTTGTGATGGCAAGAATATAAGTCCTTATCTAACGATAAGCAATATCCCTGAAGACGCCAGGAGCATGGTTTTAATTGTTGATGACCCTGATGCCCCAATGGGTACATGGGTTCATTGGACTGTTTGGGATATAAGCCCGGATGTGAGAGAAATACCTGAGGGAAGCTGTCCTCCGGGAGCAATCGAAGGAGTAACTGATTTTGGCAAACCCGGTTATGGCGGTCCATGCCCTCCATCTGGAGTGCATCGTTATTTTTTTAAAGTTTATGCCCTGGATACGGTACTAAAGCTGGAGCTTTCAGCAAAATCTGCAGATATCAAAAAAGCAATGAAAAATCATATATTGAGCCAGGCACAGCTTGTAGGACTTTACAGGCGTAAGTAGTGCGCATTTTTATTTTAAAACCTTTTTATAATAAAAAAATAATGAAAAAGGATACCTTATTAAAGAAAAATAAATTTCCTGATTCAATACAAGCAATATTGTGGTCAAAAGATATAAAGAATGCTGATCTATGTGATGATAAAATTTATATAATCCATCAAATTTTAGCTTATGGCGATATTAGGGAGGTAAAATGGCTTTTTAAGGTTTATTCAGAAAATGAAGTTAGAAATATCTTTATAAGTTATCCTGCTAGAATTTATACAAAACCAATTTATTATTTTATAAAAAATTTTATTTTAAATATTAAAGAAGATATTAACGAAAATGATTATATCAAAATAGCTCCTTGCTCCTCCTGCTGTTAAAAAATTTATCCCTTCTTTTTTTGACAGGAAATAATATAATATTTGTAGTATCTGTTTTTTCTGAAGATTATTATGGCACATCACTGAAAGTGAGTTGGTGTCCACATGAAATCCGGCTTACTCAATTACATAGATGAATACATAAAATCCAAAAATAGGTATTTTTACTATAAAGACAAGTACCGCACATGGTCCTGGAGCTACAGGGAAATATATCAGCATGCCAGGCAGTTTGCTGGCCTGCTTCAAAACCTGGATATAGGCAAAGGTGACAGGGTTTTACTGAAAGGGCCAAACTGTCCTGAATGGGTTGCAGTTTTTATCGGATGCCTTATATGCGGGGTAATTGTTGTTCCACTGGATATAAATTCAAGCCATGATTTTGAGTCTAAAGTACAGAAAAAAGTTAAGGCAAAGCTGCTGGTTTGCCCGCGAGGAGATAAGGTAGAATCTTTAAAGCTTAAAAGTATTTATTTTGAGGATCTTGAACGGTGCTTATCTTCTGTACTCTCTGCTGCTGATTTATCTTGTTCTGTTGCTGCTGCTGATTTAGCTGAAATAGTTTTTACATCAGGAACAAGAGCTACTCCAAAAGGCGTAATGGTTACCCATGGTAATATAGAAGCTAACCTTAAATCTATCCAGCCAGTAATTGGCAAGTATAAAAAGATGTTTCGTTTTATGTTCAATCTAAAAATTTTGTCCATTGTCCCCTTAAGTCATATGTACGGGCAGATGATAGGCATATTTATTCCTCTTATGATTAGCAGCTCAGTAGTATTTATGAGTAACCCGAATCCTCATGCAGTTATTAAAACTATCCGGGAAGAGAAGATATGGATTTTAGGACTGCTTCCAAAGTTTATGGAGATATTGAAAGATTGTGCTATCAGCAAGTTAAGCCTGGACTCAAAAAAATTCATGGAAAAATACCGGAAGATGAAAACAAAACGCTGGCAGTTCAGGTTATGGGCTTTTCGCAATATTCACTTTAAACTTGGGTGGAGGCTTGTTGTTATCATGGTAGGAGGTGCTGCTCTGGATGGTTCTGTTGATGAATTCTGGAGATGTCTTACTTATTGTATGTTCCAGGGTTATGGCCTGACAGAAACATCGCCACTTGTAACTCTTGCTGATCCTACACAAACTGGGCCTGGTTCAATAGGCAAAGTTCTGGAAGGTCAGCAAATTCGCCTTGTCAATAATGAGATATTAGTAAAAGGTGCTAATGTCAGCCCGGGGTATTACAAGGATTCTTTAAAGACAAAGAAAGCATTTGTTGATAACTGGTTTAAAACAGGTGATTTAGCAGAGATTGACACGGATGGCAATATTTTTTTTAAGGGCAGGAAAGATGATGTAATTGTCAGATCAGATGGTGTAAATATTTACCCTGAGGATATTGAATCGGCTGTAAAAGCACTGGATTCGGTTAAAGACTGTGCAGTTATTGGACTGAAGCATAAAAATTTTGAAGAAATCCATGCTGTTTTGCTGCTTTCTAAAGAAGCCGGTGACAACCCAGGCGAAATTATACATAAAGCTAATAAACATTTGAGTGCGCAGCAGCATATTGATAGTTATAGTATCTGGAACATGAAAGATTTTCCGCGTACATCAACTATGAAAATTAAAAAAAATGAACTTGCTGAAGCAATAAAAGCTGGGAAGGCAGAAGGCATGGAAGAGGAGTTTTTATCGGGTAAAACTTCTGCAGAAGTTTATAAAATACTAAAATCTTTTCATAAGGTGAAAAAGGAAGATATTAAACATGAAGCTAAATTGAAAGATGACCTGGGACTTGATTCATTGGATATAATCCAACTATCCTGTGCAGTTGAAGACAAGTATAATATAGAAATAGATGACTCGTACATATCACAGGAAACTTCGGTTGAAGACATTGAGAAACTCATTAAGTCACCGCCAGAGGTTTCATACAGGCTTCCTTTTTTCAGCTTCCCATACTGGCGGCCGATATGTTTTGTTAGAACTATTTTTCAATATATTCTGTATCCTTTTATATCGGTATTATATAAGCGCAAAGTATATGGAAAAGAAAACTTAAAGAATTTAAAAACCCCATTTGTACTTGCTGTAAACCATAGCAGCAACATGGATACATTTGCTATTCTTTACTCTCTGCCTTTAAGACTGCGACAGCGCATAACTGTAATGATGTCAATAGAGTATCATTTTAATCACTTTTTTTATCATAAAGGATCATGGCCCATACGTTTTATAGAAGCTGCAGGATTTTATCTGCTGGTAAATCTGGCTATTAATGCCTGTCCGCTTTCACGAACACATGGGTTTAAACAGATTATGGAAAATATAGGCAGACTTTTGGACAGTGGATGGTCTACTCTAATTTATCCTGAAGGAAGAGTGACCACAAATGGTAAAATAAAAAAGTTTGAATCAGGTGTCGGCATAGTTGCGTCTGATATGAAAACCCCGGTTGTTCCTGTCAGAATTTGCGGACTTTTTGACATATTGCATCACGGAATACTACCTGTTGGCCACCTGCCGAAGCGGCCTTTAGTGACTGTAAAATTTGGTAAACCTCTTACATTCAGAGGTGAAAATTACAGGGAAATTACTGAAAAGATAGAAAAAGCCGTGCGTTCTCTTTAGATTATTTAATAGTTTCAATTATATTTCTTTTTATATGTTTTAACTTTATATTATTTTTGATGGCTAAAAAAAATATATTTTTTTATAATTTATAGTTATGGGTATTGATGGTAAATAAAAAGAAGCTTGACGAGTTATATGGAAAATATAATAGTCGCAGATTTGTTCACCCTGATCCATTGGAGTTTTTATATAGATATGACGATCCTTGTGATCGCGAAATAGTGGGCATGGTTGCTTCTTCACTTGCCTATGGGAGAGTTGCTCAGATACTGAAAAGTGTTTCCTATGTTCTTGACCAAATGTCATCCCACCCTTCAATTTTTTTAAAAAAATGTACGCTCAAATCACTAAACAATATCTTTTTCAGCTTTAAGCATAGATTTACAACAGGAGAAGAATTATCACTGTTACTCTTTAATATAAAGGGTATTATTGAACAATATGGTTCTTTAAATGAATGTTTCACAAAGGGACTTAATAATAGGAATGGTGATGATACAATCCTTCAAGCACTCCAGGAATTTATAAGAAAGTTAGGCGTTGGAACATATGGTTGTCGCAATAGTTTGATTCCATCACCTAACGGCAGGTGTGCATACAAGAGATTGAATCTTTTTCTTCGCTGGATGGTGCGCAGAGACAACGTTGATCTTGGGGATTGGAATAATGTACCAACTTCTAAATTAATTATTCCACTTGATACTCATATGTATAAGATATCTCTTTTTCTTAAACTAACAGAAAGAAAACAAGCTGATATCAAAACAGCTTTGGAGATAACAAATGCTTTCAGAAAAATTGTCTTTGACGATCCGGTTAAATATGATTTTGCTCTAACTCGACTTGGTATTCACAAAGAATTTCAAGAAAATTTTATTTATAGTTAAAAACTTGTATAATATTTCATAATTTTTTATGAAATATCTGGCAGATATTTGAACTGCTGCAGCAAACAATGTTATCGAAAATAAATAAGGTAGCAAAACAATGATTTATAAAGTAACAGGGAAACAGCCTAATTCCAAAATGTGCTTTGTTTGCGGCCTAAAAAATAAGTTTGGCTTGAAAGCGTCATTTTATGAAACAGATAAAAATGAATTGATTGCTTTATTTAAGCCATGTCAGGAGCACCAGGGTTATCCGGGCAGGCTCCACGGCGGAATAGCTGCAGCAATTCTTGATGAAACAATTGGCCGTATGCTAACAATTGGAAAAAAAGATGAAACATGGGGGGTTACCTTAGAATTTAAAATTAAATACAAAAAACCAATTCCGCTGGATGAAGAGGTCAGGGTAATTGCAAGGCTTGTAGATGAAAATAAAAGGTTCTTTAAAGGAATTGGGAAAATAGTTCTTCCTGATGGGGATATAGCGGCAGAAGCAGAAGGGAAATATCTTAAACTGCCAATAGAAAAGATTGCTGATTTTGATAAGGAGTCAAATGAATGGAGAGTAGTTGAATCAGAAGCAGATCCAGATAGTATAGAAATATAGAATTTTCAGTATATGTCATATCTTTGCATGAGCTTAAATAAATCTTTTAATCATTTTATTAATATGGTAAAAAATAAAAAATTTAAAATAGTAGGAATTGGGGAAATATTATGGGACATGCTTCCACAGGGTAAAAAACTTGGCGGCGCTCCTGCAAATTTTGTATATTATGCTTCAAAATTAGGACAAAAAGGAATCATTGCCAGTAGAGTGGGTAATGACCCGCCGGGTATTGAAATTCTAGACTCTCTGGATAAACTTAATCTGGTAAAAGACTATATTCAGATTGATCAAAGCTATCCAACAGGTTCAGTTGATGTAAGGTTAGATGATCGTGGGCAGCCAGACTATATAATCCATAAAAATGTTGCCTGGGATTTTTTGAAACTGGATAATACATGGAAGAACTTGGCAATAGAAGCTGATGTAATTTGTTTTGGAACTTTAGCTCAGAGGTCTCCTAAATCCAGAAAAACAATTATTGATTTTTTAAAATTAACACGAAACAAAACAATAAAGCTCTTAGACATAAATCTCAGGCAAAATTTCTATTCTACTGAAATAGTTAAAGAGTCTTTAAGATTTTCCACAATACTGAAGTTAAACGCCGAAGAATTAGAAATACTCAGGGGTTTATTTGGCTATTCTAAGAAAAAAGAAGAAATTGATTTATGCCGGCTACTCATAAAAGAATATAATTTGGAACTGATATGTCTTACCAGAGGTGAAAATGGAAGTATTTTAGTGAATAAAACCGAATATTTTGAACACGAAGGTTATAAAGTTAAAGTTATTGACACTGTAGGAGCAGGAGATGCTTTTGCTGCAGCAATGTTAATGCAATATCTTAATGGCGATACGCTTGAAGGCATAAGTAATATAGCTAACAGGTTAGGTTCCTGGGTTTCTTCAAAAAGAGGGCCCACACCAACATTGGATGACAATATTATTTCGGCACTTTTATTGGACGTTAGATTAAAATAGATTGATGTCTACCTTTAAGATTCAAATCAGATGAGGATAAAACATCATTAATATACCAAATTACAATATCTTATGTAGATTCTTAAGAGCTTCAGCAAAAGGCATAACATTTATTTCTCCATAGGACATTTGCCTGTCTCCTCCATAAATAAAATAAGTTTCTGATTCCGGATAATCTTTTATAAATGCTTTTAGCCCGGTGAGCATCTTGGAAGAAATTTTTCTTCTCCTTTTAATTTCAAAAGCTTTCAGGCCTCTGCGGCCATATAAAACGAAGTCTACCTCCAAATTGTTACTGGTTCTCCAATAATATATTTTGTAACCGAGGCTGTAATAGTCATTAACTGCTTTTAATTCCTGAAAAAATAAGCTCTCACAAGAAATTCCCCCAACTTCTTCAGGAGCATCGAGTGGGCCCATTGGTCTTAAAGTCCTGAAAACTCCAACGTCAAAGAAATAAAATTTAGGATGGGAAACCAATCTTCTTTTTGCTCTTTTGGAGAAAATAGGTATTCTGTAAGCTAATAGCAAATCTTCTAAAATAGTAAAATAATTCTCTACTACCTTTCTTTCCACTGCACATTCTCTTGCTACTTCTGAGACATTTAAAATAGATGCTTGCGAGAAACTTGCAGCTTCTAAAAATCTTGAAAAAGCACCAAGATTTCTTGTGAAGCCTTCTTGTTGTATTTCTTCCTGTAAGTAGGTTTTAATATAACTTTCAAGATATTTTTCAGGATCTGATTCAACATATACTGAAGGAAGATGTCCAAATTTTAATGAATGATCTGAATTAAAATCTTGTCCGAGCTCAATAGCTGTAAGTGGGTGCATCAAATAAGTTAATGCCCTTCCTGCTAAAAGGTTTTGACCCTTTCTTCTTAGCTTTCTAGCGCTGGAACCAGTCAAGATAAATTTATATTTATATTTTTCAATAAGCCTGTGCACTTCATTTAAAAGCTCTGGAATTCTTTGGACCTCATCAATGATTATCCAGTTGTTAAAATTTTTTGGAATTAAATTTTCTAGTCTTTGCGGATCTGCTAAAAGTTCATTAAAAAGGCGGGATTCAAGCAGATCGATATAAACTCCAGCAGGGAAAGCTTTTTTAACCCAGGTAGTTTTCCCGGTACCACGCGGACCAAATAAAAAGAAACTTTTATTGTTTTTAGTCTTAATTAATCTTGAATACATAACTCCATTCTACACATATATTTGGAATTGTCAACTCCAAATTACATATATATTTGGAATTACTGATTCCATTTTGAATGGAATATGGTATTGATGGAGGCTGTTTTTTCAATCGAAAGCTGTATTGCTTATTAATTATAGCCATTGATGAAATAGAATTTTTATAAAATTTTTAGCTTTAAATAAATATAAATATCCTTACTAAATTATCAAATTTTAATATAAAATAGTGAGTATCTTGCTTAGCTATTAATTAATTATTATAGTTCAAAGGAACACAAAGGAGGTTTAGAATGATAATAAAAAATAAAAATGAATTTAGCCCCGACGCTGTAAGCAATGATGACAGGAAAGGTGTTAAGTTTTATCCGTTGATAACTTCCAAAGATGGGGCCCCAAACTTTGCGATGAGAATATTTGAAATTAGTCCCGGAGGATATACGCCTAAACACAAGCACAGCTGGGAGCATGAAGTTTATATAATTTCTGGCGGAGGTTATGTCTTGCGGGGTGAGGAAAAGATAAAAATTGAAAAGGACAATTGCGTATTTGTAGAACCAAATGAACTTCACCAGTTTCAGGCAGGGGAAGATGGAATCAGTATGATTTGTGTAGTGCCAAACGAGGGGCAGCCGATCTGATAAATTACTGCGCAATTAAAATAAATTCTGGACCGCTGTTTAACAGTTGAGTACAATTTATAGCATGGCAAATTTTTAAGGAAAGGACTCCTATGTCAGGATCTGTAAAAAAAATAAGCAAGGAAGACTCATTGATGCTTCTGAGGCAGATGATGGAAATAAGGGTTTTTGAAAATAAGGTATCGGAGCTGCTTAGCAAAGATTTAATAAAAGGAGCCTCACATCTTTATGCGGGCCAGGAAGCAGTAGCAGCAGGTTCTATTTTTTGTATTAATGAAGATGATTATATCACTTCAACACACAGAGGGCATGGGCATTGTCACGCTCATGGTGACAAATTAGCAAAAACACAGGAAGACAAGCAAACACATTTTAATAAAATGATGGCCGAACTTTGTGGAAGGGTAACTGGTTACTGCAAAGGCAAGGGCGGGTCAATGCATATAGCAGATGTGGCCAAGGGCAATCTAGGGGCTACTGGAATAGTAGGCGGGCATGTACCTGTAGCTGCAGGAGCTGGCCTGTCAATCAAAATAAAGAAAGAAAAAAAAGTTGTCCTGTGCTTTTTTGGAGATGGCGCAAGCAATACAGGCAGCTTTTACGAGTCGGTTAACCTGGCTTCCATATTTAATTTGCCTGTTGTATTTATATGTGAAAATAATTTATATGGAATGAGTGTTCCGTACCGCAAAGCATCCAAGTTGTCTGTAGCAGACAAAGCAAAAGCATTTAATATTCCAAGCGAACAGATAGATGGGATGGATGTATTGGCTGTAGCAGATAGCGTAGATAAAGCAATAAAAAAATGCAGAAGCGGCAAGGGCCCAATCCTTTTAGAAATGCTTACCTACAGGTGGTATGGACATTCAAGAAGTGATCCGAGGGTTTACAGGACAAAAGAAGAGGAGAAGGCATGGAAAGAAAGGGATCCGATAAAACAGTTTAAAAACTATCTGATTAAAAATAAGGTAATTAGCAGTAAGGAATTTAGTGAGCTTGAAAAAGAAGTTAACAAAAAGATTGACATAGCAACAGATTTTGCTATCAACAAGAGTCCATTCCCAGAAAAAGATGAATTGTTTAAAGATGTTTATGCTGATTTAAATCTAAGCAAGGAAGAGATAGATAAGGAAAAAGGTATATCAATACTTGTAAAAGATAATAAGATAAATAGAAAAATTTTTTATTGGGAAGCTTTAAACGAAGCTATATCTGAAGAGATGGCTAAAAATCCTAATGTTTTTTGCCTTGGGGAAGATGTTGGCCTGTATGGCGGTGCATACAGAGTTACAAAGGGACTGTTTGAGAAATATCCAGACAGGATAATAGATACTCCTATTTCAGAAGCAGCAATCGCTGGAGCTTGCATAGGATCTTCAATGACAGGGATGAGGCCAATTGGAGAAATTATGTACATAGATTTTTCTACGATAGCCATGGATCAACTGGTGAATCATGCTGCTAAAAATAGATATATGTTTGGTGGCAAAACAGTAGTTCCAATGGTTATGAGAACACAGGGAGGTACCGGAAGAAGCATAGCGGCGCATCATTCGCAGTCATTGGAGTCAATGTATTTACACTTTCCGGGTATTTATGTTGTGATGCCGTCAACGCCATATGATGCAAAAGGACTGCTTAAGACAGCTATAATGGATAATAATCCGATACTGTTTATTGAGCATAAAATGCTATACGGCACAAAAGGCATAGTCCCGGAGGAAGAATACTATATTCCATTAGGCAAGGCAGATATAAAAAGGGAAGGCAGTGATATAACTGTAATAACTTATTCAAGGATGGTGCTGGATTGTCTTAAGGCTGCTGAGCAATTTGAAAAAGAAGGTGTGTCTGTTGAAGTTATTGATCTCAGGTCACTAAAGCCTTTGGATTTAGAAACAATAATTAATTCAGTAAAGAAGACCGGGAAAGTAGCTATTGTGTCAGAGGCATATAAAACACTTAATTTCGCAACTGAAATAGCTATGCTTATAAGTGAAAATGCTTTTGACCACCTTGATGCTCCAATACTTAGAATTACCTCAGAGGATGTTCCTGTTCCCATGAGCATGGCATTAGAAAAGGAATGTGTGCCTTATACTGAGAAGATAGTTGCTAAAATTAAAGATAGTTTAATTTGAAATAAATTTTCCTGATTATATAAATTATAAATGCGCGAGTATAAAAGGAAACAGTATGAAGACAGCTGTTCAGTTTGGAGCCGGCAATATCGGGCGAAGCTTTATGGGCCAGCTTTTCTGGGAAACTGGCTACAGGATAATCTTTGTTGATGTAAACAAAGAAATTGTTGACTTGATTAACAAAAGAGGGAAATGCCCTGTATTGCTGCTTGATGCCTACAAAAACAAAGAGATCCATCTAACTATTGATAAGATTAGTGCATTGCATGTAGATGAAAAAGAGAAAATCGCTGATGCTATTTCTAACGCAGATATTGTTAGCACCGCAGTTGGTGTTAGAAATCTTGTCCACATTGCGCCTCTTATAGCTGGTGGTTTAATGGAGAGGTTTAAGGACACTGCTGCTCCGCTTGATATTTACCTCTGTGAGAATGCTCTTGATGCTCCGAATTCTTTAAAAACAGAGGTTTTTAAATTTCTTGACAGTAAAACAAGGGAAATAGTTGAAAATAATGTTGGTTTTGTAGGGACAGTTGTAGCTCGTATGGTGGATGTTGTAAGCGACCGTTCAAACAACGATCCCCTTTGTGCAATTGCCGATGCTTATCATAAATTCCCTATTGACGGAAAAGCCATAAAAACAAAACCCCCTGATATTAAAGGGCTTAAAGCAGTGCGCAATTTTCAAGCTGAATTTGAAAGAAAATTTTTTACACTTAATTTGGGCCACGCATCTATTGGGTATCTTGGATATTTAAAAAATTATACATATGTCAATGAAGCTATAAAAGATAAATATTTAAGCGCTGCCTTCGACGGAGTATTAAATGAGGCAAGAGCTGCGATGCTTAAGAAATACCCTGCGGATCTTGACCCGGACGAATATGATGAAGTTATAAAAGATATAAAGATACGTTTTGGCAATCCAATGTTTTTTGATACCATTAAAAGGATTGCAAGAGACCCGGTGCGGAAACTGGGGCCTGAAGACAGGCTTATCGGAAGCGCTAAGCTTTGCCTCTCCTGTGGTATTTTCCCTGAGAATATTGCCTATGTGTGCGGTGCAGCTTTATGCTATGACTTCCGCGAGGATGCCAATGCTGTTGAACTTCAGAAGAAAATTAGCGATCAGGGTGTCGAAAAAACTTTGGAGGAAATTTCCGGAGTAGATTCAAAGGGAAAGCTTGGGAGAAAAATAATAAAATCCTACCTTGAACTCCCAAAAAAGAGAAAGGACTGGAAAAATTATGCCAGGGATAAAGAAGGGAAAAAATAATTTAAGCTGGTTTTATTTTGGCTTTATAGCATTAAATACCTTTTTTGGTATTGGGATATTGAAAATGTTCTTATCTCTTCTTGTTAATTTCTACAGGGAAAGGCCAAATGTATCACTGATAGATATGGGCATCTATGCCCTGATTACTTTTATGCTGGTTTTTCTTACTGGTTTCTTGTTTAGGCTATTTAACTATAAAACTTTGGCATGGATACTGATTGGCGGGGTTAGCGCTGCCAGATTTCTTCTCCAGTTTACTGCATGGGCTCCCTTAAGTTTAGCAATTTCCGCGCTTGGCACACTTCTCTGGATAACAAGTTTTATATTTTTTATATCTGTAATTCAGCAAGGGAAAATTGATCTATTTGTTGATGTTATGCCGGGATTGATTGCAGGAATTAGCTTTTATAGTGCCATGCATGCTCTCTTTGGTACATGGGATATGATTTGGAGGTCAGAGCCTGCCGTGTCTTTGATAATTTTATTTTTAACATCTCTACAGCTATGGATTATTTTTAATATATCAAAAAAATTTGGAGAAATTAAGGCAGTAGATGGCAGGAATAATGTTTTCTATACTTTAATTGTAATTGCTCCATGGTTTCTGCTTCAGATGCTTAAGTTTCAAAATGTAGCATCTCATACGGCTACTGCCGGTTTTAATTTAACAATTTCACTTGTAATAATACTGGCTTCAAATACGGCAGCTTTTTGTATAATTTTTTTATTTAGATTTAAAAAAACAAGGCTTTTGTTAACATTGGCAGCTTCAATTCTTGCGCTTCTTTCATTCTGGCCCGGGGCTGCAGGATACTTGTATACTTTACAGATAATTTTTGGTCAGATAGGGTTTGTTTGGATCTTACTGGTAACTTTAAATAAAGCAGCCGGCAGTTATGTAGATAAGGTTCCATGGAAAAATACTTTTGCCATAGGGATAAGCGGTATTATATTCTTTATTTTTGCTTTTGCCTATTATGGGAGTTATGAAATAAGCCTTCCATTTGAAAATTGGATAGTTCCGATATTTCTTGCTGCTGCTATAAGTATTTGCGGATTATTTTCAATCTCTTCTGCAAATGTAAATTATAAAAATTTCAAGCCAGTCTATGCAATTATGTCACTGCTGATTATTCCGGTACTCATAGCTATGCCGGCCAGGTATACCTGCAGGCCTGTTGAAGAAAAATCTTCCATCAGGGTGGTAAACTACAATATTCACCAGGGGTTTAATATAGATGGATATCTGGACCTAGAGTCAATAGCCAGACTGATAGAAAGCAGTGGAGCGGATGTTGTTTCCCTTCAGGAAGTTTCCCGCGGATGGGTAATAAATAGCTCAGCAGACACACTTAGCTTTTTATCAGAAAGACTTGGAATGGAATATATTTTTATGCCAGCATCAGATTCAATATGGGGAAATGCTGTTTTAAGCAAATATCCTATTAAGCTTATCAGGAGCGACTATCTTCCAAGGTTTGGAGCTCCACTTAGAAGGAGTTTTTTACTGGTAGGCGTGGAGCTTACAAAAATTGAAGATATCAATATATTATGTACCCACCTGCACCATACAGAGGACGAAGGATGCATAAGGGAAAGTCAGGTTAGCAGGATTCTTGCTGGCTGGGGCGGACTGGAAAGAACACTTATTATGGGAGATTTTAATACTGAGACCGGTGACCCTGAGATAGAAAAAATGTATCAGGCAGGATTGGTAGATTCCCAGAAAGCTATAGGTGAAGGGGAAGGGTTAACCTGGGTCCACTATGAGCCTTATAGAAGAATAGATTATATCTGGGCTACGCCTGATTTAGAGATATTTAATCTTGAAGTCCCATGCAGTACAGCTTCCGACCATCTTCCAACAGCAATAAGCGTTAAATGAGAAAGATAAAAAAATGGCAAAAGGATATATTTTTAAAAGAGTCCTGGCCTTTTTAATCTTATTCTATTTTACTATAGCAATCCTACTGTTTGCCTCCTCATGTGCTCCTGAACCTGCTTTTGAGGAACTTATTGTATGTGAGGACCTTGACAGCAAAACTTTTGCTCCAATTACTCAAAAAGATGAATTTGATATTGATGCAAAAGTAATTTATGTAGTCATTAAGGTATCAGGTGTTAGAGCCAGTGACAGCTGGCGCTATATCTGGAAAAACATTGGCAGTGGTGAAATAATCTCTGATCTGACAGGCGAATACTCATCAAAGGAAACAGGATATCTGGAAGGATATTTTTCAAGCTGTATCTGCCTCAGGGAAGGCGGATATATAATAGCTGAACCAGGTGATTATAGTGTGGAGTTTTATCACAATGACAAGTTAAGGGGTAGTGCTGCATTTAAGATAAAAATTCCGGAAACTAAAATAATAGAGGTAACATTAGCAAATGAAGTAAAAGAGGGTATGGAGCCTACAAGCACTGCTGACCAGTTTAATCCTCTGGATGTTATTTATGCGTGTGTAAAATTAAATTACCGGATTTGGGGAAATACTTTAAGCAGCAAATGGTATTTTGAAGAAGATGGGTTAATAAATGAAGTCCTGTATGATATTAGTGAAAATTATTATAAACCTGGTTATGTTACATTTAACATATTTAATGAAGACCCGTGGCCGCCTGGCAATTACAGTGTAGAGATATATTTAAACAAATCGCTGCATGGAAAATATGATTTTGAAGTTATTAAAGCAGAAGTGGTTTTTGAAAACATATACAAAAATGACGGATATATGTTTTTAATGCATTATCCTGATAACTGGGAATACAGAGAAGTAGAAATCGATGATGGCGTAAGGGTAGATTTTCTTCCACCCCGCGAAGAAATAAATATTGTGATATCTATGATGCTGCTGGATGAGAAATATTCCGAGAATCAAATCTTAAAACTTGCTGATAAGATATCAGACGAAGCTTCCTCATCTAATGATTGGAAGCAGGTTGATAAGGTTGAAACAAACAAACAATTAGGTGAGATTTCTTATAATGAAGTCTCTTACAAGTACATAGATAACAAAGAAGATAGCTGGGCCATGACTTTAAGTTTTATTACACAGAATAATAAATTATATTTGTTTATGGGGCTGACAGATGCTGAATACAAAGATCTGGCGGAAGAAGTCTACTGTGGGATGCTGGGCACCATTGCTTTTAAATAGTTTTAAATAAATACCTATTTCATTTTTTTTATTACAATTATAACGTATAATATTTTCAAATATAAACACTTAAAAAAATCCATGAAAATATTCATGAACTTGAAGTCGAGGGGATACAATAGGTGAACGAAGTAACAACTTTTTCAAAATCAAAAAAAGCAATAGTTTCAATGGCTACCTTAACTAAACATCTCGGATATATAGAGATCATACAGTATTTTAGAGAAAAAAAGATTGATAGAAGTTGGTCTTTTGATGGATTTAAGCCATCAGATGCTGGAAAATGGACTCATTGTTATCATCGCTATCCTGCTAAATTCATCCCTCAGGTGGTAGAGGCATTAATTCAGGAATATATAGAATCTGAAAGTGCTCATATTAATGACCCTTTCATGGGAAGTGGCACAACAATTGTTACTGGTATTTCAAAAGGATTTAAATCAAGTGGTACGGATATAAATAAGTTAGCTTATTTAATGGCAAAGGTCAAATCTACTCCAATTGAATCTAAAAATGAATTAAAGAAGTACATTGAAGATGCCAAAGGTTTGTATTCTATTAATTGTTATACATATTCAGTCAAAAACGATAAATTAATATTCAATCTGTTGGAGGATTAGAAAATGTTAGACAGGCAAGTTGTCAAAGAGTTTTTACAAGATGAATTGAAAGGGATTGAAGTTACAAAAGATATATCAACTGACGATTTAGTAGAGACCTTTTGTAAATATACCGAAGAGGATTACTACGAATGGCTTAAAGATAACTTCAAATCCTTTTTCAATCACTGGAATCCAGATTGGG
>Ga0114918_10002201_pt1 | contig 17515 bp, 11 predicted proteins | sample LantaG_FD_87015 | JGI IMG/M metagenome (GOLD analysis project Ga0114918, IMG submission 87015) | Deep subsurface microbial communities from Baltic Sea to uncover new lineages of life (NeLLi) - Landsort_02402 metaG | ecosystem: Environmental > Aquatic > Marine > Oceanic > Sediment | place... | reverse complement strand
GGAGGCCCTCAACCACGACTCTCTTCATCCATGACCGCAGGCATCCCGTCCCTACTTCCCGTCCGCCGCCGCCGCCCCATTGCTCCCACCCTCCACCAGCTTGCCCATCTCCACCAGGTCCGGCCCCGCCGCCAAGATGCGTCCCGCCAGCTCGCCCGACACGAAGCCGTCCCCGTCGGCATACTTTTCAAAGTTAACCGCAAAGATGGAGGCCAGGTGGGATAGCGTGGCCTTGAAGGCGGCCGCGTCGCCCCACTGGGAGGCCGGGTCCAAGATCTCGGAGGGGACGCCGGGGACGGCCAGGGGCGCCGCCAGGCCGAAGACGGGCGTGCGGGCCGTGGGAGCGCCCTCCAGCCCGCCCCCGTGGATCGCGTCCAGGATGGCCCGCGTGTGGCGCAACTTGATGCGCGTCCCCGTCCCGTACGCGCCGCCCGTCCACCCCGTGTTGACCAGCCAGGCGTGCGTGCCGTGGCGGGCCATCTTCTCGGCCAGCATGGAGGCGTACTATAGAAGGAGAGGGTGGAGGGAGGGGGAAAGGGAAGGGAGGAAGAGAGCGTGTGAAGCGTGGTAGAGAGGGAAAGGGGAGGGCGGGGGTGGGGAGGGGCCTCCCTCCCCCCTTCCTTCCATCCGCGCGCCGTCTCTCTCCATTGCCGCGCCACACCCGCGCGCCCTCTCTCCCCCTCCCTCCCACCCTGCCCCCTCTCCTCTCACCTTCATGGGGTGCCACATCAGGAACACGCCGCCAAAGCAGGCCGAAAAGGTCGCCTCCGGCTCCGTCACCCCCATCTCCGTGCCCGCCACTTTCGCGGTGTAGCCTGAGATGAAGTGGTACATGGCCTGCTCGGGCGACAGGCGGGAGACGGGGGGCAGGACGCCGAAGGCGTCGCAGCAGAGGAGGACCAGGTTGCGGGGGTGGGGCCCCACACAAGGGATGCGCGCGTTGTCGATGTGCTCGATGGGGTAGGACGCCCGCGTGTTTTCGGTGACCGCGTTGGACCCGAAATCGACGGCCCGCGAGTGCGCGTCAAAGACGACGTTCTCCAGGACCGCCCCAAACCGGATGGCCCTCCAGATCTCCGGCTCCGCGCTCGCCTTGAGGCCGATGCACTTGGCGTAGCAGCCGCCCTCGATGTTGAAGACGCCGTCGTCCGACCAGCAGTGCTCGTCATCCCCGATGAGCGGGCGGGCCGGGTCTGTCGACAGCGTCGTCTTGCCCGTGCCCGACAGGCCGAAGAAGAGGGTGACGTCGCCGTCTCTGCCCACGTTGCACCCCGAGTGCAGGCTCAGGATGCCCCGCTTGGGCATGAGATAGTGCATGACGGAGAAGATGCCCTTCTTCATCTCGCCCGCGTACTGCGTGCCCAGGATGACCATCTCGCGCGACGCCAGGTTGACGTCCACGGACGTGGAGGAGGACATGTAGGACGTGTACCGGTTGACGGGGAAGGCGCCCGCGTTGAGGATGGTGAAATCCGGGCTGCCAAAGGAGGCCAGCTCCGCGTCGGAGGGGCGGATCAGCATGTTGTGCATGAACAGGGCGTGGTAGGCGCGCCCGCACACGACGCGCACCTTGATGCGGGACCCCGCCTCCCAGCCCGCGAAGCCGTCAAAGACGTAGATCCGGTCCAGCATGTTGAGGTAATCGATGGCCCGCTCCCGGTTGAGCAGGAAGGTGTGGGCGTCCATCTCGAAGTTGGGCGACCCGTTGTCCCCAGCGTTCCACCAGATGTTGTCGGCCGACCCTGGCTCGCGCACGATGCGCTTGTCGCGCGGCGACCGCCCCGTCTTGGCGCCCGACAGGGCGGCCAAGGCCCCGGACGCCATGATGTGCGTGCCCGGCTCGTACTTCAGGGCCTGCTCGTACAGCTCGGCCGGCGTCAGGTTGTGGTAGACGACGGTGGGCTTGAGGCCGGCGTCGGACATGGCGCGGAGGAAGCCCGACGCGGCGGCGGCCAAGGTCGGGGAGACGACGCCACCGTCGCCGGCCAGGGCGCCGGCCGCGCCGTCCGCCCGGGCCAGGTGGAAACGTTCGCCCTTGACGACGCGGGGGCCGGTGCTGGGTGGGAAGAGAGGGGAGGGAGGGAGTGGAGAGGGGGAGAGGGGCGTGAGTGAGAGAGAAGGCAGAGAAGGCAAAGGTGTGGGTTGTGGGTTGAGCGTTTGGGTTTTGGAGGGAGGGCCCTCTCTCCCTCCATTCTCTCTCTCCCCTTGCCTCTCTCTTCCCTTGTCTCTATCTTCCCTCCAAAAACTCACACCCGGGCGGACGACTTGAGGGTCTCCGACAGGGACGCGATCGTGCGCTCGTGGGCGTCGTCTGAGGGGTGCAGAGAGGGGGCGTGTGCGTGCGTGAGAGGAAGAGGCGGAGCAGAGAGGCGCTCCTCCATCCATCCATCATCATCTCCCCGCCGCGCCCAGCCGCGCCCTCTTCCGCTTTCTCTCTTTCCATCTCTCACCATCGTGCCGCGCCTTGGTGACGCTCTTCTGCAGGCGGTGCAGGTCGTCCACGTTGTCCGCGCGCGAGGGGTTGGCGGTGCCCTCATGCAGGCGGAAGGTGGAGGTGCGGTGGTTGTCGGCCGCCTCCGCGTCCGAGTCGGCGTGCGGGGCGGACCCGGACTCGCTGTGGGTGAGTGTTAAGGGGGTGGTGTTTGTGTGTGAGAGAGAGGGAGGTGCGGGAGATGCGACCGGGCGGGTGGGGAGCACAGGTGGACGGAGCGGGTTATAGATGAGGAGAGCGCGAGCGGGGCCATTGGGTGTGCTCCCCTCTCTCTCTCTCCTTCGTGCGCCCCTCCAACTGGAGGCACAACCAGCCCAGGTAGGGCAGGCTCCGGCCTGCCCTGTCCTCCGCGTGGCAGGGAGACGGGTGCGAGGGCTCTCTCTGCTCTCTCGGAGGGGTGTGCGCGCGCGGCGGGAGAGGTGCGCGAGCGTGTTGGGACCGCCCTCGGCCGCCCTCGACTTCCCACTGGCCGCGCGCCCGCACCCAGGGCTCCACGCTCTCGCCGAGGCAGGGCTCCCCCAGGGCATGCATAGCCACATATGCCGCCCCGTCCTCGGCCGGTCGGGAGGCGGGATTGAGGGGTGAGCGAGGGCGGGGCGGGCGGGAGCCGCCGGCGAGCGAGAAAAGAAGCCAATGCTTGCTTCCTCCCCTTCTTCTTCTCCTCCTGGCCGCGGCGCCGGCGCGCTGAATAGCGCCCCACTCTCTCCCTCGACGCACATGATAGTCTTCAGCGGGTTCAGCATGGTGAGTGTGGCGCGGGAAGGAGAGCGCGCGCAGAGGGGGAGGGAAAGAGACGGGCGCCTTGCGCGGTTTGTGGGAGTGAGCCTGCGCGCTGAGCGGGCCGCCCCCGCCCGCCTCTAGGACCCCCCTCTCCCTCTGCGATCCCATCCTGCTCTCTCTCTCTCTCCATGCTGAAAAAGACTCAGCACCGCAAAAGAAAGGGGGGCGTCAATCATCACAGGCGCACAAGCCTCACCACCCCCTCCGCGCCGCGTCCATGGCCTTCCTGTAAACATCCAGGTACGCCGCCGCCGACCGGCTCCAGCTCCAGTCCTGGCCAGCCGCCCGCGGCACGAGGACGCCCCGCCACCAGGCGCCGCTGCCGGCCCGATAGGCCTCGAGCGCCCGGGCGACCGCGTGCCGCGCCGCCCCCGGGTCCAGGCCGTCGAAGACGACCCCGTTGCGCACCGCCTCGGGCGCGCCGCCGTCCGCGATGTCCACCACCGTGTCCGCCAGCCCGCCCGTGCGGCGGACGATGGGGATGGTGCCGAAGCGGAGGGCGATCAACTGAGCCAGGCCGCACGGCTCGTAGCGGGAGGGGACCAGCAGGCCGTCCGCGCCCGCGTAGATGCGGCGGGCGAGGACGTCCGAGAAGCACAGCCGGTACCGGGCGTCCTGCCCGCCCTCGGCCGCGGCCGCCAGGGCCGCGAACCGCGCCGCGTCGGCCGGGTCGGGTGCGGTTCCCAGCACCACCAGGCGCGCGCCCAGGGCCGCCGCCTCGGCCGCCATGGCCTCCATCAAGTCCAGTCCCTTCTGGGCGGATAGGCGGGAGACAATGGCCAGCAGGGGGCGGCCGCCCGGGTGGACCCCGCCCGCGCCGTCGTCAAAGAGAGGAGGGGGGGTGGTGCCGGTGGTGTCGGTGGTGACGCTGCCGCTCTGACCCACCACCGGCTCGTCCGGCGCGAAGCCCAGCTCGGCCAGCAGCGCCCGCTTGCACGCGTCCTTGCCCGGCCAGGGCGAGGCCGCACTGAAGCTGGCGGCCAGGGCGAGGTCGGCCGCCGGGTCGAAGATCTCGGCGGAGTCGATCCCATTCAGGACGCCACTGAACTTGCCGCTGGCCGCCGCCCCCGCCAGGACCCCTTCCAGGCCGCACCCGGCCTCCGCGCCCAGCACTTCCCGCGCGTACGTCGGGGACACGGTGGTGACGGCGTGGGCGTGCGCAATGCCGCCCTGGAGCAGGTTGAGGTCGACGCACCCGTCCGGGCCCGTCCGCCCGGCCGCGTCGACCATGCCCGCCAGCACGCCCGCCGCGCCGGGCGTGACGGCGGAGTCCAGGCCGGGCGCCGCCGCGGCGGCCTGCGGAGACAGGCGCCCCTGGAAGGCCATGTTGTGCAGGGTCAGCGTGACGGCCGGGCTGCCGCTCCTCCCACCGCCGCTCCCACCACCACCGCTCCCACCCCCTCCGCCGGCGCGCCGCCTGGCGGCCAGCAGGGGCGCGACCGCGGCCGCCTGCCAGTCGTGCAGGTGCAGGACGTCCGGGGTGCGCCCGGACCAGTCCAGGAAGGCGACGGCGGCAGCGGCAAAGAACAGGAAGCGGGCGGTGTCGTCGGGCTCGCCGTAACAGGAGGCCCCCCGCCAGAAGGGGGGCGAGGACGCGACCTCCCGCGGCCCGCACCCCAGCCCGGTCAGCGGCTCCAACAAGTACACAGGCAGCCCCTCCGCCACGCAGGCCCAGATGGCGGTGGGGACGCCCCCACCACCGCCCGGCGCATCCCGCCAGGGCACGACCACGCTGCCCAGGCGCCTCAGCTCGGCCAGGGCGCCGTAGTCCAGGCACGCGTACTTGGGGATGACCACCTCCGCCAGGGCGCCGTCCGCCTGGTGCGCCCGGGCCAGGGCCGTCACCACGTCCGCCAGGCCGCCCACCTTGGCGAAGGGCGCCATCTCGGAGGAGATGTGGAGGGCGTGGATGCCCGGGCGGGCGGCCACCAGGCCGCACCGGCCGCCCAGGGCGGGGGCCGCGACCTCGTCAGGAGCGGCCCGCACACGCTCGTACGTCCTCAGCAGGGGGCCGTCGCCCTGCCAGGCCAGCGTGCGCAGTAGGGCGGCCGCGGGGGGGGGCAGGGCGCCCGCCGACGCCAGGGCGTCCAGGCGGGTCAGCAGGGAGGCGACCAGGGCGCGCGACTCGCGCCGGGTGGGCGCGGGCGCGAGGCCCTCGGGCGAGGAGACGACCGTCAGGGAATAGTTACGCCCGCCCTCCGCCGCGTCCCAGGCCTCGCTTCCGCCGCCGCCGGGGCCCGGGCGCGTGGCCCGGAAGGCGGCCTGGATCTCCAGGTGGCCGGGCGCGGCCAGGCGGGAGACAGGGATGGAGAGTGCGCCCTCCCAGACGTCGCTGGCGGCGGGGGGGGGCGGTGGGGTGTCAGAGGTGGAGGCTGAGGTTGACGCCGCCGGCACCGCCGCCTCCACCACGCGCGTCAGGGGCACGTCCACCGTATCCCGCCACCCGGAGTGGCCGGCGTGCAGGGTGACGGCGTCCGACCCGGCGCAGGGGCCGCCGGCCGCGTCGTAGCGGACCTGGAGAGAGAAAGAGGAGAAAATGGGAAGCGGGAGAGCGGGAGAGAGGGCATGAGGCAGGCGGCGAGGGTTTGACGGACGGCTCTCGACGCGCCTGGAGAGAGAGAAAAATACGCCGCGCGCGCTCCTTGCACCTCCTGCCCTCCCTCACCTTCACAGTGTAGCAGGGTTCATACGCATCAAAGAGGACGCGGCCGCCACTCTCTACGCGGAGGGCGCTGTCCGAGGGCGAGGCGGCGGGCGGCGGAGGACCGGTGCGGCAGGAGCGGCCGCGGACGGTCGGGGTCGGCCGGTGCGGTGGCGTGGGCGGCGGCGGCGGCGGCACAGTGTGAGTGCGCGCCCGGCCGCCCCTGCGAGGCCGGCCCGGCAGCCAGGCCTGTGTATCTGAGTAGCAGGTCCTCGTCTGCATCCTGAGAGTGGTCAGGGCGTGGAGATCGGCCTGGGGCGCCTGAGCGTGCGCGCGCCGCGAATTGAGAAAGATAGGGCGCGCGCGCGCGTGTTTTTTTTTTTTTTTTTGACAACCCCAGGCCCTCACTCTCTCCTTGCTCATCATCATCACGCCTCCTTCACAAACCCAGGGTCGCTCTCCGGCTTGTGCGCCGAAAACAGGATGAACCGGTTCTTCCGCCACCGTTTAAAATCGACCAGGCCCGCGGCGGTGCAGAGCGCCCGGATGTCCTTCTCCGACCACCACCGGAAGGCGCGGCCGCCCGGCATGCTCCCGCCCAGGACGCCGGGGACCACCCCGGCCAGCGCGGTCGCGGCCTCATCCCCGATGACCGACCCAAGGGGCGCGGCCGCATCTAAGAAAGTGGAGGCCACAAACACGCCGCCGGGACGCAGGACGCGGGAGACCTCCGCGACGGCGGCGCCGGGGGCCGGCCAGCAGTGCAGGGCCGCGCCCGCGTGGATGCCCGGCAGGGAGGCCGTGGGGAAGGGCAGGCGGGCCGCGTCCAGGCGGAGGGGCAGGTAGGCCGCCGGGTCCACCCCGTCCGCCGCCAGCCCGGCTGCCGCCTCCCGCAGCATGGCCTCTGAGAAATCGGCAGCGATGACGCCCGAAAAAAGGCCGGACGCGGCGAAGCGGCGGGCAAACAGGCCCGACCCGCACGACAGGTCTAGCAGGACGCCGCCCTCCGCGGGCGCCAGGTAGGCCAGGGCGGCCTCTGCCTCCTCGTCCGGGCCTGGGAAACCCGCCCAGGCAAAACCGGCCCGCCAGCCCCGGTCGTACGCGAACGCGACGAGCGGGGAGCGGAAGAGGGAGGTCCCCAGCTGAGAGGTTGGAGAAGAGGGTGATGATGATGGCGACAGGCCGCTCTCCAGGGTGAGGTCCAAAAAGTCGGGCGCCGCGTCAAAGGTGCGGGCGCACCGGCCGCATCGCAGCGGCTTGAGCGTGCCCCGGCCGGCGTGGGTGACGGGGCCGAGCGGGGTGGTCAGGCAGATGGGGCAGGCGGTCGGCCAGGCGGGCGGAGGTGGGGCCGAGGAGGTCGGGCCGTCCACGACGGCGCTCTCGGCCGCGGCCGCAGCGACGCGCGCCGGCGGAGGAGCGGCGCCCGGCCGGCGCACCGCGCCCGCCTTACGTGCCAGGGTGGATGCGGGGCGGTGGGCTGTCGCCACCGCCCACAGGGCGGGGTTGCGGGAGGGCGCCGCCCGGGCCAGGCCGGAGGAGCGCGTGAGAGTGGGCAGCATCGGTTTTGGAGGTGTGTTACGGCGCGCGCTGCTCTGGCCTCTCTCTCACTCATTTTCCCTATTGCCCCGCGCGTGTGTGCCCACGGACAGAGCGCGCCCTCCTCTCTCCACCCCTCTCTCTCACGATGCTGCTGACCCTGTCCAGTCGCCCCCTGGCGCCCGTCGCCGCCGCCCGCCGCCTGAGGTCGGTCAGCGGGGCCGCGCATGCCCCGCTGCTGCGTGCCGGCGCCGCCGCCGCCGCCGCGGCCGCCGCCAAGCCGGCCCGCCGCACCCGCCTGGCCCGGGCGGCGTCCGCCAACCTGTCGCCTGGTAAGAGTGGTGCAGGGCTAGGCGTCAGTGCACGCGGACCAGCGATCTGCGTCCCCGGTGGCCGTGCGCGCCCCATACACTCACACACTCACTGGCATCCCTCCGACGCGCTTTACCCTCATCGCCCCTGACATCCATCCCCCAGACTCCGCCTTCACGCCCGAGCTCAAAAAAGCCATCGACGCCTTCATCGCGGACCACAAGGTCGTCCTGTTTATCAAGGGCACCAAGGACTTCCCGCAGTGCGGCTTCTCGCAGACGGTAAGGATGAAGGATGGAAGGGACCGGGCGCGGACCTTTCCATCCATCCATCCATCCATCCGTCCATTTCATCCATCATGCTCTCATTTCATTGCCTTCTTCTCTTTTTCACAGACCGTCAACATCTTCCGCGCCCTGAGCGTCCCCTTCGAGACAGTCAACGTCCTGGAGGACGACGCCCTGCGCAACGGCATGAAGCAGTACTCCGGGTGGCCGACTTTCCCCCAGGTCTATCTCGGGGGGGAGCTGGTCGGCGGGGCGGACATCGCCATCCAGCTCTTCCAGTCGGGCGAGCTGGCGGAGATGGTGGAGGCGGCCTTCGCGGAGTGAGGGAGGGGGATTGAGGGGGTGGGTGGGTGGGAGTGGGGGTGGGAATGGTGGCGAAGCGTGCAAGGGGTCCATGGGTCCATCCCGCCTCCTCGCTCGTGTCCTCCACCCTTTCTTCCGACCCTCGCCCGTTCTCAGCTGGGGTGGCGCGTGTGAACATCGAACATCTCAGACAGGAATATACAAGTCTCAGACCCTCTCTCTCAGCCCATCTCCTCGTCCTCGCCGCTGCTCGCCCTGCCGCCGTCCCCAAACGCCTCCTCGAAATCGTAATCATCGTCCCCGCCGCCCTGTTTCGCCTTCTTTTTCTTGCCGCTGCTCACACCCAGCCCCTCGGCCAGCGCGTCCGCCGCCACAGCCGCCACGCCGCGCGCCGCTTTACTGGCCTTGGTCGCGGCCTTGCGGGCGGTCCGGGCCGCGTGTGGGTTGAACTGGCCGGGCGCGGCGTACAGGGCGGCGGCCTGGGAGGGGGCGGCCGCGCCCGAGCGCGCGCGCCGGGCGGCAGGCGCGTCTTCGTCGCCGTCGCTCTCTGCCTCCTCCTCCTCCTCTTCCTCCTCCTCATCCGACGAGTCGGCGGGAACGGCGGGCTTCTTCTTGGCACTCACTGGCCCGCCCGCGCCGTACAGGGCCTCCGCCTCCGCGTCCGCCGCGGCGGCGTCCCCGATCTCGGACGGCACGCCCGCGGGGGAGGCCACAAAGAAGCGTGACGCCTTGGCGGCGAGGTCGGCCGCCGCTCCCGGGTCCAGGCGGGGCAGGTCGTCCAGGGCGGCGGACGCGTCCGCGGCGTCGATGTTGAAGGCGGGGCCGGGGGCTGCCAGCACCGCCGCCCCCTCCGCCGCGACGGCCGCGGCGGAGGTCGGTTTGGGCGTCTGGGGGGGGAGGGTGAAGTAGGGGATGCGCCCGCCCGCCCAGTCGTGCACCAGCACGCGCGCCGCCGCGTCCAGGTCGGGCGCGCCGCCCGGGCGCAGCTTGCCCCGGGCGGCCGCCAGGGCGGCCAGCAGGTCGGTCGGCGTGATGGGCGACCCGGGCAGGCGGTAGTGCGCGACCAGGGCGGCCGGAGGCGCCCGCTTGAGCACCGCCGCGGCGGCTGCCTGGGGGTCGCCCAGCGCGTCCACCCGGGCCGCGCCGCGCAGGGCCAGGTCGACGGGGCCGTCGCCCGCGGTGGCCCGGGACAGGACGACGCCCGGCGAGTCCAGCAGGGTGATGCCCTTGTCCAGGCGGATGGACTGGGCCGCCCGCGTGATCCCCGGCGCGTTGCCGACGCGCGCGACGCGCGCCCGGGCGAGCGAGTTGAGAACGGAGGACTTGCCGACGTTGGGCAGGCCGGCCACGGCGACGGTGATGGAGGGGCGGGGAGCGGAGGCGCCGCCGCCGCCGCCGCCGCCGCCTCCATAGTAGGAGGCCGCGATGGAGCGGAGCAGGCGGAGCAGGGCGTCCGCGCCGACGCAGGCCGCGCCGACGACGGGGCGGCCGTCGGCTTCCTGGACCGCGGGCGCAGCCACGCCCTCGCCGCCGGACGCGCCGCGCCCGCGCTTCTTGCTGCCGCCCGCGCCCGCCTTGCGCTGGGCCAGGTGGGCGGCCTGGCGCTGGGTGGAGGCCTTGAAGGCGAGGGCCGGCCCATCCACGCGCAGGGCGGCCAGCCAGGCCTCCGCAGCGGACCGGGGCACGAGGTCGACCTTGTTCAGCAGGAACACGAGCGTCTTGGGGCGGCCCGTCCCGGCCCCGCCCAGCCGCACCGCCCGCTCCAGGGCCGGGCACCGGCAGGACGCCGGGTCCCGCGCGTCCAGGACCTGGATGACCACGTCCGCCGCGTCCACGACCTTGGCGAGTTCCGACCCAAACGCGCGGCGGGACGGGTCTGGGGCGGCCGGGAGCGGGGCGGGGGCCGCCGGGGCGCCGCCCTCCCCGCCCTCCTCCTCCTCCGCCGCCTTGGCTTTGGCCCGCTTGGCCCGCCGCTCCGCCTCGACCTGGGCCGCCCGCGCCCGGTGGGCCAGCAGCTCCTGAGCCAGCTCCGCTTTCAGCGGCCAGGCGGCCGGGACGCCGGGGTCCCGCTTCTTGTGCGGTTTGACGCCCGCTTTGGCATCTTTTTTGGCCTTTTTAGCGATCTTGCGGTGGTGCTCCTTGACCTTCTTGATGACCTTGTACTTGTGGCGGAGGGTGGAGCTGTGTGTGTGCGTGTGGATGGGGGAGGGGGGGGGAGAGAGAAAAAGGCGGGACGTGTGAAGAGAGGAGGTCGGAAAGGGGCAGCGCTTTCAGCGCGAGCCGCCGCCGGGGAGAGAGCAACGGCGCCGCCCCCTCTCGCTCACTCGCATGCCCGCCCTGCGGCAGCGCCCGAAGCCATCGCGCGGCTCGTCCACCCCTGGTGGACTAAAAGCTGCTGGTGCTCTGCTGGCGTGCTTAGACCCGTGGCGAATGGGCGCGGCGCGCAGCAGGGAGGCCGCATGCGGCGAAGCGGAAACGGCGGCTTGGCCCGACGCAGCGCTCCCTCCCTCTCTCCCTCTCTCTCCAGGGCGCGCGGTATCAACGTATCGCTTGGACTTAGACTTCTTGGACTTGAGCGGCATGGTGGGCGCGTCGACGACGACGTGTGCGTGCCGGTGAGAATGAGAGAGCGGCGCGTGGCGGCGCGTCCTCAATGAAAAGAAGAGTGGGAAATGCGTGCGGGCTGCGGCGCTCATCTCGCTCTCTCACATCCCTCTTTGCGCGTTCGTCGTCTCTCTCTCAGTCCACACGCCCCACGCTCAACGAAATGGCCGGCTCCCGCCGCCGCACCCGCAACACGCGGACCTCCAAGGTTCGCGTCGGCGTGCGCAAAGTGGCGGCCTCCCAGAGCCGGCGGGCGCCCCTGCCCGTGGAGCTCAAGTTTGCAGCCGCCGCCGCCGCCGCTGCCGGTGCTCAACCTTCCTCGGCCCCGCACCTGATGGCCGGCGGCAAGCTCACAGCCCCGGCCTGGAACGTGTCCGCCCCGCCCTCCCGCAACTACGCGGCCGCGGGGCTGGCCGTCAACCCCAACAAGCGGACGGGGCGGAACGCGCCCACGGGCGGGCTGGCGCTGGAGGTAAGAGAACGGGGAGAGAAAAGGGAGAGGTTGCGCGCTGCTCCCCATCCTAGCCAAAAGAGACACACACACTTTTCTCATCACCTCTCTCTCACTCTCCACTCCCGCCAGGCCAAAGCCGCCGCCATCGCGGCCGGCACCCTGGTCCACGACTCGGACGAGGACGACGACGACCTGCGGTCCGCGGAGGGCAAGCCCCGGGCGGACGGGGCCAAGCGGGGCGCGTACGCCGCCCTGACCTCCACCCAGGCGCGCGTCATTGCGGCCCTCGCCGCCGCGCACGGCCGGGACGTGGCCGCCATGGCGCGCGACACCAAGCGCAACCGCATGCTGCTGCCGCCCTCCAAGCTGCGGGTGCTGGTAGAGGCGTGGGAGGCGGCGGGCGGGGCGGCCGAGGGCGGGGTGCGGTGCCGCTTTTCGGCGCCCATCAAGAGCCTCGGGCGGAAGTTTTGAGGGTCTTTGTTTAGCGTCTGTTTTTTCAGTACACACAGCTCTCTCTCGTCTCTTCCTCTCTACGTCGCCTTGCGGGCGCCATTGCGCACGCCCGCGCCCACGCAAGTCGCCAGGACGGTGCGGGTGGACGCGTCCGGGCGGAGGGCGAACGTGACGCCCAGCAAGTCGCGCACAGCGCGCAGGACGGCCGCCGCGTGGGGCGTGAGGGGCCCCGTCCGCACCTCGGACGCGGCAACGTCGGCCAGGGCGGCCAGCGTGAAGGCGAGGCCCTGGTCGGAGGGCCCCACCGCGCCGCCCGCGTCCACGGTGGCGAGCAGGGCGCGGGCGGCCAGGGCGCCGACCTCCTCTGGCGCGCGCGGGCGGCCGCCCGCGGCCTGCTCGCTGCCCAGCCCCGGCGTCGCGGAGCCCGCCTCCGCCGCCAGCAGCGCCCCGCTCGTGGTCTCCGCGACCAGGGTCACGCCAAAGCCGGGCCCAGGACCCCCCGACGCCGCCGTCGGGCAGTGGTCCGTGAAAATGAAGACGTCGGCCAGCAGGGCGTTCAGCACCCCGCGCGCGCCATCGACTGCGCGCGCGGCCGCGGAGGGGGAGGTCCGGGCCGCGAACGCCACGCCCCGCACCCGGCGGACGAGGCCTTCGTCCGTCAGGGACAGCGGCGGGATGCCGCGCAGGGCGGGCGCGGTGAAGGCCACCTCCCCCCCGCCCCCCGGGAAGACCCCCCTCCGGGTCAGGCGAAGGCTGAGCTCTCCAGCCGCCCCGCCCGCCAGCAGGCTGGTGGCCGCGTCCACGCCCACGCCCAGCCCGACGGCCCGGCGGACCAGGGGCAGCGTCGCCGCCCGCCAGGCGTCGATGGAGGGGTCGGGGCCGCCGTCGGTGACGCCGCTCAGCACGGCAGACAGGGGCTTGCGCGCAAACAGGGAGATGAGCAGGAGGGGCTCCAGATAAAAGGACAGGCCCCGCCCCGGGTGGCAGGCGTGGTGGATGGGGCCACCCCCCAGGATGACGCCCGGGCGGTACTTCAGGCTGGTCCCCGTCTCGTTGATCTCGACGGCCGCGCCCGACGTCACCTTCTCCAGCAGGCGAAGCAGGGAGGCCTCCCACGGGCGCAGGCCGGGCGAGGTCGGGTCGCCCGGCCGGATGGCGTCCAGGCGCAGGGGGCGGCCCGTGATGGTGGCCAGGGCCAGCCGGGTGCGGAAGGCTTCCGGGCCCTGGAGGCGGGTCATGGGGTTGGAATCGGGTGGAGTGGGCGGCGGCGGGAGGCCTGGAGGAGGGAGGCTGGTGCGCAAATGCGAGCCGTCGCTAGCCGGCGGCCGGGGGGGGGCGAGTTGTTGTGCGAGCGAGTGTGTGCACGCCTCTCGCTTGAGACGGCCCTTTTTTTGTTCACGCGGGGCGAGTAGCCAGGCGTGTCAGGGAGAGGCAGGGCGTGCGAGAAGTCGTGCGTGCGCGCCCTCGTGGGAGGACACAGCGTGCGCACACCAACAGGAACGCCGGTCTGGTGCCTGTGCCTCAACGCTCCTTCACTCTCGTTTCGACGCCGCCGCCGTCGAATGCCGCTGCTCGAGCGCCTCCTCGTTCCGCCGCCGCGCCCTGGCGAGGCGTCGCCGCATGCATCCTCCACCCCTGGCCGCCTCCCCCTGCCCCCGCCGCCCGGCCGGCGGGGCGGGGCGGGCGCCTGGCTGCCCCCGGGCGGGCGCGGCGGGGGCCGGCTCGGCGTTGCGTGGGAAGTGCTGGAAGAGGTGAGGAGAAGAGATGGGAGGGGGCGGGAGAGGCGGGCGCTCCCCGCACCCAAGCCGATGGATATGGACTAGCCCTCATCGGTGGGGTGGGTGAATTTTGGAGGCGGGCGGTAGAGAGGGGCGTGGGGGCGTGGGCGCGCGAAGGAGAGAGAAACCCGGCGCCAATCGCGCGCGCTCTCCCGTCTCTCAACCTGCCCTCCCATCCATCTCCCCGCGCATAGGACCCGGCCGCCCTCCACGTCTGGCCTCTCCTGCCCGCCGACGGCGAGGGCGGTGAGGGCACACTCCCAGCCCGCCTAGGCCCCGGCGCCCGCGTCGCCCTGTCCGGCCGCGCCCTGCCCGCCTGCGCGGGGCGGGCTGGGAGCGGCGGCCCGCTCTCAGCCTTTCTCTACGCCGCCACCGACGACGGCGCCGCCCACCGCCTGCGCCTGGAGCTCCGCGACGGCGCCGACCTGGCCGTGCGCGTCGACTCCGTGCGCCTGGGGTCCGCGGGCGCGCGGGCGGGCCCGCCGGCCGCGCTGTGCCTGGTGGAACAGGCCTCCCACTCCACCTCATCCTCCCCTCTGCTGTGCGTCGGCGGCGCGGCTGGCGGCGTCGTCGCCCTGCCGGACGCCGCCTTTGGGCACTCCTCCACCTATGAGGGCGGCTCCTCCCCGCACCTCCTCCCCGGCGAGGCGGCGGCGGGGTTGGCGGCGGCGGCCGAAGGCGAGGGCGGTGAGGAGGCAGGCACACCCCCGCCCGGGGGCGCCGCCGCCCCGCGTGCTCCGCCTCCCGACCTCGACCTCGCCGCCGTCGCCTCGCGCGCCGCCGCCCTGCTGCCCGCCATGTTTGGCGGGCGGGGCGGGCGGGCGAAGGCGGCGCCCGTCGTGGCCCTGTGCCCCGTCGCCCTGCCGCCCGGGGACGGTGGGCGGCCACCCGGGGCCGCCCAGCCCGCACCCACGCCCCTCGCGTCCACCCTCCGTCGCGTGCGCGGGCAGGGCGGCGGCGGTGCCCCTCTGGGCCCGCCCTCCACCGTCGCCCTGGCTGTCCTGCACGCGGACGGTGCCCTGCGGGTCCTGGACGTGGCGGCCGCGGTGGCGGGGGGCGGCGGCGGGAGCAGCGGCGCCCCGCCCGCGCCCGGCGCCGCCCTGGCCGCCGCTGCCCTCTCCCTCGCCCCGCCCACGCCGGCGGCCGCCCCGCCCCGCACCCGCCCGCGGGGGGGCGGGTCGCCGCCCGACCCCGGGTCGGGGCCGCCTCTGCTGGAACCCGCAGCGGTGGCGTCGTCGCCCGACGGTGCGCTGCTCGTCGCGTTTGCCGCCCGCTCGCGCGCCGCCGGCGGCGCGCGCGCGCTGCTGGCGCCGCTGGTGTTGTCTCACGACGCCGGCGGGCGCCTGGGCCTGGCGCCCTCCGGCCCGCCCATCCCCTGCCCTTCCGCCCTGGGCGGGCCCATCGACCTCAGCCTGGGCAGCCAGGACACGTGGGTCCTATGCGGGCGCGGCCTCGCGCGCGCCCGCCTTGGAGCTAACGGGCGCGCAAGCGGCACTGCCACCGCCGTCGCGCCGCCTGCGCCCGCCTCCCACGGCCCGCCTGGGTGGGCACCCCCGGCCGGCGCGATTCTGCCCTCCCCCTCCACCCTGGACGGCCTGTGGGCCGGCCTGGCGGCGAACCTGGCCGGCGCCGGCGGCGGCGCCTCCTCGACAGGCGCAGCCGCGGCCGCGACCGCGGCGTCCCTCACCCCGCCCGGCGCCCTCTCCCGGGCCGCCGTGGCGGCCGCCCTGGTGGAGGCCCTGGGCCAGGCCGCGGGCGGCCCCGCCGCGGCGGCCGCCCTGGGTGGCGCGCCCGCGGCGGCCCTGCGGGCGGCGGTGGTGGACGCCATCCAAAGAGGAGGAGGGGCGGGCGCGGCCTCAGAGCTGTCTGCCTGCGCCGCCCTGGCGGAGGCGCACGCCCGGGCGTGGCGGGCCCGCCACGGGCCGGCGGGGCTCGCAGAGACGGGTGACGCATCCAGGCCGCCCCTCGTCGTGCGGAGGGGGCCCCTCCTGACGGCCGTGGCGGCGCCGGCGGGCGCAGAAGCGCTGCAGGCGGGCGGCGCCCTGCCGCCCACCCTGGCCCCCGCGTCCCGCCTCGCCGCCGCCGCCTCCTCCCTGCGCGCCGTCCTGGGCCCGGACCTGCTGGCCGCCGCGGCGGCCGGCCTGGCCGGCGCCGGCCTGGACCCGGCCGCCGCGGTCGCGCCCGCCCTGGCGGCCTTAGTGACGGCCGGCCCGCCCGCTCCCGTCGCGACGCTAGCCGCGCCCGGCGGCGGCACGGGCGCCGCCCGCGCGGCCGCGTCCTCCGGTGACGAGGCCTGGCGTCGGGCCCGGACGGCTCTGGCTTTAGAAGTGCGGGGGCTGTTCACGGCCGGTGGCGCGGGGCCGGAGGCGGTGGCGGCCTTCCTCGGCGGCCTCACCGGGGGGGGCGGCGGAGGAGAGGAGGAAGACACTGGCCCGCCCTCCTGCCCGCCCACCCCCGCCGGCGCGGCGGCCACGGGGGGCGCCGCGGCCGCGGCCGCGGGCGCGGCCCTGGAGCTGCTGGTCCTGGCCTGTCTGCGCCCGCCCAGTGGCGGCGCAGGCACCGCCGCCGCTGCCTCGCCCCTCACCCGCGGCTCCCCCGCCGCAGCCGCCGCGGGCGCGGTCGCGCGCGCGGGCGCGCTCGCCGCCTGGGCGTGCGCCGAGCCGGCGCCGCCCCTCGGTGGTGGCGGCGCCCTGGCCCTGCCTGATCTGGGCGGCGGCGGCCTCGGTCCGGCCCTCCTGCCGTCCTCCCAGGGCGAGGACGCGCCGCTCGCGGCCACGCTCCCCGCCCTGGCCCCGCCCCAGTCCGGCTCGACCAGCACCAGCCCGGCCGCCTGGGCGGCGGCCCTCATGTGCCGCGGCCCCCGCGCTCCGGACGATGGCCTGCCTGCGGCCGTCGAGGCCGCCGCCTTGCACACCGCCCTGGCCGTTGGCGGCGGGCGGGCGGCCCCGGGCGCGCTGGGCGCCGCGCTCGCGCGCGCGGGGCCGGCCGTGGTGGGCAGCCCGCCGGGCCGCCTCCTGGCCGCCGTCGCCGCCCTGGCCCGCCTGCGCGGGGTGGGCAGGGGCGAGGGTGGTGACCATGCGGCGGCGGCGGCGGAGGGCGAGGTCTTTGCGGCGGCGGCGGCGCTGCGGGCGGGCGCGGGCGGGCCCGGACTCGGGGCAGCGCTGAGCGTTGCGCTCGGGTTGGGCTGGACCGGCGTGGAGTCCCACCCGCCCGCGCCCACTGGCCCGGACCCGGCCGCCGAGCTGCGCCTGCTGGAGGCGGCCGCCGCCGCGGCCGAGCGGGCCCACGCCCCCGCCACTGCCGCCCGCTTTGCGGCGGCGGCGGTGCGGGCGGTGGACGTGGCCTTTCCGGACAGCGGCGGTGGCGACCAGGACGCGGATGCGGCCGCCGCGGCCGCGCGCGCCGCGGCAGAAGGCCGCCTCTGGGCCGCACTCCTTGATGCCTCGTTAGCCGCGGGCAACACGGAGGCCGCGTACGTCGCCCTGACCTCCCACCCGGGCCCGGGAGCCCTGGCGGACGGCCTACCCCGCCTGCTGGCCCGGGCGGTGCGGTCTCCCGCGGGCGCGCGCGCCGTGCTGCGCCTGCCCTTAGCGGGCGCGGCCGCTGTCGGGGGCGTGGGTGGTGGTGGTGGTGGTGGCGGCGAAGCTGGCGCACCGCCGCCCGCCACCGTCGTCGCCCCCACCTACACCCTGGCCGTCAAGGCCCTGCGCCGCCGGGCGGACGCGGCCGACCTGAGGTTGGCCCGGCCCTGCCCGTACGCCGCCCTGTACGCGCTGTGCGCGTCCCGCAATGACTGGCGGGGCGCGGCGGCCGCGCAGTTGGGGTTGGCCCGGCGGTTGAGGGATGAGGGGGACGGGGCGTCGCCGGCCGCCGCCG
>Ga0114918_10002200_pt1 | contig 17517 bp, 15 predicted proteins | sample LantaG_FD_87015 | JGI IMG/M metagenome (GOLD analysis project Ga0114918, IMG submission 87015) | Deep subsurface microbial communities from Baltic Sea to uncover new lineages of life (NeLLi) - Landsort_02402 metaG | ecosystem: Environmental > Aquatic > Marine > Oceanic > Sediment | place... | reverse complement strand
TGATAACCAGCGTAACACGACAAGTCATCTGGGACCGCGGGCATCTTGCCCGCTCTGCTCCCGGTGTTCCGGAGCGCGCAGCGACTGTTGTGAGCAGCCTGATGACAGCGCGCGCAGAGATGCGGGCAAGATGCCCGCAGTCCACAGAGCCACTGCCGGTTGGCGTTCACATGAGCTGTTTCAGAAGCAGCTCACCGACCTCAGGCGGCAGTGGCCTCCGGCATATCACAGCTGTCGGCGAGCACACAACCTCCGCAGCTATTGCAGCCGCCGGCCACGTCGAGCTGCTCCTGACCGTGTTCGTGGGTGTGAGCCTGCGGCGGTGGTTCATAGAGCACGATCTGCTGCAGCACCTGAAGCGCCTCGGACACGTCCTCACAATAGTAGACGCCGGCCCAGTAATGGGCACCGCCCTCGGGCACGGAGACCCAGCGTGCAAAGGCCTCGTCGACGCCCGGACCGCTGATCAGCACGGGCACCTGAAGGCCACGGCGCAGCAGATGCGCCACCAACGACCGCACGGCGGTTTGCCCCCGAGCGTCGAAGACATAGATGCCCACAGCATCCGGCTTGAGGGTCGCGACGTGCCGGGCCACGATAGCCGGCGCGCGCAGCCCCAGGTCACGCACGTCATAGCCGCGCGACGCCAGCAGTGCGCGCCACAGATGGCGGCCCACGTCGTGGGCATCCCCGGGCATGGACGCCACCGCGAGGGTGCCCGCCGGCACGCCGGTCGGCGTGCCGGCAGGTTCCTCCACCGCCGGCGCGCCCGCCCACAGCGGCGCGAGCGTGTCCAGCGCGGCGCGCAGCCGGTCGGCAACTGCGGACGACACGGACGACGCTCGCCCGTCCACGACGGAGGCAGCCATCGTCCGCTCCGCTTCCAACAGCGCCGGTGCCACCGTCTCGGCGGACAGCCCCGCCGCCAGGCACCGGCGTGCGGCGTCCACGGCGGATGTTGTGCCGCCAATCAAGGCACATGTCAGATATTCAACAACAGGTTCGATAGATTGCATTGTATTCACACTCCAAGACAATCATAACACCAGCAGGCCCCTTGGTCCAGGGGTTGGAAAGAGCCTCAGCTGTGGTATCATCAAACCCGCCACCCGGAGAACTGCGGATGCATCTTGCATTGAACGCCGGGTTCGGCGAGCCCGCAGGCTCACTCAGTTCGCGTTTCCGTCTCAATACCACGGATGCACCAACTTTAAGGAGTGAAAGACCTATGAAGAGTATCGCAATCATCGGCGCAGGTTACGTCGGGTTGGTCAGCGGAGCATGCTTCTCCGATCTGGGCAACAAGGTTACCTGTGTCGATATCAACGAGCAGCGCATCGCCAACCTCAACAAAGGCATGATGCCGATCTTCGAACCGGGCCTTGAAGAGCTGGTCCGCCGCAATGTCGGCGCAAAGCGCCTGTACTTCACGACCTCTTACGAGGAGGCCCTGACGGACGCCGAGTACGTCTTCATTGCCGTGGGCACGCCCTCAGACGTCGACGGTCAGGCCGACCTACGCTACGTCAGAATGGCGGCTGAGTCGATCGCGGACGTGATGGATCACTATTTGATCATCGTCAACAAATCTACCGTGCCGGTGGGCACCGGCGACTGGTTGGCAGAGATCGTACGTAGCCGACGCCCCGACGTCCCCGACTTCGACGTCGTCTCCTGCCCGGAGTTCCTGCGCGAGGGTGCGGCTATCAGTGACTTCATGAATCCGGACCGGGTCATTCTCGGCTCCACCAACCGCGAAGCGGCGGAGCGGGTCGCACAGGTACACCTCCCCCTGCGCACCAAACTAATGCTCACCGATTTGCGCACGGCAGAAATGGTGAAGTACGCGTCCAACGCCTTCCTGGCGACCAAGATCTCCTTTATTAATGAGATTGCCAATATCTGCGAGGCACTGGGTGCTGACGTCAAAGAGGTCGCCTACGGGATGGGCCTGGACCGCCGCATCGGTCACGCATTCCTGGACGCAGGCCTCGGCTGGGGCGGCTCGTGTTTCCCCAAAGACGTCAAAGCCCTCGCCTCGATGGCTGAAGTTGAGAGCCGTCACCCGCACCTCCTACATGCAGTGATGGACATCAACCGCGATCAGCGCCACTCGCCGCTCCGCAAGATAGAGAACTTCTTGGGCCGCGACCTGCGTGGCACCGTCATCGGCATCCTGGGCCTCTCCTTCAAGCCCAACACCGACGACATGAGGGAGGCACCGTCCCTGGAGATCATCCGCAACCTGCAGCGAAAGGGCGCCGCCGTCCGCGCCTATGATCCTGTGGCGATGGAGAATGCCAAACGTCTGCTCAGCGATGTCGAGATGATGGGCAGCCCCTATGAGGTCGCCGACGGAGCGGATGCCCTCGTGCTGGTGACTGAGTGGAACGAATTCAAGAACCTGGATTTGGCCCGCGTCAAGGAGTCGATGCGACAGCCCATCCTGGTTGATGGACGCAACATCTACGACCCGGTCGCAGCCGGCAACCTTGGTTTCCAATACTCCGGTATCGGCCGCGGCTACGAGGGCCGCGGCACGAAACACCCCCTAGACTAACACATCCTGAAGGACACTGCTTTGACACTCACCCACTCAACACTGGATAACGGCCTGCAGATCCTGGTGCAAGCCGCGCACACGGCCCCTGTCGTCAGCTCCTGGGTTTGGTACCGCGTCGGCGTGCGCAACGAGCACCCCGGCATCACCGGCATCTCCCACTGGGTCGAGCATATGCTCTTCAAGGGCACCGAGCGGTGGCCCGCTGGGTCCGCCGACCGGGCAATCGCCCGCGATGGCGGGGTCTATAGCGGTATGACGGGGCTTGACTTCACCACCTTCTACGAGACACTGCCCGCCGACAAGCTCGCGCTGGCCCTGGATATCGAATCGGACCGGATGCAGCACACGCGGATCAGCGAGGAGGATGTGGCCTCCGAGCGCTCCATCATCATCAGCGAACGCCAGGGGTGCGAGGATTCGCCCTTCTTCCGGCTCAGCGAGGAACTAACCTCGGCGGCCTACCGCGTCCACCCCTACGGGCACGAGACTATCGGCTACCGGTGTGACCTCGACGCCATCACCCGTGACGATCTGGAGGACCACTTCAGGCGCTACTACTCGCCCAACAACGCCCTGGTCACCATCGCCGGCGACGTCGGCGACGACGAAGCCCTTGAGGCCGCCCAATCCGCTTTTGGGGACATCGCGCGCGGGCCGGAGACGCCGCAGGTGCGCGCGATAGAGCCACGCCAACGCGGCGAACGCCGGGTGGTCGGCGAGGGCGTCGGCGAGACCGACTATGTCGAGATAGCCTACCACGTGCCCGAAGCCCGCGACCGCGATGTTCACGCCCTGACCGTGCTCAACGCCATCCTGTCGGGCGGATCAGGGTTCCTCGGGGGCGGAGGCCACATCACCAACCACACCAGCCGGCTCTATCGTGCCCTGGTCGACAACGAGGTCGCCGTGGACATCGGCGGCAGCCTGACCCCGACCGTTGATCCGGGGCTCTACCGGATTTCGGCCACGGTCTGGCCCAGCAGTGACGCGGAGACGGTGAGCGCCCGGATTGAGGACGAGCTCGCGCGATTGCGTGAAACGCCGGTCGCCGAGAGCGAGCTGGCCAAAGCGCAACGCCAGGCACGGGCACTCTTCGCCTACTCCAGCGAGAGCATCTCGAACCAGGCCTTCTGGCTGGGCTTCACACGCATCTTCGCTGATGGCGCGTGGCTGGCCGGCTACCTGGATGATCTGGCGGCGGTCACCGTTGAGGACGTTCAGGGGGTTGCACAGACCTATCTCGTGCCGGCCAACCGCACTACCGGCTGGTATCTCAGCCGCGGGAGGAACGGCTAATCTATGAGTGTGCCAAACCAACCCCGCACGCCTGGACACAAGCAGGCCCTGCCCGGCCCGGACGACACGCTGCGCACGGTGCTGGCCAACGGGATCACCGTCCTGGTCCGCGAGAACTTCGCCAGCCCGGCCGTCGTGGTGCAGGGCTACGTCGAAGCCGGCGCACAGGATGAGCCCACCGGCATGCATGGCCTGGCCGGCTTCACTGCCGACGTAATGCAGCGAGGCACTGCCGGGCGCAGCTTCGGCGATCTCTACGAGGAAGTCGAATCCATCGGCGCCGGCTTCGGCCTCGGCACAGGCACGCATATCGCCTCTTTTGGCGCCAAAGGCCTGGCGGAGGATCTAGCGAACTCTGCGAGTTCGCCGGCGCTGTTGGACATTCTCAGCGATGTCCTGCGGCACCCGGGTTTCGTCGACCGGCAGATCGAGAAGGCCCGCACCGAGATCCTGACCGATCTCCAGGAGCGGGAACAGGAGACGCGGCGCATCGCCCAGATGAAGTTCTATGAGCTGGCCTATCCGGAAGCCCATCCCTACCACTGGAGCCAGCTGGGATACCCGGAGACAATCGAGCCGATCACACGCGAGGATCTGGTCGCCTTCCACGAGACCTACTTTGCCCCACAAGGCATGGTACTCGTCGTCGTGGGCGGCATCAAAGCCGACGATGCCGCCAAGGCCGTAGCCGAGACCTTTGGCGACTGGGACAAGCGCCGACCGGAGCGCGCGTCCTTGATCGAGGTGCCGCGCCTGGATCGCCGGCTTGAGCAGCGCGTGAACCTGGAGGACAAGTCGCAGACCAGCGTGGTCCTGGGATGGCCCGGGCCGGCGCGCAGTCACCCGGACTTCGTCCCCTGCCTCGTCGGCAATAACATCCTGGGCCTCTTCGGCATGTACGGGCGGCTGGGGCTGAGCATCCGCGAACAGAACGGGCTGGCCTACTACGTCTACAGCAGGCTGTCCGGCGGCAGCGGCCCCGGTCCCTGGCGCGTTCTGGGAGGATTCGATCCGACCCACGTGGATCGCGGGATCCAACTCATCATGGACGAGCTGCGGCGCTTCATCGAAACGCCGGTGACGGAGGAGGAACTGGCTGATACCCGCTCCTACCTGGCGGGCAGCCTGCCACTCTACCTGGAGACCAACGAAGGCGTGGCGCGCTCCCTGCTCAATATCGAACGGAACAAATTGGGCCTTGATTATCTCCAGCGCTACGCGACGATCATCCGCAGCGTTTCCGCCGAGCAGATCCAGTCCGCATCACAGCGCTGGATCGATCTGGACCACTACGCACTGGCAATTGCCGAGCCACTCATAGAAACGGAGGCAGGATAGCGATGCTGGCCACGGGTGTCGATCTGGTGGAGATCCCGCGTATTGAGCGAATCCTCAGCCGGTATGGAGAGCGCTTCCTGGCGCGCGTCTACACACCGGATGAAGTCCGCTGCAGTCGCGGACGTCCCGCGGAGCTGGCGGCGCGGTTTGCTGCCAAGGAGGCGGTCTCCAAAGCGCTGGGCGTCGGCGTCCGGGTGCTCTCGCCCGCAGGCATCGGGTGGCTGGAGGTCGAGACACTGAACGAGCGCAGCGGCAAGCCCTACGTGCGCCTGCATGGGCGCGCCGCTGGATTGGCCGAAGCACAGGGACTGACGGAATGGGCCGTCAGCCTGAGCCACGACGGCGGATTAGCGATTGCTTTCGTCGTGGCGATGGGATGAGGAGTCACTGAATGCGAGCTGTTGTCCAGCGCGTGACCCGCGCATCCGTTACGGTCAGTGAGGACATCGTCGGCGCCATAGGCCCGGGTCTCCTGGTGCTTCTGGGCGCAGCAAAGGGCGACACGCCGGCAGAGGCACTGTGGCTGGCCCACAAAGTCGCCAACCTGCGCATCTTTTCCGACGCCGATGGTCGCATGAACCTGTCGGTCAAGGACATCGATGGTCAGGTCCTGATCGTGTCACAATTCACCCTGATCGCCAACACACGCAAAGGCTTTCGCCCGTCCTTCATGCCGGCTGCGGCGCCCGAGGTTGCCGAGCCACTGGTGACCCAGTTCACAGAGGCGGTGGCGAGCGAGGCCGTGCCTGTCGCGACCGGTGTCTTTGGCGCACATATGGTCGTCGAGTTGGTCAACGACGGTCCGGTCACGATCCTCTTGGAGCGGGAACCCGGCGAGGGCTAGATGAACGATGCAGCGCTTTGGGCGTGGTTTCTGTTCGACAGCGGCTTGCCGACGCAGCGAGCCAAGACACTCCTCGACGCATGGCACACCCAGTCGCTCACGCTCCAGGCTGCGCTGACCCGGCTCCCGGGCGATGCCGCTGCACTGGGGCTCACCTCAACAGAGGCCGCGCGACTGTCGCCACCCGAGATCCTGCCGGAGCTCCAGGCGCTGACATGGAATTCCTCGCTCTATCCCGCGGGGCTCAACCGGCTGCCGGTGAAGCTGCGGCCCGCGCTCCTTCACTACCGCGGAGAGCCAACGCTTCTCTGCCGCCCGATCATCACCCTCGCTCCCGGTTCACTCGGCCGAAGCCCGCAAGACCACCTGCGCGAGGTCATCAACCTGCTTCTCAGCGAGGAACTCCTCCTCGCCGCCTACGAGGGCAGCGATCAGGCCACACTGCTTGTGGAGGAGATGACCTACAGCCAAGGGGAAATACTGCTCTTCGCCCAGGCCGGGCTTGAGGCCCGCTCTCCCTCCGGCACCGAATCTCAGCTGATGGCTGACGCCAGGCTGCTCGTATTGAGCCCGCTGCCTCCCACTGCCCCGCACCGGTCGGCGTGGGACACCATCCTCACCCAGGTGGCCCTGGCGGCGGCGGACAGGATCATCCTCTCCGGCGATACGGCGCAACAACCGCACGCCGTGACCGGATTAGGCAGCACGCCCACCCTGGCTCTCTCCGGCACCTCGCCGGATATCCGGGTGCCCGTCAACATCCAGGTCACTGATGCACCGGCGGACGTGCTGCTGTGGGTCGAGAGCCTCTTCCCGGAGCACGAGCTAGAAGGCACAGCGGGGCAGACGAGGGCGACAGACGACGTCTCGGCTTACGCACTGCCGGAAGAGGATTTGGGGCCGGCGCCGTCGACCGAGGAGATCCTGGCGACGCTGGGCAAAGGCGGAACGATTCCCGAGGCGCTGCGACGGCGCCTTGAGGGAGACGCCTGACGCACTTAGGGAACCCCCACTAGCTCCACAGCATCGATCTGGTTCCACGTCCCGGTACGCGACTCGTCCAAATCGATGCGCACCGTCGCCACCTTGACCGACGCCGGCGGTACGAGTACCGCCAAGAGGCCGGGGCACGGCGCCGGATCGTCGGTCCCCTCCCAGACAATCTCGGCGTTGCCGGATGCATCCACGATCGTGACACGCGACACACCGCCACGCCCGTAGGTCTGGTGAATGTTGATTGCGGTAGCGTAGACCGGTTTGGCGTACTCCAGCTGCAGCCACGCCACTCCGTTACCCCGTGCGGAGGCCCAGGCGCGGGCATCGTCTGCGCATACCGTGATCTCCGGCGCACCGGTTGCCCGACTCGGGCTCCAATCCGGCAGCGCATAGTGCGAGCTCGCCGTTGCCGTCGTCGCCCATTGAGACAGCAGCGCGGGTGTCAACGTAGGCTTCACAGCACCTTCGCTCCCCACCATAGCACACGACGACAGCGCCAGCAAAGCCATTCCCAGGGCGCTGCCGAACAGATCCCGTAGGTGGCCAATCCTCAGATTTCCGGACATGTTCGCCCTCCAGACAGGAATTGTACCCGCGACGTCACACAGATCAAGCCACTACCACCCGAAGGTAGCTCATTTTGTGTTGGATACTGACGGCAGTCCTTGACATATGGCTTGTTGAATGATAGAATAGTTGTGAAACAAAATATCAATCAGTCCACTGGTATACATCGTAGCTACACCGAGGCCCTGGTGGGCACAAGCACATTTTTAGGGTGGGAGGAAGCGATGTTCAAAGAACGGATACGTAAGCACTACGAAGAGTTAACGCCTGGGTTCCGAAAACTTGCCAACTTCATCATGGACAACACTCTGGATGTCGCCTTCTTGACGGCAACCGAACTCTCGCGGCGTGTCGGTGTTGATCCGGCCACGGTCGTGCGCTTTGCTCAAGAGCTGGAGTACTCGGGTTTCCGGGAGCTTTCCCGCGAGATCAAGCGGTACGTCCGAGACCGCGTGACAGCCTCCTACCGCAAGGTGGGCGAGGCCGACGCCACTGAAGACGTCCTGCGTGGGCTGATCGAGAATGCGAATCAGAGTATGGAACACTTCGTCACCACGGACATGGCCAGTGTGGTTGAGGCCGTCGACATCCTCAGAGACGCCAATCACATCTGGTGCGCCGGAGAGTTCACCGGCTATGACATCGCCAGCTTCCTCGCCCACAACTTCACGGTCTACGGCGTACCCGCGACCGCCTTTGAGCCCAGCATGGCAGGCACCAGCACCGCCTTCTCGCAGATGGAGGAGGGAGATGTGTTGCTGACCTTCGCCGGCAACGACCCGAGCATTGATGCCGGCTACGCGGTGAAACTCGCAAAGGAGATAGGGCTACACACGATCACGATCACGGGATCGGGCGTGGTGCTCTCCGCACGCCACGCAGACATCTCCATCATTGTGCCCTACAAGAGCCCGGCCGGTGTCCCATCTTTCGGACCTATTATGCAGATCGTCAACCTCATCTGGGAAGGCGTGATGACCCCTAGGCAAGAGGCCACGAAAGAGAAGATCACCGAAGTCCACAAGACGATGGTACGCCTTCTCGAACTGAGGGCCGAGACGCCTGAGTATGAGGTCGCCGCGCCGCAGAACATCTGGCGCGACAACATCGGCTAGTCGCAGACCGTCTCTTAGGCTAAGGAAAGCAGTTAGCGAAAACAGACCTACTTGGCAGATGAGCCATTGGTGTGGAGTGGCTCGCCAGGTAGGTTTTGCGTTATCGAGCAGCAGATGGATCCGGAACCGGATGCCGTTTGCATAACTCGTCGTAATCGGGACAAACACCAGAATACGCTGCAGGCGCCCCGACAACACACACTTTCATCAAGACATAGGAGACAAAAGGTGTTCAAGAAACGGATTCGTGAGTTCTATGACGCGCTGACGCCTGGATTCAGAAAGCTCGCTGATTTCATTATGGAGGACACACTGGACGCTGCGTTCTTGACAGCCAGCGAATTGGCCCGCCGCGTGGGGGTCGATCCGGCCACAGTGGTCCGCTTCTCCCAGGAGATCGGTTACTCCGGCTACCGCGAACTGTCGCGCGAGATCAAGCGCTACGTTCGCGACCAGGTCACCAGCACCTACCGGGCAGCCAAAGACGCCAAGACCGAGGAAGATATCCTCAACGTGATCTTGGACAACACGCAGCAGCAGCTGCAGCATTTCCGCACGACCGAGACCGCCTCGTTGGCCCGCGCGACCGAGATCCTCAGAAACGCATCCCACATATGGATCACAGGCGAATACACTTCGCACGATCTGGCATCCTATCTGTCGAAGAGCTTTTACCCGACGAGCAGCATCCGGGCCAGCTACTTCCACCCCAGCATCTCCGAGACCGCAGCCGTCGTGACGCAGATGAAGGAAGGCGACGCACTGCTTGCCCTGGCATTGGGCATCCCCGGACTGGATACGGGCTACGCCATTCGGCTGGCGCGACAGCGGGGGGTTAGGACTGTCTGCATTACCAACTCAGGCACGGTTCTGCCCGCGCGCGAGGCTGAGGTAACCGTGACCCTTCCCACCAAGAGCCCTGTCGCGGTGGCCAGCTTCAACCTAGCGCTATTGATCCTCGGTGTCATCTGGGAGGCCGTCGTCGCCGGTGAGGCCGAAGTCTCCGCAGACGCGTTCACCGCCATTCACGCGAATATGGCCGAGATCCTGGAGCTCCGGGCCAACACAGCCGAGTATGAGCTACCGTCCGGCGATGCAAACTAGCTGAGCTCTCCGCGCACCATTGTCTGGGTAACGTGTGCCCACCCCAGTCATCTGTCACTCAGATGATCAAGGTGGGCACTTCTGTTGCAATGGAAGCTCAGCGTATCACTCCGTGAAGAACGGACGTAAAATGTGCACCACACCGGTGGAGATCACATAGATCACGGCGGAGATCAGCGCCATCCCCAACAGGGAGACCAGGATGTTCAGCCAGTCCGCATCACGGTGGGTCAGGCGCTTTCCGGCCTGCGCCAGAGTGTCCGATCCTCCGACAAGTCCCCCGATGACGCCCCCCCACATCAAATAGCGAGTCATATCACCGGGGGCCCACCCGAACTGCTGCGCGGCCCTCGCCAACAGGAACGCTACAGCGGCACCGATCAGGGCACCGATCATCTGCCGTCTCAAACTGCCGGGCGGACGCCCAGCAGGTGGCGTGGTCGGGGATCCAGTGTCCAGTTTTTCCTCATCGTGCTTGGTCATATGCCTGTTCTCCTCTATCACCGTTGTCGCCAGATTGTAACCGCGCGCGGCGAATCGGCAACCAGGGCGTACGCATCTGGACCGCAACTCAGCCTCAAGGGACCGACGGGACACTCTACGCCCTGGTCTGCCGTCGTACAGACGTGCCGGTGGCACGTCTTCTGGCGTGCTATGCCTCCTGAGGCGCACAGCCACTGTTCACCAAGCGCTCGTCATCGCGGCAGACGTCCCACAACGCCGTCTGCGGCGCGACGTCTCTACGAGACCCTCGCCTGAGATGCGACAAGCCCTAATCAGCAACCGGATCGCAGGTCCAGAACCAGGGAAGTGTGCTATACTCCGCAGGACCATGTCAACCGCAGACGCAGCGCCTCAGGGAAATCGCTTGAGGGCCAAGATCCAATCACAACGCACATGGCACGGCTTAGGCCTGATCGTGCTGGCCTTTGTCGCCCTGACCACGGCCTGGAATGTCTTCATTCCTCCCTACGAGAACCTGGATGAGCTGGAACACGCTGAAGTCGTGCGGCATATCTTGGTCACCGGACGACTGCCGGTCCACGACGAAGCAGAAGCCCAGGGATTTCACATCCGCCAGGAAGCCTCGCAGCCACCGCTCTATTATCTCCTGGCTGCCGGAGCGTCGCACTTGCTCGGCCTGCCCACAACGCCGCACGACCCGAGCCTGGTGCCGGGAGATGTGGTCGCCTGCGGCCCGACCGGCACGTTCTACAACAAAGCGACCTGGAAGCACGCGCCCTTCGCCCGAGGTGCTACGTGGCAGGGCGCGCTTCTCACACTCCACAGCCAGCGCGCCTTCTCTACACTCCTGCAGGTGATCACCCTCATCGGCGTGTGGACGCTGGCCCGCCGCATCTTCACAGACGGTACGGTGGCCGAGCTGGCCACCGTGCTGGTGGCCTTCAACCCTCAATTCCAGCTCCTGGCCGCTGGGGTCAACAACGATAACACCGTGATCCCCCTGGCGACGTGGGGGCTCGTGGTCGGATTCGACCTATGGGACCGCGGACCAACGTGGCGGCGGTCACTGCTCTTCGGTATTCTCAGCGGGCTCGCCGCCCTGAGCAAGCTCAGCGGACTGGGGCTGATCGGCGTGGGTGGCCTGGCGCTTCTGGTGCGCATCATCGAGCGGCGCACCAGTTTCCGCGATGCCGTGGCTCAAGGCCTGGTGATCATACTCCCGGCTGCCTTGCCGGTGTCCCCGTGGCTGCTGCGCAACATCCGGCTCTACGGCGATCCTACCGCATTGGCACCGATGCTGGCAAAGGTAGGCACACGTGGAACGCCCATCGCCTTGGGTGAAGCGCGGCTCATGCTGCTCTCGTATTGGGGTCAGCTGCCGTGCAGCTTCTACCCCCGGGCCCTGTATTGGCCTTACCTGCTCCTGATGGCCACCGGCCTGATCGGCCTCGTCTACGGCTGGCGGCGTATGGCGCGCCGGCGCCGTGCCATGATAGCCCTCTGCACCATCTGGTTCACGGTCATTGTCGTGGCCTGGATCCGCTGGGATATGATGACGGCGGCCACCGGAGGGCGATTGCTCTTCCCGGCCATTGCCGCGATGGCCATACTGCTGGCTGCCGGCTGGACCGCGATCAACCCACGCCTGGTCCGCGTCTGGGCCGCACTTCTGCCCGTCTGGGCACTGATCGTCCTGATCGCGGGCCCCATGGCTATGCTGGCACCGCCGGCGCTGATGCCGGCGACCACGGTCGCGCCAAACGCGGTGCAAGCATCATTCGCCGGCGGCATCTCCCTGCGCGGCTACAGCGCCGCGGTGATCCAGCCGCGGGCTGCCTGCCTGCTGGTCTCATCGGCCTATTGCGCTCTCACCCTCGACCTGACCTTCTACTGGCAGGCCGCAGGGCCCATCGCGAGCGACCTGACCATGGTGATCCAACTGGTGTCGCCGGTCCCGGGCGCCACAGATCTGCGGTTCAACTACAACTACTGGCCGGGACGCGGCAACCTGCCGACTTCCGCCTGGCCCGTCGGCCCGGTGATCCGCGACCATTACCGGCTGCCCCTTCCGACCACTGCGGCGGCTACCCAAGCCTGGCGGCTCGATATCGCCTTCGTCGATCCCGCCACGGGTGAACGCGTGCCGGTCACCGTGGGCGGGCAGGACACATCCAGCAGCCTCCCACTGACGCTCCTGAGGGTGCCGGACGGGCAACCGGCCTCATTGGAGGACAATCAGCTTGCCGCACCGGTGTCGTTTGCCGTCGCCGGCGCTTCACAGCCCACGATTGTGCTGCAGGCAGCGACCGCCACCCGTGATGCGGACCGCAACTGGGTCGTCACAGTGCTGTGGGAGAGTCTAGCAGCGATCGACACCGACGTTGTCACCTTCGTTCACGCGTACGACGGCAACGGACAGCTCCTCGGCACCGGGGACGGCCCACCACGGCAGGGCGCCTTCCCCCCGCATCTCTGGGAACCCGGGGACCGTATTGCCGGCACTCACACCATTACACTGGACCCGGAGACGCGTCCCGCATATATCGCCGTCGGCCTCTACCTGCCCACCAGCGGGGAACGGCTCACCGCGACACAGGACGAGATACCCGTTCTCAACAACGCGGTTGTGGTCTGGGCCGGAGAGTACTAGCCAATGCCCACACGTCACCGGACACAGGTGCGTCCCAAAAATCTGGCGACTTGGCGAAACCGGCATCTGGCTGTCTCCCCCGGCGGGGGAGAGTTGGTGAGGGGGCGGGGCAAGCCCAGCCCGCCTTTTCATTTCTCCCCCAGCGGAGGCAAAGCAGAGGCTTCACCGCTGCGCCGGATCAGCGGCCTAATCCAGGCTATTGAAACACACCCCCGGAAACCACAGGAAACAACCCACCCGCTGATTGCGCTGTGCCTGGCCTTCACGCTCCTGGTCGCGCTGCATACGGGCGCTACACCCATTTTCGAGGCGCCGGACGAGATCTGGCACTATGCCTACGTGCGCTGGGTCGCAGAGGGCAATGGGCTACCGCCGCTGGACGAGGACGTCAGCGGTGCCCACCAGCAAGCCGCACAGCCGCCGCTGTACTACTTGGTCGCGGCGCTGGTCAGCTCGCCCTTCGACGATCAGGACCTCCAGGATCTGACCTGGTCCAATCCAGGTTTCGGACACCAGGCCCCGGGCACCGTGCCGGACAACAAGAACATGCTAATCCATACTCGGGACGAAGCGCTGCCCTGGCGGGGTGCGGCGCTGCCGCTCCACGCCACGCGCCTCACCTCGTGGGCCTTCGGCCTCATGACCGTGATTGCGGCCTGGGGATTTGGCTACGAGGCCTTCCGCTCCCGCCGGCTGGCGCTCGTTACGGCGGCCCTTGTCGCCTTCCAACCGCAGTTTGTCTTTCTCTCCAGTGTCGTTAGCAACGACAGCGCCGCAGCCGCCATCGCCACCACCGCCCTCTGGTTGGGGGCCCGCATCGTCAATCGCGGGTCTACCCCGCACAGGACACTCTATGCCGGTATCATTGGCGGCCTGGCGATGCTCACCAAGACCAGCACGTTGCTGGTCGCACCGATGTTGTCAGTCTGCCTGGTGGTTGGCACCCTATGGCACCGGAAGGAGCGCACATCGCCCGTTCCCTGGCCCCGCGTGCCGGCGCACCTGGCGGTCCAGCTGAGTGTCACCGCAGTCGTCGGCGGATGGTGGTATGTACGCAACGCGATTCTGTACGGCGACGCGTTGGGGTTGAGCAGCCACACTGAGACGCTGTGGGGACGGGCCGAACCGGCAACGCTCGTCGAGCTGATCCCCGAGTTGCCGATGGTGCTGCGCTCCTTCTGGGCCGCCTACGGTTGGGGGCACGTCACCTGGCCGAATTGGGTCTACGTCGCCGTATGGGCGATCGCCTTGCCGCCGCTGGCCCTGGGCGTCTTTGTCACACTCAGCGCCTGGTTGAGGGCGCTCAAAGACGCCGGGGGGCTGAGAGAGTTACTGGTCGCGGGTCCCGGCGCAGACAGTTGGACGATCCCCGCAACGATGGCCACCTGCTGGTTCGCCGGTATCGCTGTGGCGTTGCTGCGCTGGATGCAGCAGGTTGAGGCGCCTCACGGGCGCCTGCTCTTCCCCGCGATCGGCGCCTGGGCGCTGTTGCTGGCGCTCGGCGTCCGCCGGATTGGGCGCTGGCGCCCCTGCGTGGGACGCCGCTGTCAGACCGTGCTGATCACAGCGGGCGTTGTCCTGGCCACGCTGGCCCCGGGGGGACGGATACTGGCCACCTTCCTGCCACCACGATTGCAGGCCCCGAACACCATTCTCGACGCGTGCACAAACCCTGTCGATCTTCAGTACGGTAATTGGGCCAGGCTGATCTGTGCTGAGGCTGCCCCAGCCCGGATTGCGCCAGGCAACGAAGTGACCGTCACAACGTGTTGGGAGTCGCTGACCCCCACGGACCAGAATCTGACCGTCTTTGTGCATCTCATTGGGCCGGAGGCGGCGCGCCCGGCTGAGCGCCACACCTACCCAGGGCTGGGTCGCCACCCGACCTCGCTCTGGGTGCCGGGAACCGCCTTCTGCGACACCTTCACCATGGCCATCGCCGAGTGGGCCGAGACGCCGGTCCGCTACCAGCTGGAGGTCGGGCTATTTGACGCTGACACTGGCACCAGACTGACGGCGCAGGCTCCCGATGGGCAGCCCGTGGCCCCCCCCCTCGTCGCGGCAGTCGATGTGGTCTCCTTGACAGTGCCCCCGGAGATGATCAGCTCGGACTTCGTGCCAAGCGACGCACTTGCAGGTTTCGGAGAGGACCCTGTCCTGGCCCATCTTCTGTTTGTCGACGCACCGGCAGAAACAGAGGCAGGCAGCGACATCACGATCACACTCCACTGGCGTGCCTCGAACACCGCGAACGTGGACTACATCGCTTTCATCCACCTCTGGGAACCCGGAGATGACGCCCCACTGGCGCAGGACGACACCCAACCCCGCAGCGGCTGGTTCCCCACAACGGCGTGGGCCGACGGCGACTACATCCCCGATCAGCACACGCTCCACCTTCCCGAGGACTTGGCGCCCGGGACCTATCCGCTCTGGGCCGGGCTATATGACCCGGCCGATGGCAGCCGCGTGCCGGCGTACGGCGCGCCGGGGCGCTTTGACCAAGATGTGGTGCCGCTGGGTGAGCTCGAGATACGTTCCTCGCCGTGACCGGCTGTGGTAGAATGAAGAACAAGGGCTGACGCAGCCGGCAGTCACCAGCGACAGGCACCGGAAGCGCACATCAACACCAGGCCATTCCTATGGAGCAAGGAGAGCAATGACGGACAACCCAAGAATACGCGTGTTGATTGTGGATGACCACGCCGTCGTTCGCAGTGGGCTCTCCGCCTTCCTGCTAGCCTTCGATGATCTGGAGCTCATTGGCGATGCGTCCAGCGGCGCCGAGGCGATCCGCGTGTGCGAGAAGCACCGCCCCGACGTCATCCTGATGGACCTCGCTATTTCCGGGATGGACGGTGCCGCGACCACTCGGCAGATCAGAAACCGGTCGCCGGACACGCAGGTGATCGCGCTCACGAGCTTCAGGGAGGAGAACCTGGTGCAGGATGTGCTCCAGGCCGGCGCCATCGGCTATCTCCTCAAGAACACATCGGCGGACGAGCTTGCCGATGCCATCCGCTCGGCACACGCCGGACGGCCCACGCTGGCACCTGAGGCAGCGGAGGCCCTGATCCAGGCCGCGTTGCACAAGCCGGCGGTTGGTCATGACTTGACGGAGCGAGAACACGAGATCCTGATTCTGATGACGCAGGGACTGAGCAACCCCGCGATGGCGGAACAACTCTTTGTCAGCCGCTCCACCGTCAAATTCCACGTCAGCAACATCCTGTCAAAACTGAATGCCGAAAGCCGAACTGAGGCCGTCGCCATCGCGCTGCAGAACGGGCTCGTAGAAACGTAAGCCACCTTTCGCCGGGAACCTGTGCCGGAGGGCGCAGCGAAGACGTGCCGGCTCCGGGCGCGTGAGCTGAGCTGCTGCCCCACCTCTGGCGCAGCCACCCTGGTGCCTGCCGGCCGACCACTCCGGCGGATCCGGGCCGCGGGGTGCGTTCAGTTTCCCGTACAGAAACCCGACGGAACTCCTCGCAGCCTGAGCGGCACATCAGTTTTGGCCGGCGAGCCTTGCGACTTGCCCCCACTCTCGGCCGCCCAACCACAGTGTCCAGCCTGCTGTCTTCTCCCAGCCCCCATCCCGACCTTGGGCCAGGCCTGGTCACACGGACAGGAAGAAGCCCAACCACGTGTCTACCCCGATTCCCGCCATCTGTAGGGCGTCACCTATGCCAACAGGCGCTATGCTTGGGTCACATGATGGTGACCCAGATGAGGTGAAAATCCATGCGGATTCTGATCGCAGATAGCGCACCACGGGTGCGCTCTGCACTCAAGCTGTACATCGAACAATGCCGTCCGGATGTGGTAATCCTGGAAGCGGAAAGCTTCAACGAGGTCCAGTTCCTGGCCGAGCGCAGCAGGATCGAAGTCGCGCTCATTGACTGGCACTTACCGAAACAGGGTGGAAAAGCTGTCCTGCACTATCTTCGTCGCACACAACCGGACGCGTGCGTGATAGTACTCAGCGGACGCCCCGAAGCCGAGAGACAAGCCTCCGACGCAAATGCCGACGCCTTTATCAGCAAAGGTGACCCTCCGGATGACCTCAAGGCCATACTTGACCGGCGGGAGAGCCGCGACGAGAGCGATACCAGGGAATCAGGTCACAGCAGCCGGCGATCCGGCAACCGGGCACCCTCGCACACGCTCTGAGAGCACAGCTCTGGGCATCTACCATCTGAGGAAAAGAGGAAGACGACCTATGGCAGGAGAGCGCAGTAACCTACTCACCGGGCTGGTAACCACCGGTGTTGTAGCCCTGATAATCGTATGGGGTGTTACCAGCCTCACCAATGAGGATCCCCTGTGGTTCGTGCACCGTTTCGACGCCCGCGCCGAGAGCTTTCTCCTCTACTGGGATGGCATATCCCACACAGTATCGCCCGATGATGGTGTTTGCGAGGCCGTGATGGATGCCTTTGCCACCGCAATGGCAAGCCCATCTGGGTATGAGGGCTGCGTCGGGTTCTCAGAGGAAAACCGGACAACGTACCAGACGCGCTTCTGCCTGCCGGAGGTCCAGTTTGCGGAGCCGGTGCAGGTGCACACGCGACATCCCTAC
>Ga0114918_10002198_pt1 | contig 17527 bp, 12 predicted proteins | sample LantaG_FD_87015 | JGI IMG/M metagenome (GOLD analysis project Ga0114918, IMG submission 87015) | Deep subsurface microbial communities from Baltic Sea to uncover new lineages of life (NeLLi) - Landsort_02402 metaG | ecosystem: Environmental > Aquatic > Marine > Oceanic > Sediment | place... | reverse complement strand
TCTGGCAGGGGGTCATCCACTTTGAATTGAATGAATTGGATGACGCGGAGGTGGCCTTCGATACGGCCCGCGCTCTGTACGAGACGGAGTTCGATTTTCTGCTGGCCCGCGGCATGACGTACTTGCGCGTGGGCGACTTGACTGCGACCAGCGCCGACGCCGAGCAAGCCATCGTCGAGAGTCCGCACTCGGGATGGGGGTACTACCTGCGAGCAAGCATTGCCGTGGAGGAGGGGGATTGTGATGCAGCCGTCGCTGATCTGGAACAAGCAGAGGACCTGGCCCGTGCAGCCGGGGATGCGCAGTTAGAGGCGTACACTCGCACTCAACGGGCAATGGTGATACAATTGCAACTGTATCAGCAACCTACACTCTCGCCCTAGACAAGGAGGTGGGATAATATATGATAAGGGATGAGGAATTGGATCGCCTGCGGACCATCAAGGCTGCATACGAGGCCGATCTGATGCGCAGAGCCAACGTCGTTGGGGTGGGGATTGGGCTTCGGCAGAGAGGGGGGGAACCGACCGGCGAACCGGCCATTGTGGTCTCGGTGACTCGCAAGATGCCCCTCTCTCAACTTGTTCCAGGCGACGTGATACCGTGCGAATTGGAGGGGATACCCGTGGATGTCCAGGTCGTCGGGGAACTGCGGGCATTGCATAGCCGTTAGCAGAAAGCAGAAGGCTGTTGGCTTACAGATAGAAAGGAGGGCGGGATGATTACAGAATTGATGGCTCAGGCGAAGCAGGTCAAAGGAGCCTACGTTCACAAACTCCTGAGCAAGCGCAACGTCGTGGGAGTTGGTCTCGGCTACAAGATCAGCCAGGGGGTCAACACGGGCGAATTGAGTCTCGTCGTCTCGGTCACGCGCAAGGTGGCCCCTTCGGCTCTGGCCGCAGAAGACCTGGTGCCTCAGGCGCTCGACGGCGTCAAGACGGACGTAGTGGAGACCGGGGTGTTGCGTGCCTTCCAGTTGGGGCCACGCGACCGCTGGCGGCCTGTAGTCCCACCTGGTGTCTCCATAGGTCACTACCGCATCACCGCGGGTACCTTCGGCTGCCTGGTGCGGCGTGGTGGGGAGGTGTTCATCCTCTCGAACAACCACGTCCTCTGCGATTGCAACCGGGGTCAGGAGGGAGACGCGATCCTCCAGCCGGGCCCGACCGACGGCGGCACGACCGACGACCGCATCGCCACGCTGGCCGACTGCGTGCCCCTCGACTTCGGCACCGCCCCGCCGGAGTGCTCCATCGCCGAATGGTCCGCCAGGCTGCTGAATTACGTCGCCGGGGCGTTTGGCTCCCATCACCGGCTCCAGGCGGTGAAACAGACCGAGGGGGTCAACCGGGTAGACGCCGCGCTGGCCCGCCCCCTCTCGCCTGATCTGGTGAGCAACGAGATCCTCTACATCGGTATACCGGCCGGGGTTGGCACGGCCACGCTGGGCACGGAGGTGCAGAAGACGGGGCGCACGAGCGGTCACACCCAGGACACCATCACCCAGATTGACGCCACGCTGCGCGTTAACTACAACGGTCCCACGGCCCTCTTCACCGGCCAACTGGTCGCCGGCCCAATGAGCCAACCTGGCGATTCCGGCTCGGCAGTGCTGGATATGGACGGGCGGGTCGTAGGGCTCCTCTTTGCCGGCTCCGAAGCCACCACCATCATGAACCCCGTTGACGAGGTGCTCTCGGCGCTGGACGTGGAACTGGCGCTCTAGGCGGGCTCCTTTGCCCGGCAACCTAACGTGGATGTAGGGGCGCGGTCACCGCGCCCCTATCTCATTACCCGTTGCGCAGCACCAGCGGCAGGTAGATGCGACGCTGACCGATCTCGTCGGCGCCCAAATCGGGGCGGGTCCCAGCAGGGGCCGGACGCGGGTCACCGTCTATATCGGTCGTCACCCCCGCATTCGCGCCCTGGCCAATTGCCGCCGAGGCAGGGCCGATGTGGTAATCGCCGCCGTCGGGGTCCACGAAGAGCGGGTTGTCCAACACGGCATTCGTGCCGGTGACAGGGTCTGCACCGTTGTTCCAGAATAGGTTGTTGCTGGCAGAAACGGTGGCACCGGCCCAGGCAATGACGCTGCTTGCCGCGTGATCAGCGATGATATTGTTGGTCAGGATGATAGTTGCAGTATAAGCACCCTTCACCGCATTGTCCCCATTGTCTACTATGGTGTTGTGGATCAGGTCGGCATAGTGGTAGTTGTAAATCTCGAATGCCGTGCCGCTGTTGTTCGCCAGGACGTTATTCACTGCTACCAGGCGGTGGCCCTCAAAACCAGAAGTGACCCAGGCACTGATAGCCTGGTTGTGGACGATCAGGTTAGCGGTGGCGGTAATGGATGCACTATCCACGTGTAACCCACCCCCGTAGTTGGCCTGGTTCTCAGCGATGTGGTTGCCGTGCAGCACGACCGTGCCATGACTAAAACTAAAGCCGCCACCGCCATAAACGGCGCTGTTGCTGAGGACAGCGTTGGCTGTAATGACGGGGGCCCCGGAACGTATGTAACCGCCACCGCCGTACCAGAGGGCAACGTTGTTAGTGATGACGTTGCCGGCGATGACCGGCGTGGCATTCTCAGCATAAATTCCACCGCCTTCCTGGTCCCGGCCGTGAGTAATGATAAAGCCCTCGATGATCGGTGGGATGTTCTTGCTGATGTAGACCACCCGCCGCACATTTTCGCCATCCAGCGTGGTGGGATGGATGTTGGAGTTGCGCACTATCTCGCCGGTGAGAGAGCCATCCCAGCCACCGTAGAGCGTGATGCTCTTGGTGACCGTGATGACGGCCGCCCCGGTGCCCGTGTAGGTGCCCCCGGCCACGTAGATGGTGTCGCCATTGCCTGGCTCGCACTGGTCAATGGCGTACTGAATGGAGCCACAGGGGTCATTCTGCAGACACCAGCCACCACTCCCGCCCGGCTTGACGAAGGCCGGGCCGGGGGGGCGGGTGACCGGTGGGCTCGGAGTGACCCCCGGTGTAATCGGCCAGGCGTGGGCCACCTCCGGCGAGGGGCTCAACGCCATCAGCAGGCCCAGGGTCAGGGCAAATCCCAGCCCCAGAGCCACGATCCAGAGTAAACGTTTGGTTTGCATTTCGCTTCTTCCTCCTTGCGTATGAATGACGGGGAGCCCACCCCTCCCTGATCCCCATCTGGTCTATGGACTGACCTCAACGTGAAGGGTGCGTTCGTTGTTGATCTCCACTGCTTCAGATATGTCACTTTTCGCGTCGGCGATAGCGACCGTGTCAAAGGAGCCGTAAAGTTCGACCTCGCAGGTGAGGATCCGTCCTCCATGTGCCGATACACTGGTTAAGCCCCAATCACAGACGTCGAAATCGCCACTCCAATACCGCCAGTACACGCGGAAAGCACCGGCCGCAGTACTTCCTCGATTGTAAACCCCTACACGGGCCGTGACCGTGTCTCCGGCGCGGGGATTGGGAGGTGAGATGCTCAATTCGCTGATGTAGAGGTCAACACCTGTTGCTGCCGGCACCGGGATTTCGATCTCGGCCGTATTGTTCCCCTCGTCGGTCTCGGCAACAGTGTCGTCCGCATCAGTGGTGGCGACGCCGGTGTAGGCGCTGTAGACGAGGGCATCGCAAGTCAGAATCCGACCACCGTGCGCGGTGGTGCCCAAGACTTCCCAGACGCAGACGGCAGCAGAATGTGAACCGTATTTGAAGGTCACTCGGTACGCGCCAACCGCCTGGCTACCTCGGTTGTAGGTACCAACCCGCACGTGGATTGTATCACCGGATTGTGGATTGGGTGGATCAGTGGATAATTCACTGATGTATAGATCAGGTCCACTGGCTTCCTCGGTCGGCTTCTCAGTAGGCTCTTCTGTCGCTTCTTCGGTTGGCTCCTCCGTTGGTTCTTCGGTAGGCCCCTCCGTCGGCTCTTCCGTCGCCACCTCCGGCACGACGATCTGGACATAGATCTGGCTGCCGAAGCGTACACCATCGGGACCCCGCAACTGCCAGGTGGACCGGTAAGTCCCCGGTGCGGTCGGCGCAACCAGGTCCACACTGACGTCGGTGTTGGAGCCAGGTGCTACCGCCGGGACGTCCACCGCCGCTGGCCCGCCCATCGGCTCGCCGGAGACAAAGACCAATTGCGTGCCGGCCTCCCAGGTGCAGGCGCCGGAGTTGCGCACGCGCCACACTTTGTTGAAGGCTTCGCCGGGGGTGAACTCGGTGTCGTCCGGCACCGTCACGTCGGCCACGTAGCGGGCGTTGAGGGTGCAGCCGCCGGGGCCGGATACGTCGGGGACGGGGGTTTCGGCGGCGGCCGGGGAGGGGGGCGACGTGGGGCTGGCCTCCCTCACCTGGGGCACTGTTGACTCCGTAGGGAGCGCCTGGCCTGGCAGGTTGCAAGCCAATGCTGCCAGCAACAAAAAGACCCCAGCCAGCAATAACGGACGATGGTTCTTTCTCGTGTTCATCTTTTGCTTCCCCCTGTTTATAGACTCAGGCTGCTGGGCGAAGGTCTCCCGACCGAGCCCTTTACGCCTCGGTCAGAGACCTTCGGCGAACGAGGATGAGGCCTGAGGATGTGTGGTTTCCGTGAAGCCATCGTCATTCTCCTTCCTGGCGGGGCACGACCTTGATGGTCACCTGATTGCTCTTGGTCGTGTTGCCCGCCGCGTCCACGGCGATGATGTAGAAGGTGTGTGCCCCTGACTCCTTGATCATCCAGTTGACATTGAAGGGGGCGATGGTGCGCACGGCGAAAGGCTCTAACCCTTCAACGGGCTCATTTCCCTTACCCCCAGGATACTCATAGAACTCGACCCGCGCGATGGAATAGTCCTGCACCTCGGCGTTGACGTTGACCCACTCGTCGTAACCATATTCGTACACGGCCCCCTCCTCCGGATAGGTCAGGTCGAGCGTGGGGGAGATGTTGTCCACGGTCACCTGGATGGTCGCCTCGCGCAGCGCCATTGAGTGGTCCACGACGCTGAGGCGCAGGCTATAGAGTCCATCCAGCCCAGTGACGTCCCAGAACTCCAGCAGGCCGTGATCCACCTGGTCGCCGTGGTCAGTGCCAATCTGAATCCATCCGGTGGGGTTCAGCCCCTCGCCGAACGCTACCTGGTAGTAGTTGAAGTCGCCGCCTCTGGCGTTGCCGGTGATGGGAACGGTGTCCCGGATGTAAGAGTAAGGGGCAGGGCCGATGATGGCCACCTCGGCGTCGCTGCGCGAGGGGCCGTAAATAGTGTCGTATTCGGTGGGTGGCATGGCCGGCCGCTGATCCTCCGGCAGGCTGGCGATCCAATCGGCTGCCTCGGGCGGGTAGACCTCATAGACGCGCTCCTCGCATAGTTCCGGCGGCGTATAGACAGTGCACAGCCGGCCGGTCTCACGATTGACGCGGAAGGCCTGGTGAATGTGGCAGTGTTCGGTCGGCTCGGTGCCGGGGATGAAGAGTTCGGAGACGGTTGGACAGTGCTCGGTGGGCAGCATGCCGGAGACAGCGCAGACTGACCGCTCGATCAATCCGTCCGGCCGCGCGAAGGGGACGCTCTCCTCGCCTTGGAGCGCGTACTCCATCACCGCGTGCCAGATGGGAGCGGCACCGCGCAGGCCGGGCAGGTTGCGCATCTCGCTGTTGTCGGAGTTGCCGACCCACACGCCAGCGGCCAACTGGGGGGTGTAGCCGATTGTCCAGGCATCGTGGAAGTCGTCGGTGGTGCCGGTCTTGGCGGCGGCAGGCCGCTCATTGGAGAGTTCCAGTGCGTTGGGATAGCCCATGGCCCTCCAGCGCGCCCGCCGGTCGGAGAGGATGCTGTTCATCAGGTAGGCCAGCTGAGGCGAGAGAATGTCACGGCTCTCGGGCTGGTCGTACTCGTAGAGCACATTGCCCTCGCGGTCCTCGACGCGCAAGATGGCGACCGGGGCGAGTTCGCGGTAGCCGGTGCGCAGTTGGTCTTCGGGCACAGGCGCGCCGTACATCCGGCCGCCGTTGGCGAAGACGCCGAAGGCGTAGACCATGTCGAGCAGGTGCACCTCGCCGCCGCCCAACGTCAGGCTGAGTCCGTAGTAATCCAGCCCCCGGTCGAGGGTGTTGATGCCCATGCGATGGGCAGTACGAATCACATTGTCCACGCCCGCCAGTTGCAGCGCGGCGACGGCAGGGATGTTGTAGGAGCAGGCCAGCGCCAGCCGCAACCGTTGCGGGCCGTGATATTTGCGGTCGTAGTTCTCCGGCACGTAGGGGTAACCGGTGGGCTGCTGGAAGGCGGTGCGTACGTCGAGGAACATGTGGGCGGCGTTGTAGCCTTGTGAGAGCAGCGTAACATAGGTGAGGGGCTTGAAGGAAGACCCTGGCTGACGCGCTCCATCCGCAGCGACGTTGAAGTGGCCGTCAATGTCCTTATCCCAGTAGTCCAGGCTGCCGACCATGGCCAGGATCTCGCCGGTGGTGGGACGGATGACGACGACGGATGCATTGCTGACGTCGTGGTCACGTCCCACGTCGTAGGCCTGGAGAGGCGGCAGGAACTGCGCCGCCTCGCAACCTTCAGCAATCGCCTCCTGGATCACGGTGGCCTCGTCCTCACCGGACAGACGGCGGACGTGAGCCTGGGCCACGCATTGGGCCTGTTTCTGCAGATTCAGGTCGAGGGTGGTGTAGACCCGCAGCCCGCCACGGTACACGGCCTCGGGGCCGACTTCGGGCATGTCCTCCAGTTGTTTGCGCACATAGATGGAGAAATGCGGGGCCAGGATGTCGAAGCGTTCGATGAAAACGGCCAGATCCCAGGGTTCGTACTTGGCGGCGACCGCCTCCTCGGGGGTGATGCAGCCCTGGTTCACCATTGCGTCGAGCACAAGGTGCTGGCGCTTGCGTGCAGCCTCCGGATCGTCGAAGGGATTCAAGCGCGGAAATTGCGGGATGACGGCCAGCGTGGCGGACTCAGCCAGCGTCAGGTCGCTGACGCTCTTGCCAAAGTATACCCGAGACGCCGCCTCGATGCCGTAGGCCAGGTTGCCGTAGAAGTTGGTGTTCAGGTACCACTCCAGGATCTGCTCTTTGCTGTACTTCTGCGTGATGCGATAGGCCAGCAAAACTTCGGTGATTTTACGCTCGTAGTCCTTCCACCCAGGGCCCTCCGCGCCGACGTAACGCCGTTCGTGCTCAATGACGACGCTCTTGATCAATTGCTGGGTGATCGAGGAGCCACCCTGGATTTGCTGGCCCCGGACGTTAGCCCAGAAGGCACGGGCGATACCGCGCGGGTTGATGCCGGGGTTCTCCCAAAAAGTGCGATCCTCATTGGCGACAGTCGCGCAGATGAGGTGTTCTGGAATCTGATCCAGCGTGACCCAGGTGCGGTCGCCGCCGGTGGGGTCAATCACCTCGTAGAGAAGAGTCTGACCGGTGTGATCGTAGATTTTGGTGGTCTCGAAGTTTTTCTCAGCGGCCTCAATCTGCTCCGGTTCGGGCAGGTCGCGAGTGAAATAGGCGTAAGCGCCAGCGGCGGCGCTCGCCCCGCTGACGATGACCGCCGTGGTCACGAGCAGCACTGCAAGCAGCAAGATGCCGGTGACGCGGAGCAACTGACGTGAGCCGGTCCGCTCCCTGGCGCGGCGGCGTTGGCGGCGCTGCAAGGCGATATGGCGGACAATTCGGACTGGTGTCATAGTTCAACACTCCCTTTCAGGCGATGTGCGCAAATCGTACCAGAAAGTGGGCAGATTGGCAAGTGGGGCAATGGAATGAGGAGCGGATTAGCAAACGCGCCGAGTTGACGGCGGTCATGAGCCATGTTATACTTTGGCTCCAACGCGCTTCAGATCACAACGGCATGAAAAGGTGGGGTAGGGTTCCCCAGCATCACCCGTTTGGGGCGGCGACATCTTCCTGCGCCGCTCGTTTGCGACCACGCGGGCCAAGCCCTGATCGCCACCGGCAATGCCACATTCGCGGTGGTCGTGCGCGTTGCCCAGGCTGATGCCAATGAAGGCCAAGATTATCCACATAGGCAACGAGAACGCACAGCGTCGTGCCATCGAGGTGTTGAAAGCCGGAGGGCTGGTCGCCTTCCCCACCGACACCGTCTACGGCGTGGCGGCGTTGCCATGGGATGTGGGCGCCGTGGTCCGCCTGTACGAAGCCAAGCAGCGCCCATCCGACAGGCCCATCCCACTCCTGCTGTCCGATGCCGGCCAATTGAGCCGCGTCGCCACGCTTCCGCCCCAGTTCAGACGGTTGCTCACCCACTTCTGGCCCGGCGGGCTGACGCTGGTGTTGCCCAAAACCAGGATAGTACCCGACGAGATCAGCGCCAGCCCCACCGTGGCTGTGCGTGTGCCTGACCTGCCATTGACCCGTGATGTTATCCGAGAGGCGGGCGGTGTGCTGGCGGTCACCAGTGCCAACATCTCAGGGCAGCCCAACGCCATCACCGCCCAGGAGGTCGAGGAGCAACTGGGTCGCCGAATAGACCTGATCCTCGACGGCGGCCTCTGCCGGGGAGGCGTCCCGTCCAGCGTCCTCGACTGCACCGTCTCTCCCCCGCTGCTGCTGCGCCACGGGGCTGTCCCCGCAGCGGCCTTGCGTGCGGTCATCGGCCAAGTCAGAATCCCAGACAAGGAGTAGCAGAACATTGTGTGATCAGAAAGGTTTCACTCTATGGTTCACCGGCCTCTCAGGATCGGGCAAGACCACTATTGCGAGACTGGTCGAGCAAGAACTGCGCGACCGAGGCCTCAAAGTCGAGCGGCTCGACGGTGACATCGTACGCCAGAGCCTGACCCGCGACCTGGGGTTCAGCAAGGAGGATCGGGACAAGAACATTGAGCGGGTGACGTTCGTGGCGAAACTGCTCACTCGCAACGGCGTGGCGGTTCTTTGCTCGTTCATCTCCCCTTACCGGGAGCGGCGGGCCAAGTCGCGCCAGGAGATCGGCGAGTTCATCGAAATCTATATCGAGTGCCCGGTGGAGGTGTGCGCCCAGCGGGATGTGAAAGGGATGTACGCCAGAGCATTCGCCGGGGAGATCGAGAATTTCACCGGCGTCTCCGACCCCTACGAGGAGCCCGAGAACCCGGAGATCGTCTGCCGCACGGCGCAGGAGGCATCGGAGGAGAGCGCAGCGAAGATAGTTGCTTATCTGGAGAAACAGGGATACATCAAGAAGTTCTTATGAGCAGGAAACGGTCACGCAAACGGAAAAAGCGCGCTCTGGCACCCCGGAGACGACAGAAGCCACCCCGCCGTGCGGCCCCGCCCCCCAGCCGGGACGAGCGGGTGCTGCGGGAGCGCATTCTGGAGTTCACCTACCAGGTGTGCTTCGGAGATGACTTCAAGCGCGCCATCCGGCTCTACTTCGGCGAGGAGGCATTGCAGGATAACGTCCTCACCCTCGACGAGGAGAGGATGCCCGGCTTCCAAGAGTGGTATATCAACGACTACGTCACCTCCAAAGGGGAGCGCATCATTGACCTTCTGGCCCGCGAGGTGGGGCCACGGCTCCCCACGGCCCAACGGCGGATACTCGACGACTGGCTGCGCACCAACCGCATGCGCCTATTGGAGGTGCAAAAGGTGGAGCCAGGCGTTGGCGAAACGGTGCAAGACCTGCTCAGCGGCAAGGTGATCGAGGCCAACGACATCTCCGCCTCCCACGCCCTGGTGAAATGGCAGGTCATCCTGGCTCGTCCCCTACTGACGGAGGGGCGGCTGTGCTTCACCGGGACCGTAGTTCCCCTCCCGCCAATGGAGAAGCCGGCACTGCTGAACTTCGCCCGGGAACTGTGGGAAGATTACCAGAAGCAGTATCCCCAGGCATCGCTGGACAATTTCTACCGGGACCACAGCCTCGATCTATATCACCGCCTGATGGAAATCGCCACCGCGCCGCCTCCGCCCATCTACACCCCGGAGGGCCACTCATTGATGGCCAGCACGGCCCGCTATGCCGTGAATGACCCCCGGGCGGTCGAGGAGCGGCTAGACCAGGCGGAGGAGTTCGTCTATGCAGGGCCGGCCGACGAAGACGAGAAGGCATTAGCCTACGTCTGGCTGCTCAGGGGCCGCTCTCACGTGCCCGAGATCCCCATAGAGAGAAAAGGGCTGATGATGAGGACCGACTGGACAGCCGGGCCGGGCGGGCTGACCTACCGCTCTCTAGGCGACGTGCGGCTGTGGCACGACCGATTGGAATTGGGTTGCCTTTCGCGGGAACGGCTGGACACCGGCAAAATGCTGCTCGGGCAGGTACTGGGCCGCTTCATCCGGCACCTGGACGACGAGTTCCGGGACCTGGACACCATGCTGGCGGCGGCGGAGTCCTCCCCCCCGGGCTGCGAGGAGATCCCATCAGAGGTTGAAGAGGCCCTCGTCCGCGAGGTGATGGCCACCCAGCGCGCGGAATGGCTCGACACCCCGCTGCCCGCGCTGGGCGGGAAATCCCCCCGGCAGGCGTCCCACGACCCAGGGCTGCGGGAGCAGTTGGAGGAACTGCTGAAAGCCGTCGAGTACATGGAAGAGCGGAAGCGGCGAGAAGGCCAGCCCTACATTGACGTGGCAGATATGCGCCGCGAACTGGGGCTGCTTCCACGCTAGAACCCTACGATTGCAGATACCTTCCAATGGCCGTCAACCAATCAACCAACCAACTAACCCGCTTAGCGCCCCTCCTCATATTCCTGCTGACTTTCTCCCTCTACGCTGCCACCGCCGCCCCTGCCACCCTCTTCGGCGACCCCTCCGAGTACCAATTTATCCCTGCCATCCTGGGCATCGCCCACCCGCCAGGCTATGCTTTCTACACCCTGCTGGCCAAACTATGGCAGACCCTCGTCCCGGTAGGCACCGTCGCCTTCCGCACCAACCTCTTGGCGGCAGTAGTGGGGGCCTGGGTAGTGACGGCGGTTTACCTGATAGTGTGCGACCTGCAATCTGCAATTCGCAATTCGCAATTCGCAATTCGCAACTCCATCCTCCTTCCCCTTTTTGCGGCTTTAAGCCTTGCTGCCTCCCCCGACCTCTGGCAGCACTCTATCCACGCCAACGCCCATATCGTCAGCGCGGCGCTGGCTGCCACCCACCTGTGGCTGCTGATCCGCTGGTGGCGCACCGGTCACGACCGCTACCTGGCCGCCTTCGCCGTGGCCCTGGGCCTGGCCGCCACCCATCACCCCATCACCCTGATGGGTATCCCGGCCTACGGTCTCTTCATCCTGGCCGTGCGGCCCCGCATCCTGCGCCAATGGCGGACGCTATTGTTGTTGGCAATCTGCCTGTTGCTGGGACTGGCCCCGCTACTTTACTATCCTCTGCGCAGCCCCCGCGCTCCCTTCGGCCCCACGGACATGCGCTCCTGGGAAGGGTTCCTGGGACACATCACCGCCCAGGGGCTACGGGTCAATCTCTTCCACTTCGGCTTGGCCGACCAGCCCGACCGGGCACTGGCCTTCTGGAGCCTCCTTTGGCTCCAGTACCTCCTGCCAGTTGTCACCCTCATCGTCGTGGGCCTCATCTGGTTGGCCCGTCGCGCTCCCAAACCCGCCCTCCTCATTTACCTTTTCCTCATTACCCATCTACTCTTCACCCTCAACACAGTCCAGGATGTGATGGCCTACTTGCTGCTGCCCTTCACGGCCCTGTCCATCGCCGCCGGCGCCGGTGTCCTGGCCCTCGCCGATTGGGGATTGCAAGTTGCAAATTCGAAATTGCAAAATCGAATCCGCAATCCGCAATCTGCAATCTGCAATCTGCTATTCGCCTTGCTTCTGTTGCCTTGGCCTTTCTTCCAGGCTGCCCAGAATCTTTCTCGGGGTATTTCCCTGCGCGACTTCACCGCCGCCGAGGAATGGGTCGCCGCCGTCTATCAGCGGTTCGACGGGCGCGGTGAGGGCGCGGTGCTCCTCTCCGACTGGGAGCACCTGACCCCCCTCTGGGTCCACATCTACACCCAGGGGCAGAAACTGGACGAGGAGGACGTGAAACTGGTCTACGTCTCCACCGCCAACCCGTGGGTCGAGTCGGTCTGGGCCCACATCGAGGAGGGTCCCATCTACCTGCCCGACTATCGCCCCGCCGTGCGCGACGCCGGCTTCCGCCTGGTGCCGGATGGACCATTCTACCGGGTCGTCGCTCCGCCGGTGACGGACGCCCATCCCACCCATCTGCTGGACGTCTGGGCCGATGACCGGGTTCACATCCTGGGTTACGACCTCACCCCCTCCCTAGCCCCCCCCTGGAGGGGGGGAGAAGGGGGGGGTGTCCGGCCGGGTAAGCCTCTGGAGTTGATTCTCTACCAGAGCGCACCGGAGCCGATGGATGGCATCTGGATGCCCTACGCGCAACTGGGACCGGTCGAGACCCGCTGGACGACCGACAGCCGGCTGCTCACCCCCCAATGGCAGCCGGGCGAAGTCATCGCCGAGAGGTACGAACTGCCGGTCCCCTTCACCCTGTCGCCGGGAGAGTACCTGCTCAGCCTGGGCTACGCCGATCTGAGCGGCGGCAGGCCGCAACTGCCGCTCTCAACCGGCGGCACCACAGTGGAACTCGCGACCATCATCGTCCTGCCCTCCCCCCCTCTTTCCCCCCCAATGGGGGGGATGAAAGTGGGGGCGCTCCTGGCGAACCTGGACAACCAGGTGGCGCTGGTGGGAGCACGGGCGCGGGCCGGATGGCAGGCACGGGAAGCCCTGTGGCAAGAGCCGCTAGTCGTCCAGGCCGGGCAGCCCCTCCATCTGACCCTGACCTGGCAGGCACTGGTCTCTCCCCGCGATAGTCTCACCATTTTCATCCACTTGATAGACGGCGCGGGCCGCCCCGTCACCGGCCACGACTACACCCCTCTGGGTGGGGCCTGCCCCACCTACCTGTGGTTCCCCAAGTGGCTGCCGGGGCAGACTTTCACTGACCCCTACCGGCTGGTTCTCCCGGCCGACCTGCCCCCGGGCGACTACTGGCTGGAGGTGGGGATGTATGGGATGACTTCCCTTCGTCGCCTTCCTGTGGTAGACTTAGCAGGGAACCTGGCCGGTGATCGGGTTATCCTGGGGCCGGTGCTTGTGGAGTAGGAGGTAAGGAGGAGGAGCGATGGACATTGCGCTGTTGATCTGGGCTGTTGCGCTGACGATTTTGGTGGTCGTCGGCATCGTGTGGGTGCTCGACCTGCAGGCCCGGCTGCGCCGGCTGCAGCACCGCTACGAGAACATCTTTGCCGCAGAAGAGGACGCCAGCCTGGTCACGGCGCTGGAAAACCTGGCCTCCCGTCTCTCGGAGACGACTGCGCGCACCGAGCGCTTGGTGGCGCACAGCCAGCAGATTGACGCGACCCTGGCCCACGCTGTGCAGAGTGTGGGACTGGTGCGCTTCCGTGCCTTTCAGGATACCGGCGGCGATCAGAGTTTCGCGCTGGCGCTGGCGGACGGTGAGGGGAATGGCGTTGTCATCTCGGCGCTTTATGGACGGGGCGCGACGCGCATCTACGCCAAGCCAGTCCAGGGTTGGCTCTCACCCAGAACATTGAGCGAGGAGGAAAAGCAAGCCCTGGCGGAGGCACGGCAGGCCATCGTCGGTCACGATTGACAAAAACCAGATGCTGATGTATCATCTGAGCGACATCATGCCGTGCCCGACGATAAATCGTCACATAAGGAGGAACGTCTGTGTTCGGAAAAGAGAAAACTAAAGCCCCGGCCGCGGCTCCCATCTCCAAGATCGAGACCATTGTCGGCCCTAACGCCTACTTCCGGGGCGACATCCAGTCCGACGGCGGCATCCGCATTGACGGAGTCTTCGAGGGAACCATTGACATCACCGGCAACCTGGTTATCGGCGAGGGGGCGAAAGTCATCGCCGACATCAAGGCCAACAACATCTCCATCTCCGGCGCAGTCAAGGGCAACATCGCCAGCAACCGGGTGGAGATATTGGAGACCGGCCGGGTGTGGGGTGACCTGACCATCAACTCGCTGCTGCTCAACGAGGGGGCCTATCTGCGTGGGCAGACGACGATGCACGGCGACATTGAGCCGCCGATGATTGAGCCCCCCAAGCCCCAACCTGCCGCTGAGCCCGCCAGCGCCACCATCGTGGACGTAGAACCGACGCTTCAAATAGACGAGTAACACTGGCATCGCAAGAAAGGGCCCCGCCGCGCTCGTGTCGTGGTAGGGCCTCGTTTCGTGAGCCTCAGTTAGATCAACCGCGCCAGCCTGAAGGGGCGGCGCTGGGTAGCCCCGCCTGTTTGCGGCGGGGTGGGTCACCGCACCAGCAGCACCGGGCAGTCCACCTCGTCCAGCAACGCCTGGAGTGCCTCCGGGGGCAGGATGGTGCCGCTCAACACCAGCATACCACTCCCCTCGGTCTGTACTTCGTGAGTCAACGTTGCCACGCCTGCACCTATCAGCCTCCGGTAACGTACCATCAGCCCCCGTCCACGCAGCCAGTTGGCGGCCTCGGCTTGCAACCGCCGTGCCGCATCTGGTGCATCGGCCAGAATCAGCGTGGTCAGGTAGCCTCCTTCCTTCTGAGCCAGATGGGTCGCCATCATCAGGGCCTGCCTGGCGGCGGGCGAGCCATCGTAGGTCACTACTACCGGAGGCTTGATGCCCACATCGCGCTGAAGCAGGAGCACACAGTGCGTGGCCTGTGCTGCTACCGCCCGGGCTGTGGAACCCAGCCGCACCCGCCGGATGAGCGGTCGGCTTGCCTTCCCCAGGCTAAGCAGGTCCGCCTCCAGCGCCGCGGCCAATACTTCTGGCGCGACCTCCCCTCGCACGACGCGGAAAGACCACTTGATCTGTCGTCGCTCACAGGCTGCCGCAAGCGCCTGGCGCGCCTGTGCCGCCTGTGCTCGCAACTCTCGCTCCATCCGCTCCCGATCCAACCTTGCGGAGGCGACGAAGGGATACATCACCTCTCGCGCCACAGGCAGCCCTGCCAGTCGCAGCAGATTGACGTCCTCGACGAAGAGCCCTTGCAGCTCCGCCTCCAGGCTGGTGGCCAATTCAGCCGCGGCTTCCAGCGCCGCCAGGCTGTGACGCGAGGTATCCAGCGCCACCAGGATGCGTCGAATCGTCAACTTGTCATTCTGCTCACTCATGCCTCGCCTTCTTCCTCCTCAACCACCTCTGGTTCCCCCCCCTGTTTCCTCGCGGGGCGCAGCGAAGGCACGTTGTCTTTCGGCCAATTCAATCAGCCGGGCTTCGACCCGTTGGTTGATACTTCCCTTGGGGAACTCCCCCTCCTCGTCCCGCTCTCCGGCCGGGATACCGGTCAGGATTTCGGTGGCCTGATCCACTGTCTGCACAGGGTAGACGTGGAACCGACCCGCTTCCACTGCCTCGACGACGTCCTGTCGCAACATGAGGTGTCGCACGTTGGTGGCCGGGATAATCACTCCCTGCTCGCCCGTCAGCCCCCGGACCTTGCAAACGTCGAAGAAGCCCTCAACCTTCTCGTTGACGCCGCCAATCGGCTGAACCTGTCCGTGCTGGTTGACGGAGCCGGTCACAGCCAGCGATTGCTTGATGGGTACCTCTGCCAGCGCTGAGAGCAGCGCGCACAGTTCCGCCAGCGAGGCGCTGTCCCCCTCCACCCCACCGTACGATTGCTCGAACACCAGGCTCGCTGAGAGGGAGAGGGGACGGTCGGCGGAGTAACGAGCGCCAAGAAAGCCTGCCAGGATAAGCACTCCCTTGGAGTGGATGGGGCCACCCAATTCGACCTCGCGCTCGATGTCTACCACCTCGCCCTTACCCAGACGGACGCGGGCGGTGATGCGACTGGGCTGCCCGAAGGCAAAGTGGCCCAACCCGACCACCGAGAGGCCGTTGACCTGCCCCATCCGCTCTCCGGTCGTGTCAATCATGATCGTCCCACGCTCAATCTCCTCCTGCACCCGCTCGCGCAGCCGGTCGGCGCGGTGAATCTGCGCGTCAATTGCTCGCTGCACGTCGTCCGCGGTCACGGCACCGTTGCCAGCCACGCCCGCCCAGTAGTCCGCCTCGCGAAGCAGATCAGAGATGCTTAACAGGTGGACGGAGAGTTTTTCAGCATCGCCGGTCGTGCGGGCGCTGTGCTCGATGACCCGCGCCACCGCCCCTCGGTCGAAAGGAAGCAGGCCCTCTTTGCGGGCCATTGTGGCGATCAGACGAGCATACAGCAGGTTGTTCTCTGGGACACGCGCTATCTCCTCGCTGAAATCGGCCTCGACCTTGAATAATTCGCCGAAGTCGGGGTCGAGTTGGTAGAGCAGATAGTACAGCAACCGCTCACCGATCAGGACGACTTTCACGTCCAGCGGGATAGGCTTCGGCTCCAGCGAGACGGTGCTGACCAGGCTCAGCGCCTGGCCTAGCGATTCCACACGCACCTCTCGCGAGCGCAGGGCACGCTTGAGCCCGTCCCAGGCGTAAGGTTGCAGCAATAACTGGCGCGCATCCAGGATGAGGTAGCCGCCGTTGGCGCGGTGCAACGCGCCGGGCTTGATCAGGTTGAAATCGGTCATCAGCGCTCCCATCTGAGCGATGTGCTCAATGCGCCCGATGAGGTTGTTATAGGTCGGGTTATCCTCGTAGACCACCGGCGCGCCTTCGGCCTGGCTGTGGTCTACGAGTACGTTCACCTGATAACGGCGGAAACTCGGCGAGCCCACCAGCGAGCGCGGCAGTGGGATACCCATGACCTGCGGGGCCTCCTCGGATTTGCGGAATTCGTCCACGTTCTCGATCACGTCCTGTTGCACCGCGTCCAGGTAGTCCACCACCGCCGGCAGTTCGGCGTATTCTTTCCGCAGTTCGTCAACCGGGGAGTCGATGATGGACATCACCACCTGGCGATCCAGTTCCTTCACCTTCTCCCGCACTCCACGTTCCCATTGTCGCACCTGGTATATGGTCTCCTGGAGCCGCTCCTGGAGTTTGGAGATGTCTGCTTCGACTCGCTTACGCTCCTCTTCCGGTAGTTTCTGAAACTCGTCCGGGCTGATGACCTCGCCCTCCTGCAGGGGTGCAAAGGCCATGCCGACCGGTGTGCGGATCAACGCGACATTGTGCTCCTGGGCCTGCTGCCGAATCTCGGTGAAGGCTTTCTCCTGCTGCTCCTTGAACTCCTCCTCGGCTTCCTGCTTGCGCGTGCGGTAATCCTCGCTCTCGAAGGCTGCCGGGATCGCGCTGCGCAGTTCCTCGACCAAGCGATCCATATCTTTACGCAATACGACTCCCTGCCCTGGCGGGAGCCGCAGCACCCGCGGTTTGTGGGGCTGCTCGAAATTGTTGACGTAGCACCAATCGGGGGAGACCGGTTCAGCGGCGCCCCTCTGGTCGAGGAACTGGCGAATGGTGGTGCGCTTCCCTGTGCCGCTGGGCCCCAGGGCGAACAGGTTATACCCCTCACGCTGGATGCCTATGCCGAACAGAATCGCATCCACCGCCCGCTCCTGGCCCACGATCTCGCTCAGGTCTTCCAGTTCGGCTGTCGTCTCGAAGTCGAACTGTGCAGGATCACACGTCTGACGCAGTTGTCGCG
>Ga0114918_10002197_pt1 | contig 17540 bp, 8 predicted proteins | sample LantaG_FD_87015 | JGI IMG/M metagenome (GOLD analysis project Ga0114918, IMG submission 87015) | Deep subsurface microbial communities from Baltic Sea to uncover new lineages of life (NeLLi) - Landsort_02402 metaG | ecosystem: Environmental > Aquatic > Marine > Oceanic > Sediment | place: Baltic... | reverse complement strand
TTTAGGGCACGGATGAGTTTCTGGACACCACGCGATCGCCCAGGAGACATCCAGGTGATTCCTGAGAAACGGCAGCCAGTTCGTCGACTGAGGCCGCGGCTTCCTAGGCTTCACCATGTACTTGCAGATGGTTTGGGTACAGGGCGCATCGTAGCCCAGCAGCAACAGCGTATCTCTGATGCGATCGGGGCCCCAGAGGGGATTCTCCCGGCTGATTCGGCGGATGAGTTGCTGCATCTCGCTGGACACCGGAGGCCGCCCGGGCCGGGAGCGCCAGCGCCAGAAGAGCCCGAAGGCCTTGGTGTGCCATCTCTTCACCGTCTCCGGCTTCATCAGGTGTACCAGATCTTCCCAGCCATCCAGCAGCTTTGAGAGCACCACCCAGAGGAGGCGAAATGCCGGGGTGAACTGGCGGCGTCGCCTCCTGCCGCCACCCGATCCGCTCATCTCAACAGCCAGCTGACTCTCCAGCGCCACCACGCGTCCCGCGAGCAGGGCCTTCGGCAGCAACAACGCCCAGCCGAACCTGAGCGCATAGCGAGCGAGTTCACAGAGGGAGCGAAGGATACATCCGGCACTGAAGAAGAAGGTTGAAAGCGTACTCATGAGACGCAGGATAGCACCTACTCCAAGAGGAAGGAAATCGCTCAGGAGCCCCCGATAGGATTATTAGAGAGGACAGGGATCGTGCCGGGCGGCGACACTCGCGCAAGCGAGATCGGGCAGAACACGAGGAGAAGCTGAGGGCGAGGAGCGCAGCGGGTATGGAGGGTGTCCTAGGTGCGCGTACTCCTCGCCCCGTCGAAGGTGCTCTCGGCGGTCACTCCATGGGCGGGTGCGGGTAACGCGCGCTAACGCCGCGCCCGCATCAGCTTAGTGGCGTGCTCGCCACCATTGATGACATGGAGCAGAGGTTGCGGCCGATCGACACCCTCGACGTACGTCGGTCGCGCCTGCCAGGGCGTTACGGAGAGCACATTCGCCAGATCCATCCAGTACTCCAGCCGCGCCGGCCTCAGTCCCCATGTCATGTGGAAGTGATTCGCTGGCGCGTACTGCTTGTACTCACCCATGGTCGCATACTTCGGTACCACGAAGGTGTGGGGCCACGTTGGTGTCGAGGTGTTGCACACCGCGTGCGACAGCTTCTCCGGAAGTGCCACTGTCGCCGCCTCGTCCCAGATGAGTGAGAACAGATTCGGGCCCGCACTGTAGGCCAGCCGTGCTGCGATGCCCTCGATCCCGCCGGGAGAGATGAACGTGACCGAGTTCCCGCCACCTGGGAAGTAGCCAGGGTCGGCCGCCGGCAGCGAGACTCCGGCCATGATCTCTTCTACGCTCGCGCCCGGCCTTGCTGCCCAGTCTAGTGAAGCGCTTCCCGAGTTGTCTCCATCGACAAAGCCGCGCTTCCGCCAAACAGCCTCCGGCTCGACCGATCCCATGCCTATCGAGTCTGACAACTGCGCAATCTCCCACGCTTCCCACACCTTCCGGAAATCCATGAACAAGGGCGGGTGGCCGGCTGTCAGGTAGGTGAAGAACAACATGGTCAGCAGGCCCTGCACATCCGCCTCCGTCGCGTAGGGAAACGGCGCTTTCTGGCCATCGTGGTCGAAGGTCGAATTGAAGAGCGACTCCATGATGTCCGCGACCGGCAGCGGGAGGCCGCGCGGATCGGAGCCCCATTCGAGCTGGCTCATGAATCCCCCACCGACCGCGTTGACATCGGCCATGAGGTCCCGGACGATCAGATACATGGCAAGGCTCGTGTCGAGGCGTGCGCTGTCGTCCGCGCCTGACAGTTCAATGCGCTCGCCAACATGCTCGTCGAGCCAAGCGCGGAGGGCGGCGAGCTCCTTCTCATCGTAGGCCTTCTTCTGAAGCATATCCGAGACTAGCTTCATATCGAGTCGCGTGATCTCGAGGCCGAAGGTGCGGCGCGTGGGGATGATATGCGCGAGCGCGGTCTCCATTCCCATGGAGTCGTGCCCCAAGATCACGACTCGCTGCCCCTTGAGGATCTGATAGGTCAGCGCAGCATAGGCCCAATCTACGAGTGCGTCGGCGGTCGATTCCGTCATCTGCGGATGTTCGCCCGTATCAGGCCAGGTGCCGACGTTGATGTGGAGCAAGCGTCCGTACTGGGAGATGGCTCCGCTTGCCGCGTGCGTGAACACGACTCCGGGCTTCGGCCCACTGTTGCCACAAGTGAGATTCAGCGGCGTGTCTTCCGGAAACTGCGACAACAGCGAGATGAGGCTGAGTTGCGGGAATGCCCACGTATCCGGCGCGCATACCAGCACGCGCACGCCCTCGGCCTGAAACTGCCTCGCGACCGCATCGGCCTGGCGTTCGCCGTCCACCAGCACCGGGCTGTATACGACGCGAATAGGACTCCCGTCGGGCAGCTTGACAGAGGCCGCAAGGGTCTCTGCCACCATCTCCACGATGTTGGATGCTCGTGCGCGCGATGGCGTGTCGATGCGAGGGTCACACGTGGCAAACACACCGACCGCCACAGGAGACGGTTCGCACGGTGGATCATTCGACAGCCGGATTGCGCGATTCATCTTCATCCCTCCTTCTTGGTCACGTAACCACAACAGTGCATCTTCGCTCGCCCCTGATTCCATCCCAGCAGCCACATCCAGTGGATCCTCTCGCCGAGATCGCTCTCACTAGCCTGCTCCCCCTCTTCCTGCGCGTTCCCCCAGCTCCGATAACACTCGATATCGGTCTTCCCATTCTCCGGAGGGCTGGGGGGTGTAGTGCGTCACGGGGAATGACCTGCGGACGATCTCTCGCATGGCGGCCGGAGACTCGACCTGCCCCAGGGCCATCGCCTGCACGAGCAGGTTCCCGATGGCCGTCGCCTCGATCGGCCCTGCGGTAACCGGCAACCCCGTGGCGTCCGCCGTGAGCTGGCACAGCAGCTCGTTCCTCACTCCCCCGCCGATGACGTGGATCCGGCTGATCGGATGCTCGTAGACGGCCCGCAGCTCCTCCAGCACCTGGCGGTACTTCAGCGCCAGGCTCACCAGGGCGCAGCGCACGAACGCGCCCGGCGTCCCGGGCGCCTCCTGTCCGGTCTGCTCGCAGAAGGCGACGATCGCCTCCGGCATATCCGGCGGGTTCAGGAAGGACGCGTGGTCGGGATCGATGATCGCCCCCATCTCCTCCGACTCGGCCGCCAACAGCGTCAGTTCCTCGTAGCTGTACAGCCGCTCCCTCGCCCACGACTTCCGGCACTGCTGCACCAGCCACAGCCCTGCGATGTTCTTCAGCACCCGGAACGTGCCGACGACTCCCCCCTCGTTCGTGAAGTTCAGATCCATCGACCGCTGGTCGATGATCGGCCGCTCGCTCTCCACGCCCATCAGCGACCAGGTCCCCGAGCTGATGTAGGCCCAGTCATTTCCCTCCGCTGGCGCCGCCGCCACCGCCGCCGCCGTGTCGTGTCCCGCCGTCGCGATGACCGGCACCTCCCCCAGCCCGACTCGCCGGCCGATCTCTGCCTCCAGCGACCCCATCACCGTCCCCGGCGGCACGATCTCCTGCATGATGCTCACCGGGATCTCGAGTGCCTCGAATAACTCCTCGGCCCACTCGCCCTTTCGCGGGTTGTAGAGCTGTGACGTGCTGGCGATGCTGAATTCGGCCGCCTTCCGTCCGCTCAGCAGGTAGCTCAGGAGATCCGGCGTGAAGAGCAGATCGGTCATCGCCTCCAGCAACGGAGATTGATCCCGCACCATCGCGTAGAGCTGGTAGAGCGTATTGATCGGCATCACCTGGATGCCGGTCAGCTCGTACACCCGCTCCCGCGGCACGCGCTCGAAGACCCCCTCCATCGCCCCCTCGATCCGTCGATCGCGATAGACGTAGGGGAATCCAAGGAGATCGCCATTTGCCCCCAGCAGCCCGTAGTCCACGCCCCAGGTATCCACCGCGAGCCCCGCGAGGTCGCCCGTCACCTCGCTCGCGCAGGCCTCCAATCCCCTCTCGATCTCCCTCAGCAGATGCAGCACATCCCAGTGCAGGTGCCCCCGGACGCTCGTCATCGGATTCGGGAATCGCGAAAGCTCCCGTATCTCCAGCCGGCCGCCGTCGAGCACGCCGGCCACCGACCGGCCGCTCTCGGCCCCGAGATCGAATGCAAGCAGCGTCTGACCCGCCATCGCCCTCTTTCTTACTAAGGAAAAGACACCGCCTACCTGACGAAGACCTGTCCTCCGTCCGGCACCAGCGTCTGCCCCGTGATGGTCCGCGCCCGATCTGAGCACAGGAAGACCACGGAGTCCGCCACATCCTGGCCCGTGATCTCCATCTTCAGCGCCGTCTTATTCACATAGTACGGGATGACCTCCGACGGCTTGATCCCGTACTTGCGCGCGCAGGCCTCGATATACTCCGGCCCCCAGATCCTCGAGTCCTTGAACACGTTCCCCGGAGCCACGGAGTTGGCCCGGATGCCATGGCCCCCCAGCTCCAGCGCCCATCCTCGCGCCATGTGGATCTCCCCCGCCTTCGTCGCGTTGTAGGGCGTGTTGCTCTTGCTCGCCTCCAGGCCCGACTTCGAACTCAGGTTGACGATGCTCCCGCCCATCCCCTGCTCGACCATGATCCGCGCTGCCGCCTGGCCCATCACGAAGTAACCCGTCAGGTTCACCGCCAGCGTTCGCTCCCAGGCCCTGGCCGGAAGATCGACCAGGTCGTAGGCCGGCGCGACCCCGGCCGCATTCACCAGGATGTCGAGGCCCCCCCATCCGTCGAGCACCGCCCCGAACGCCGCCGCCGCCTGCTCCTCCTTCGTCACGTCGCAGGGCACGGCCATCGCCGCGCCCGCTCCGATCATCCCGGCCGCCGCCTTCGCGGCCTCCGCATCGATATCGGCCAGCGCCACGACCGCTCCTGCCTCCGCCAGCCCCAGCGCGATCGATCTCCCGAGACCACTCCCTGCCCCCGTCACCAGCGCGATCCGCCCCGCCAGCTCGCCCCCCGCCATGCCCGCCGCCAGCTTCCTCCGGTAGCTCTCGGCCTCCCACTCGCTGATGAACTCCCGCCGCGCCTTCGACAGCGGTCGCGCCCCTCCCAGCCGCGCCGCCCACCACTTCACCAGCAGCGCGGAGCGCGCCATGTCCAGCACGGTCCCGAGCGAGGCCGCCGTCCCTGTCCCGAACAACCCGACGCCCTTCAGCAGAAACGCCCTCGCCATCCCCTGCCGGTCGATCCGCCTTCGCAGGCTCTTCAGGATAGCCGCGCGATCCACAGTCTCGATCCACACCGGCGCCCCGTGCGCGTATACGATCTCGTCCGGCGTCACCGGTGACACCTCGGCCGGTGATCCGGCCTCGCCTCTCCCCAACAGCGCCGCGATCTCCGCGTCGAGCCGGTGCCTCACGCAGACCCGCTCGCCCGTCGCCTCGAAGACCGCCCCCCGGATCGCCAGGGCCGCGCTGCGCACGACCTCTCTGGTCGGCTCTTTCGGCCGCGCGGATGGGCTGGCCGGGAGGCCTCGCTGGAGCGCGGCGACCACGCGTCTGAGTTCTCTCAGCACCGCTTCCGGCCGATCGGCTGACACCAGTAGCCCGTGGTTCTCGAGGAACACCACCGAGGGCGCGCGCCCGTGCTCTCGTTCGTAGCGCGCGGTCAGTGCCGTAATGCGCTTCGCCAGCGCATATCCCGGGTTCGCGTACGGCACCCACAGTGGCGGCCGTGCCTCGCCCCCCAGCAGTCGCTCGACCGCGGCTCGTCCCCCCTTCGCACAGACATAGGCCAGCCCGGCCGGCGGATGCACGTGCGCGACACACCGCCCCAGCAGCGCGTGGAAGTGCGACTCCGTTGACGGTCAGCCTCCCTCCCCCAACTCATCCTCACACGCCACCGCCAGCCGCGCCACGATCGCCGCCTGGCGCTTCGCCTCCGGGAGCTGCGCCACCCATGGATCGTTCAGGATGCCCCGCACCACCTCCAGGTTCAGCCGCCGCCATCCCGCCCCCTCGGCCACCTCGCCGATGTGGACCCCGCTCGCCTTGATGTACATGTGGCGACCGTCATCCGTCTTCACCGACGTGTTCCCACCCCCGACTCCGACCAGGGACGGGTCGCTTCCGACCCGCTTCGAGAGCCTGATGAGGTCCGTCAATGCCCTGTCCATCACTCTGACGCCTCGCTTCCATACCGCCGGAGCAACTCCGCCTCCGCTGCCGCCGTCCACCGGCCCTTCGACAGACGGCCGGCCACCTCCGGCATCACCCGCGCCATCTCCGAGAGCGGCGTGAGTCCCAGCCCGCGGCACGACGGATAGACAATGATTTTCCCCCCCGCCTCCCGCGTCTCCACTTCCCGCAGCCCCTCCTGGGCCCCCTCCAACCCTGCCACCGCGTACACCGACAGGTTCGTGTCCAGCGTCCCCGACTCGAGCTTCGCGAGCACGGCCCGCATGTCCTCGACGCGCGACCCGCTAGTCCCGACGGCATAGAGCCGCTTCCTGACGTATCCATCCAGGTCCGTCGAGACGGTCGAATCGGGCGGCATCCCGGCGAACACGGTGATGATCGCTCCCTCCGCGGCCTCGTCTACGGCCTGAGCCACTAGGGCCGGTGACGGGACCATCACGACCACGTAAGTGAAGGCCTCTGCCGTCGCCTCCTGGGAGGAGAGCGCCGCCGTGAAGTGGAGCCCGCGTTCCGCCGCCAACGGCTCTGCCAGATGCCTCAGCTCCTCCAGTCTATCCTCATCCAGGTCGAGCGCACAGACACTCACGCCCTCCACGCCCTGGCAGAGGTCGCGCACGACGTGCATAGTCCCCATGGGGCCAGCTGCGCCGATGACCCCGACTCGGTCTCCTGCGCGAATCTCGCCGGAGGCAGGAATGCCCTCTAGTGCCGTCGCCGGGTCGTCACCTGTGGTGCCGACCAGTCGTATGCCGCCGTAGTGCATCCGTCCGAAGGGCGTCTCGACCGGCCGCTCGAAGGTCCCTCCACAAAGCACGAGTACTAGCAGCCCGCCCGGTGCCAGCTTGTGGAAGAGGCCCTTGATGAGTCCCGCATCGGCCCCAAAGCAGATGATGTCATCACAGCTTCCATCGGGGATAGCCTGGGGACCGGCCGCGCGTCGGACCCCAGCGGCCAAACCTGGGGGCGGCGCATGCTGCGGGAGCCAGATGATCTCGGCCGGCCCCCCGTACCGCCGCAGCGCTTCTGCAAGCGCCCTTTCCGGAGGCTCTGTCGGACCGGCGACCAGCATCCTGCCACCCGCGCAGAAGCCTTGCCGCTCTCGTACCAGGTAGGCCTGCTCGACACACGCCCACGGCTCCACCAGCGCGAGCGCCGATGCCGACAGCTCCTCCGGCACCGGCAGCAGCATCGACTCGCCTTCCGGCGAGGTGATGACGCGCTCGTCCATGAGCACGTATTCCTGGAGCGCTCCTTCGAAGTTGTAGCCGAAAGCCGCGTTCGAGGAGGCCGTTCGCAGCCAGCGGTAGTCAGTCTGCACCAGCCTCCGATCACCCGGCATCGCGCTCGTCACCCGCTCGCCGACCGCCCACACCCGCACCACCGCCTCATGTCCCGGCACTGTCGGAGCACAACCGGGCACATAGCTCGGGATCTCCTCCAGCACTCCCGCGTCGAGGCCCGACACGATCTCCGACTTGCGGGTGTGTCGGTCGAACTCCTTGAGCAGCTTCAGGTCGGAGAAGCACAGCCCCGCCGCCTCCACCCGGCACAGCAGTTGGTGTGGGCCGGGCCTGGGCACCGGCTTCGCCAAGTTGAGCCGAAGCTCGTCCGGACCCATGAGTTGCACGGCGTGCTGGGTTCGAGGAATCCTTCGATTCACATCGCCCGCCGAGTAAATACAGGCCTCAATCTTCCTATCACGGCTCTCCGCATCTCTGACTCACTAACCTCCTTCCAGCGGCGGACTGGCGCTACATACGAGAAGAGTCGGTCTTGCGGGTAGCGCCGCTTCACTCGTTTACGCGTGTGTGGTGGTCAGAGGATCCATCGGACGTCTCTTTCCATCGCAAAAGCGTAGCCTCCGCCTCCGCCGTAGCAGATGGTCGAGAAGCCCAATCTGTGGTCGTATCGCTTCATGGCATAGAGCAGCGTCGTCGTGATGCGGGCGCCGGCCGCGCCGAGCGGATGCCCAAGGGCCACCGCGCCGCCGTGGACGTTGATCTCGACTCCAGGGAAGGCGTCGTGGAACAAGGGCAGTTGGATGCCAAAGGCCTCGTTTGCCTCGGCGATGGTGAACTCTGCCGGCCGACCCGCCCCCTCGAGTTCGCGGAGGAGCAGCTGGGCCGCCTGCACGGGCGCGACGAGGTACTCCGCGGCAGGTCCATCCAGGCGGGCGTAGCCGAGCACGCGCGCCACGGGCCTAGCGCCGAGCCGCTGTGCGTACGCTCCCGTTGTCAGGACCAGCGCCGCGGCCGCATCGGCGGGAGTGGAGGAGTTGAACAGAGAGGCGATGTCAGCGGGGTTCTCCTGTAGCTCCCGGGTCAGGCGTTCGTAGGGCACGAGATCGTCTCTGTCCACCTCCCCGCAGGGCACGATCTCCTCGCTGAAGAGACCCTGCTCGGTCGCCTCCTTGGCGCGGCGGTGGCTCTCGGCCGACCAGCGATTGACGTCGTCGAGCTTGATGCCGTGCGCGGCCGCGAACTCCAGGGCGTACTGGCGCATGAACTTCTTCTCCGCCGGCCAGAAGAGCCCATCGTAGGTGGTCGGGTCCACGAGTCCTGTGCACTCCAACTGCTGCTCGGGGTTCTCGGAGAGCTGGAATCGATAGGCTCCCGCGCGCGTGACCCGGAGCCGGTCACCCCGCTTGTGCTCTCCTTTGCTGCGTCGAAAGGTGGGACCGACAAGGTAGGGCGCGTTGGTGCGTGACTCCATGCCCCCGGCGACGGCGAGCTTGGCGGTCCCGGCGAGCAGCGACTCGATGGCAAGCCCGATGGCGTCCATGGCGGAGCCGCAGACAGACTCGACCACGCGACTGTGGACCTCAGGGGAGAGACCGGCACGCAGCGCGGCGGCCTTGGCAGGCGCGAGCCCGTAGCCCGCGGATACGACCATGCCCATGTTCACCGTATCGACAGCCGCCGCGTCTGCGCCAGCTCGCTCGACCGCGGCACCGATGGCGGACGCGCCCAGGTCAATCGCATCGAACGGCGAAAGGCTGCCGCGGAAGCGGCCGACGGGTGTGCGCGCGGCACTCAGGACTACGATGTCATCCAGGACCTTATGCACCTGCGCGATCCATCATCGACTTCGCCACGCGTGCCACCTTCTCTGGGCTCGGGCGGTTCTCGGTTTCGAGCGTGTGCGCCATAGGCGGCGGGATGTCGTACGCAGCACAGATCTGCGCGGGCGCCTTCATGCCGGAGAAGGCGATCTCCTGCGAGCGGTAGATGATGTGCTCCCCGAAACAGCCGGTCTTCGGCGCCTGGCAGACGACGAGGAGCCGGCCGGTCTTCCTCACGGACTCAGCGACCGTCTCGGCGTCGAACGGAATGAGCGTGCGGGGATCGATCACCTCGGCCTCGATGCCCTCTGCGGCCAGCAGGTCGGCGGCCTGCAGGGCCACTTGAGCCATCTGCAGGTAGGCGACGATGGTGATATCGTTGCCGGCGCGCCGCACGACCGCCTGGCCGATGGGAACCGTGTATTCCTCCTCGGGCACCTCGCCCTTCTCGGTGTAGAGAAGCTGATGCTCGATGAAGATGACCGGGTTGTCGTCCCGGATGGCCGACTTGAGCAGGCCCTTGGCGTCGTAAGGAGTGGAAGGCGCGATGACTTTGAGCCCCGGCACCTGGGTGAGCATGGCCTCCAGGCTCTGTGAGTGCTGGCCCGCATACCCCTTGCCGCCGCCGACGGTGGTGCGCACGACCATGGGCAGCGTCGCCTTGCCCCCGAACATGTACCGCGTCTTCGCCGCCTGGTTGGCGGTCTGGTCCATGGTCAAGGGCATGAAGTCGATGTACATGATCTCGCAGACCGGCCGGAGCCCGCACATGCCCGCGCCGGCGGCCGTGCCGACGATGGCAGCCTCCGAGATGGGCGCGTTGAAGACTCGCTCGCGGCCGAACGATTCGATCAGCCCGACCGTCACCTGGAAAGCGCCTCCGTAGTCTGCCACGTCTTCACCGTAGAGGATGACCCGTCGGTCGCGCAGCATCTCCTCGCCCAGCGCCTCGCAGATGGCATGGCGGTACATGATGCGTCCCTGTCCGTCGCGACGATACTGGCGCAAGGGACGCAGCAGCGCGCCGGTCTTCAGTTCAGGCGAGATATCTTCCGAAGTGGTGTCCGCATAGAGGCCCTCCTCAATCGTCGCGGGGTCGGGTTCGGGGCTCTTGAGTGCTTCGTCAAGCGCCTGTCGAATGCGCGCGTCGACTTGCTCGCGCAGCGCGGCGGCCTCGTCGTCGGTGATGGCGGCCGCCTCCACAAGCTGCGCCTGATAACAGTCGATCGCGTCGCAGGCCTTCCACGCGGACTCTTCTTCGAGGGTGCGGTACTTGACGCGTTGGTCGCTGAGAGAATGACCCATATACCGATACGTGAGGCATTCCAGCAAGACGGGGCCCTGACCCTGACGACACAGCTCGGCGGCGCGGCCGACGGCATCCCATACAGCCAACACGTCCATCCCATTGACGACCTCGGCATGCATGTTCTCTTCGTTGTAGGCGGCGCCGCGGCGGGCGAGGAAGTCCAGGCCACAGATTTCCCCTCGCTGCTGACCGGTCATGCCGTACTGGTTGTTCTCGATCAGATAGATGACCGGGAGGCCCTGCGGGAACTGATCCTGCACGGCGAAGTTGAGGGACTCGTGGAAGATGCCGTTGTTCGCGGCGCCATCTCCGAAGAGGCAGCACACCACCTGATCACCGCCGAGCTTCTGCACCGCGAGGCCCGCGCCGGTCGCAATGCCCAGCGAGCCGCCGACGATAGCATTCGCTCCGAGGTGGTTGACGGTGAAGTCGGCGATATGCATGCCCCCGCCCCGCCCGCGGCAATAGCCATCTTCCCGGCCCAGCAGCTCCGCCATCGTGCGCATGAGGTGACGCCGAAGCGCGCGGTCCAGCAGCTCCTCCTTCGGCTGATTGGTGTACCTTTCGCCCATCCAGGTGGCGATCTCCTCGGGTTCCATCTGCCGGAGGGCGTAGGCGCCTTTTGCGATCGCATGACCGTGTCCACGGTGAGTGGAGGTGATGTAGTCGTCTCCCCGAAGGGCGGCCATCGTGCCCACCGCGACCGCTTCTTGGCCAATGGAGAGGTGGGTGGCACCGGTGAAGGAGAACCCCTCGTACGGCTTCACCGTGCCGTCCTTCAGCGATATGACCATCTGCTCGAAGGAACGGACCGCCAGCATCCACTCCAGGAGGCCTACGGCGTCTTCCTTCGAGATTCGCTTCCCAATCTCTGCGGCGGCGTTGCCCTGATAGCAGAACGCCCGGATCTCCCCGAGATCGACGGCTTCGCATGCAAAGGCGGGGAGCACGCACACTTCCTTGACCATAAGCTACTCCTGTGTTCCTCTCCGTCGCTGTAGGGAAGATGGCGGCAGAGGTCCGCTCAGGTGACCGACCCCTGTAGCTCTAGCACGATGATCGTGTCCGTGGCATCACGATCCGGAGGGGGCACGGACACCTCGATCGTCTCCTCCATCTGCCTTACATCGACTGTCGCACCGGTCAGGCTCCGGCTCCGGACGATCTTCTCCTGAAGAGAAGGGAGAATCAGCCAGTCCTCCGGCCAATCCAGTATGTGAAGGTAGACCTTATTCCCACGGCAGGTCGCCCCCCCCCATGGGCCCGCCACGAAGGGACCGCCGCGCGTGTCGTAGACGCTCTCTCCATAGTGCTCCAGCCACTCGCCCACCTGCGCCAGTCGACGAACCTGGCGTGGCTCGATGGTCCCCTCCGGGGTTGGACCCACGTTGAGAAGCAGATTTCCGTCGCGCACTACGGCCGCGATCAGAAGCTGGATACAGTTGCGTAGCGAGCGCATAGGAGCGCCGGGAATGTGGCCCCACGTCCCGGTCAGTGTGTCGCACTGCTCCCAGGACCGATCGGTCTGCATATCGCCGACGAAACCCTCTCGTGTGTCGAAGTCTCCGCGCCAGCCTGAGCGAGGATTGATCACGATCTTTGGCTGCAGCTCCCGCACCATGGCGTTCAGCTTCTCGGGCTGCCAGAGCCAACTGCCATTGGTGTCAACATCCTGAGTGGAGTGCCAGGCTCGCGTTGCGCAATCAAAACCGATGCCCCCCAGGGCGAGCCACGCGCCGTCGTACCACAGGATATCGATGCGGCCGTAGTCGGACATCAGCTCCCGCACTTGAGTCCAGCATTGCTCCTTCATGGCCTCAGCACTGCTGCGATACCTACGCGGGAAGAAGTAGCCCGGGAAGCGCCAATCCATTGGCGAGTAGTAGATCCCGACGCGGAGGCCCGCCTCGCGACATGCCTCGCAGTATTCGGCGACGAAGTCGCGCTCTGCTGCCGTCTTGACGCTCGTGAAATCGCTGGCCTTGCTGTCAAAGAGGCAGAAGCCGTCGTGATGCCGCGCCGTGAGCACCATGTACCTCATCCCCGCGTCCTTCGCTGCTTCCGCCCAGGCGCGAGCATCGAATCCCTTGGGGTCGAAGCGGTCGGCGAGCTTGCGGTACTCGTCCACGTCCATGTCTTCGACAAACATCACCCACTCGCCGCGGCCGGGAATGGCGTAGACACCCCAGTGCAGGAACATGCCAAACTTGGCATCCCGCCACCACTGCATATCCTCCGGCAGAAGCGCGAGATGGTCATAGGCTTCGTCAGTTCTATGCGCGTCCATGTGGCTTTCTCCTCAGCTCAGACGTCCCGCTCCGCCGGGCTTCAGCGGATTGGGCGTGCTCTATACCGGGAACGCGGGCCGTCGGGTCCGGCTATCCGCTCGTGTAATCCACCTCGAGCTCGAAGCTCTCGCCCGAACCGATCGTCTGGGCGGCCCGGACTGACGGCCGCCCGTACCGCTGCGTGTGCTCGACATCCCGGGCCGGTGCTCCGTTGCGTCTAGAGGCGGCCGCTTTCGCTCCCTCGGGGAGAGTGAGTTCGATCAGGCCCTCAACGGCCTGGTCGTTGCGATTGGTGACGCGGCCGATGACCCGGCCCTCGCGGCGCTCGTAAGCGAAGTCGAAGTGCGAGTCGCCAAGGTGGCAACCCTCCCACGTGAACTCGGGCCAGGGGCAGAAGGGCCTAAGGGAGACCTGGCGAGCCGGGACGTCGACTCGTATACCGAGGAGGTTGTGCACGAAGAGACAGAGGTAGACGCCGGCCGCCCAGCCGGACTTGCCCGGCCCGATCTCCTGCTGTTGGCCGTCGACCTCGAACGTGAACCAGGGATCGCGCCGGCGGACCCGGGCGGGGTCGGTTTCCGGGTACTTGTAGGGCCACCACCAGATGGAACCGTCATGGTCGGTGAGACGGCGGATCAAGTCCAGCCGCTGGGTCACCTCGTCCTCCGTCGAAGCGCCAGCGAGGCCTGTCATCCAGCCGGGGAAAGTGGCGGCTGGCTGGTGATGCTCGCCCCACCAGATGCCTTCGAGGCCGGGGGCATAGAACGGGTTATGTGGAGAAACCGCGAGTCGCGAGTGGTTGAGGAGAGCGGGGTCATCCGAATCGCAGAAGCCGTAGAAGGGCATGAGCGCGACATCGGTTTCCTCGCCGTCATGGCAGGTGATCCAGGTGCCGTCGGCGTCGGCGCCCTCGAGGAACCGCTTTCCCAGCGAGCACTCGGCGACGCAATGGGCGAGCAGCGCGTCCTTGACCTTGCCAGCGACTTCGGCCCACTCGTCGGCGAGCGCTGGGTGATCGTAGACCTCCCTCGCGAGGCGAGCCATGCGAGTGAAGGCGTACCATGCGAGAAGATTGGATCCGGTGTGGTAGTCTCCCCTGGACTCGCCATCAGAGATGTACAGGGATGGGAAGAGGAAGGTCTGCCCCTGCCGGCTCTCGAGGACCGCGCGCAGCAGGTCGCGGGCGCCCGCGAAGAAGTCCGGGTTAGAGCGGAAGAAGGTCTGGTCGCCGGTCATCTGATAGTAGGCGCCCGCGAGCACGAGTGGCGAGAGAGCGTTCGCCAGGGAGTGGGTAATGCGCTTGGCGTTGGGGAATCGCCTAACCGCCGGACCGTAGGGCGCCTGGGCCAGCCCCCAGCGAAGGAAGAAGGGGATCGCATCGCGGCACAGGTCGGGGGCAAGCATGGCCATGGGCAGCATGGCGTGGAAGCTATCCTTGTTCCAGATCCTGGCGCTAGGCCAGGCAGAGACGCCGATGAAGTCGCTGCCCCAGAAGCCCCCTCCAAACTTGCCGTTGGGCTGGCGCAGAACGGACTGGCGGCACAGCTCGCGAAAGCGGGTGAAGGCATCAGCGTAGTAGGGGGCATCGGGAAGGGAGAGCCGGCCCAGGTGCTCAGCGTGATGTTGCCAGGTCTGGTTGAACCAGCCGAGCGCGGAGTCCTGCGCGAGAGACTGACCGGTGTACCGGAGTTCCTCTCCGGATCCTCCAAGAAGCAGGCCGAAGGCGAAGCTCGCGCTCTCCCCAGCCTTCAGACGGAAGCTGACCTCGGGACAGGCCGGACTCCAGGCAGTGCCGTCAAGGCAGAGGATGGCCTCCTGGGAAGAGGGCTCGCCGTCGACACCAGAGAGATCCGGCACCCGTGGCGGAGCGAGCAGTGCGCCCTCCACCGCAGTCTCGGTTTCATTGTCGAGATGTACCACGACAATCACGGCACGCGGGGGCGTTGCACCCTCGTTTCTGCCAGTGGGAGCAAATGCAAGTAACTGCAGCAGCAATCCTTGGTGCCGGAAGGTGAATCGCGGGAAGAGGTCGCCCAGCAGAGCGACAGAGGCATCCGGGAGGTCATGAAGGCAGACTGCCTCCTCGCTACCCAGCCGGAGGGAGAACGGCCAGGGTCCGCCGCCGATGAGTTCCTTGTGCGCGAGGACGCCGGGGAGACTGTCAAAGAGGCCGGGGCCGGGGACGACGTCGTCTAGCACGCAAGCATTCACGGGAAGCCCGCTGGCTGAGAGGCAACAGAGAATCTGGTTGTTCGAAACATCGAAGCTCACGTGGTTGTTCACAGACTGGTAGTGGCTCTCGGCGCGCTTTGCCCGACCCTCGGTTAGGCCGAAGAAGGTGCTCTGTGGGGCCGAAAGCGCCTCCGCGAGCGAGGCGAACAGTTGAGGGCCGGAAGGCGACTGCATGTCCATAGTGCGATTCTCCATTGGTCTCCTGACCTCGGACCGGACGGCGCTGTCAGTCGCCGCCGGCAGTGGAATAGGTCACCTGCAGGCGCAACGCTTCGCCTGAGGCTAGGTGCTCGCTGAGTTTTACCGCGGGACGGCCGAAGCGCCGGGTGCGGGAGGCCTTGTCGGTGGCAGTCCTGTTCACCCTGACCTCGCGCACTTCGGCGCCGTCGGGGAGGGTGAGTTCGATGGCGGCATCGAAGGCGCCGTCGTTGCGGTTGACGATGAGGCCCCGCGCACAACCGTCACGGTTCTCGTAGCCGAAGTCGAAGATGGAGTTGCCCAGCCGGCAGCGTTCCCAGCTGAACTCGGGCCAGGGACAGAACGGTCGCAGCGATACCTGATGAGCTGGCGTGTCCACGCTCAGCCCCAGGATGTTGTTGATGAACAAGCAGAGATAAACCGCAGCCGCATAGCCGGACTTGCTCAAGTCGCAACCGGCTACATCTCGGCGGTGCACCAGCGCGGCATCCAATGCCGGATAGTCATACGGCCACCACCAGATCGAACCATCGAGGTCGGTAAGCCCGCGCAGTTGCTCCAGACGATCGTGCAGTTCCCCTTCACTTCTCGCCCCCGCGAACATGGCCATTTGCCCAGGCAGCGTGGTCGCGCCCCGCGGAGGAGGGGCGCCCATGGTCCGGTTGTCTCGTCCGCCTGACCAGGCGATCCCGTCCACCTCTGGTATGTAGAGAGGATTCTCCGGCGACAGCGCCAGCCTTGCGTGGTTCACACAGGCTGGATCGTCGGCCTCGCAGAACTCGAAATACGGCATAAGTATCGTGAAGGTTTCCTCGCCGTCGTGTCCGGCTACGAACGTTCCATCCTCATTCGCTCCCTCGTAGAACCGAGGGCCAAGGCTCCCTTCACCCACGCAGTAGCGCAGGATGTCCCGCTTCACAGCCGCGGCGATATCCGCCCAGTCGTCGGCCAGTTGGGGCTCGTCGTAGACCTCGCGCGCCAGCCGTGCCATGCCCGCAAAGGAGAGCCAGGCAAGCACATTCGACCCCGTGTGATAGTCACCCCGGGAGGGTCCGTCCCAGAGCATCTTCGAGGGGAAGAGGTACGGCTCTGCCTGGCGTGTGTCCACGATGTCGGCCAGGCGTTCCCGCGCGAAGGCAAGCACCTCCGGGTGGTGCCGGAAGAATGCCCGATCCCCTGTCATGCGATAGTAGAGAGCTACGTCGGGCAGCGGGCCGACCGAGCCTGCAAGCGACCAGGTCAGGTCGTCCGGAGGCGACTCGCCCGGCTTCCTGGGTCGGAATCCAGATAAGCTTTGGGCAATGATATCAGCAACGAAGCGCGGCTCGAACAGAACCATGGCGTAATCAGAGAACCCGCTGGGACCTCCGGTCCATAACAGGCCATCGTCCGTGTACATAAGCGCGGAAGCGCCCTCTTCAACGAGCCGGGAGTAGTTCTCTGCGTAGTAGGGGCCATCGGGGATCGTAAGCCTGCCGTACCGTTCGGCGCGCGAACGCCAGGTCTGGTTGAGCCAGTCGAGAGTGCTCCGGGTGCGCAGAAGCTCGCCGGTCCGCCGCAACTCCTCGGGCGTCTCGCCGAGGAGGAAGGCGAAGGCGAAGATGCTCTGTCCACCAGGGGGCAGGGAGAAGCTCAGCTCCGGGAAGACCGGGCACCAGGTGGTGTGGTCGAGGCACATGACTGCCTCATAGCCGGGCTCGATAGGCACTGGATTCTCCGTGAAGCGCGGATGTGGGCTTTCGACAGGCGCAGACAGGGCCGAACGCCGGTCAGCATCCCCGACCTCGCGTACCCCCGGGACGATCAGGCTTGCCTCAATGGCCTCCAAGCCCGGGTTCTCGACCTGCACAATGACCAGAATCGCACGCGGTCGCACGGACGAAGGGCCGTCCGTCGCTGGTGCGAACGCGAGCAGCCGGGTCCGCAGCCCGGCACACTGGTAGGTGAATAGAGGGAAGAGATCGCCCAGCAACTCGACACTGACGCCGTGCGTCGCGTGTAGGCTGACAGGTTGCTCACCCTCGCTCCGGAGGGCGAATGACCAGGGGCTTCCACCCAAGAGTTGCTCTCCCATGAACCTATGTCCCCGGCGCTGGGCTGGGACGCGGCGGGAGAAGATACACGGGTTCTTCAGCAGGCCGGTGGAGGTCAGCGAACAGAGGATCCGGTTGTTCGTGACCTCGAAGCTCAGGTGGAAGGTCGACGGCTCTTCCGCCCCACTGACTCCTCCGGCGGTGTAGCGCGTTCCTTTGTCTCTGGGACGCCTCTGCGGCGTA
>Ga0114918_10002196_pt1 | contig 17545 bp, 15 predicted proteins | sample LantaG_FD_87015 | JGI IMG/M metagenome (GOLD analysis project Ga0114918, IMG submission 87015) | Deep subsurface microbial communities from Baltic Sea to uncover new lineages of life (NeLLi) - Landsort_02402 metaG | ecosystem: Environmental > Aquatic > Marine > Oceanic > Sediment | place... | reverse complement strand
GCGGCAGTAGCAGAGGTTGAATGGCCAACCCCTGATCAAGGCGTTTTTAATACAACGATTGACACAACTAATGCTGAGCAGGGAAACTACACCCTTAGAGCAGACGATGGAGTGTGGAATACCGACACGGCAATCGTGAAAATACTCGCACCAATTCCAATCTTCGACACTGAACCACCAAAAAATCCTTACCCCAGCATAAGGGGGACGCACAACGGCACAATAACGCCTTCATGTAACATTAATGTGAGCAGGTTGTACACCTACCCCTGTGTTGGAACAGGCGGACATACCGAGTCTATCAAATTATTTGAAAACGATACGTTGATAGCGAACGGCACATGGAACGGCTACAAAGACGATTGGCATAACGTCACCATAACTCCGTCAGTTACTTTACAGGCCGGACACACCTACAACTATACCATCGTTACAGGCTCTTATCCTCAGATCGTCCATGGAACACCATTTAATGCAACCGGAGGAACAATCACGTGCACTTCATTTGAGGATGCAAATGGGAAAGTTCATTATGATTGGATTCCCGCGATAATGCTGTGGAAAGAATAAAATTTCTTTGATCCATCAAATCTTTTAGAAAAAGGTTTAATCCAAATCATCTGAGTTTCTTTGATCCAACTTTCTTTGTGAAAGAAAGTTTGATGTTTGGCCCCTTACTGATAGAGCTCTTTTCGTCTCGCCTCCAGCAACTCTATCTCACGTCCAAGGTATTCGGCAGCGGTTATCACGTTTACGTCGTTCTCCGCTGCGCATTCGTACACCTCCGGTATTCGCTCCTTATACTTCAGGTCGCGCGTGAAATGATGCTCTACTAAAATGCTCTTTACTGAGGTCTCCGTTATTATCCGGGTTATATTCTCGATTGACAATGCCAAACTCTCCCGGGAATACCGGAAGCCGAGCATGTACGTCATCGGACCGTCTAATATCAGGCGGTCAGGATTTTCTTGAAGAATGAATTCCGTCTGATCAGCTACAGAGGGCCCCTCAACATCGCTCGTAAATACCATCTTCTCACCGCCGCATGAGATACTTACCTCTACGACATAGCCCAGCTTGGGGTTCGTGCCGTGATAAACCGGTGGTGAGAATTTTATGGTGGTTGACCCGTGCTTGTATTCATTTCCATCCGCAGTATCTGTAGACTTTGGTAGTTCGTTGAGCTTATTCAGGAAATAAGATGCACGCCCCGCTTGACTCTTGTTTATCTTCTCCTTCGGGTGCTTTATGTAAACGATCTTGCCTTCGTACAGCTCTGGCTCTTCTGGGTCATGGTGGTCGTAATGATAATGTGTAACGATAAGGACATCACTTCGAGCTGCATGTTCCTTTACATCCGCCCATCGCTCGTTCATCCTTTGCTCCTCTATCGGATGTGGCGGCAAATTATATCTACGTGGCGCTAACGATACGCCAGGGTCTATTAGCACTGCGATGTCATCGGTCTCCACGAACGTCGCCATAGACCGCACGCCAAAGCTATCAAACGCCAGAGGCTTTACTTTTAGCATTTCACTATGAAGTGAGTGGGGGTTAGCCATTTATAAAATTTTTCTTGGCGTGGTATGATAAGAGGAAGGCTCCTTCGAAAGGGAGTAATTCCTGAACTAAACTATAACTTCAAATCAAGTTGTAGCTTTCGATAGTTTTAAAAACTCCTAAACTTTAAGGATAAACATGAACAAGAACATTATCCTGATTGGACTGATCTTAGGAATCGTTTTAACCGCTGGTTGCGTTGAGCAGCCAGCGCCGCTTCCTCCCGAAGAAGAACTTTCCACATTACAAACAGAATCCATTGATTTATCCGGTGTTCAACCAGAGGAGGAGATAAGTTTCATCGAACATTATTCATTAAATGCTCTGAATGTCACGTTACAGACGTCGCAATATGGCTTGCCATTGCAAACCGACGAAATATACAATTTCAACGATTTCTCCACCAAAATTACGTTAACTGAGGATGCTTCACAACTGCTGGAAGCGAACGGTTTTGTCGTTATCAGCAATCCGCTCAACCCGCAAGAGGAGGATATTACAGAGCCTTATAAAACGCTGAAGGAGCGCGATATACCTATATTTATCACTTCTGATTCGCTCTTGCATCTGTACCATATCCAATTTGACGAAACGCTGAGGCAAATTGAGGAACGCGAGTTTTACGATACGATCTGGGAAATCAGTCTGGAGCTGCTGAACGATTCAATAGAAGATTATAACAGTTGTAGTGGTGATGTAAAAGAAGCATCGAGAAGGAATGCTGCTTATTTCGCGGTTGGACTGAGCTTGTTACAGCCAAAGGAGGAGCAGGTCTGTCAAAGTCAATATGAATGGGAATGCACTGACGCGTATTTCGAACCTGATGATTTGGAAAAGTATAAGTTTGAGGTTCCTGATTTTGTTAAATCGGACGTCGAGAAGGAACTGGCTTTGATAGAAGAACACGCAGGCTTTGCGGAATCATCTATCTTCAGATACAGTGAGGATTACTCACAATACGTGCCACGAGGTCATTATACGCGCAGCGAAAAGCTGAAAAACTATTTTAAGGCTTTTATGTGGTACGGGCGGATGAGCTTTTTGCTGAAAGGCGGTCCTGAAGGTTTAGTTTCCGCTGAAGACGCCAAAATACAGACCATGGGTGCGGCGCTCATAACCTCGGAATTTACCGAAAGTCAAGAACTGCAAGACAGGTGGGACAGAATCTATTCCGTAACCGCATTCTATGTCGGTCTTTCAGATGATTTAGGGCCGTATGAGTACAGAGAAGCGATGATTTCTGTGTTTACGGGAACGTTCGAGCCGACTGTGTTAACCGAAGAGAGTGTGGGGGATTTAAAGGTGAATTTGGCTGAGTATAGATCGCCACAGATATACGGTGGAACAGGAGATTGTGTTATTCTCCCGCCCTTTACACCTGAACAGGCAGACCAATGTTTGGAAGACTCAAAGGGATTCAGATTGATGGGGCAGCGGTTCATTCCTGATTCGTACATGTTTTCTAATCTGGTCGGTGCGTATACGGATGTTTACGTAGGGGATAAAGCTCCAAAACCATTTACGTATGTTGTTTCCGGCGCGGGGCGACCAATAAGGGGATTTCCGCGCGGCTTGGATGTCATGGCACTTTTGGGTTCTGATCGTGCGAAAGAGTTACTGGACGAGCTGGACGATTCCAATTATAAGCGGTATGACAAGGCGTATAAAGAATTAGACGATGAATTTAACTCTTTTAGCGATGCTGATTGGAATAGGAATCTTTATTGGAGCTGGTTGTTCACGCTACAGCCGTTGTTAAAAGAATACGGAGCTGGGTATCCGACATTCATGCAAACCACGGCATGGCAGGATAAAGAGCTCACTACTGCACTGGCTTCGTGGACTGAGTTGCGGCATGATACTATACTGTATGCGAAACAGAGCTATACGATGGCGGAAACCGGGATGCCGATGCCTACACCAGAGAAAAAAGTGGTCGGGTATGTCGAGCCAGTGCCTGAGTTGTACAACAGACTACTCGCGTTAACACGGATGACCAATGACGGTTTGGACAGCATGAACGTTCTGGATGATGCATCAAAATATCGGTTAGAGCGTTTAGAAACGATTTTGGAACGATTGGTAGTCCTGTCAGAGAAGGAATTGGCAAATGAGGAATTGACAGCGGAGGATTACGAGTTCATCGAGAACTTCGGCAACGAGTTGAACGCGGTCATAAGCGAGGTGGATGACAAGGCGAAGAAGACGACTATCGTTGCGGATGTGCATACCGAGGGAAATACACGACAGGTACTGGAAGAAGGTGTCGGGTATGTTGATATGATTATCGTCGCTTATAAGGTTCCGGACGGCAGGATTTTAATTGGCGCTGGGCCGGTGATGAGTTATTACGAACTTAAGCAGCCGATGCAAGAGCGACTTACGGACGAGCAATGGCGGGAGATGCTGAGCACGGAACCGCCAGAGAGACCGGAATGGTATGCTAACTTTGCAGCATGAGCTGTAAAATGGGTGATTTCGGGACTCCACGGGACAACGAGAATGATAGAATATAAAAAGGGCTGAACTATAACTTAAATAACTGAGGTGAAAATCATGAAAAAAACAATTGAAAATTTGACTAAGGCATTTATTGGTGAGAGCCAGGCAAGAAACCGGTATACGTTCTATGCAAAAATCGCCAAGAATGAGGGATTTGAACAGATTGCAGAGCTTTTCCTGATTACCGCGGAGAATGAGAAGGTGCATGCTAAGAGGCTGTTTGAACATATACAGGAACTGAAGCAGAAGTTAGGCGGGAATTTGGAGGAGATAACAGTCGAGGCAGCAGCGCCAACCGTTTACGGTGGTACCGCCCAGAACCTGAAAGCGGCAATTGCGGGAGAGAATTATGAATATACAGAGATGTACCCGGAATTTGCCAGGGTGGCAGAAGAAGAGGGTTTGCCTGAGATAGCCGAGAGATTGACGGCATTTGCCAATGCCGAAGCGCATCATGAGGAGCGGTACAAGAAATTACTGAAAGAAGTAGAAGCTGGCACGGTTTTCAAAAAAGACGAAGAAGTTTGGTGGGTTTGCCGTGAATGTGGTTATCTCCATTTTGGAAGAGAGCCGCCGGAGATATGCCCTTCTTGTGATCACGGGAGAAGCTATTATCAAGTTAAATGCGAGGATTTCTGACGGTGGTTTTCTTCTCTCGCTATCGCTCTTGTCTCTAGCATGAAAACGTTGGTGACAACGGTACTCAGTGCAGTATGAGTTGCAAAACGGTTAACTGATTGGGGGGAGGTTTAAAAGGAAGGGGGAATGGAGAATCGGTGAGATAGGTGGTGCATCTATAGAGAGGGTTATACGCAATATTGCGGATATACTGAAGTTAGGCGAAACACCGCAAAAATGTTCTTTATCGAGGTGGTAGATAATGAACGAACGAAAAGGTTATAAGCGGAAAGTACATGAACATCGAAAAGATCTTGCTGGAGAACATTCGCTAAGTGACATAGGACAGATAATACTACTTATACTTTTTCTTACGGGTTTGCTAATTGATAATTGGATCATACATTTCTCAATGTTCTCGGCACCACTTTTTCCGTTTTATCTTAGGATACTTCTCTCATTACCTTTTCTTATTCTTGCGTTTCTTTTAGCCAGATCTGGTCTTAAAGCGGTTTTTGGTGAACAAAGAGAAGAGTTAGTTCTTATAAGATCTGGTGTATTCTCAATTGTACGCCATCCAATCTATTTGGGTGCCATATTATTGTATTTGGGATTCATCATTATTTCTTTATCCATTATTTCATTCTGTATATGGCTTGTTATTATTCTGTTTTATTACGTTATTTCACGATATGAAGAAAAGTTACTAATTGATAAACTTGGGTCTCAATATGAAGAATATATGAATGAAGTTCCGATGTTTATTCCGCGAATAAAGAGCAAATGACATTTTATCTAACACAGCATATCGGGCTTCGTTTCATTCCGTTTAAATCAGGTGCCGGTCCAAGATACACCAAAACCATACTTTATTCATCATGCACCTCCGAAGGAAGCTATTTATGTGACACTGTGTAATAACAGAGTGCATAGAATCATGCCACTAAAAAACGAGTTGAGGGAGATTGAATGCCCAAAATGCTGGGTTACGATGAAACAAGAGGAAGTCGAGGTCTTAGGCCCGAACATCATTATAGATATCTGCCCCGAGTGTGGAGGGATCTGGTTAGACCACGGGGAATTGAAGAAGCTGCTAAAAAATAGAAAACTGTCGGATTATCTGACGAAGCATATCGGCACTCAGAGCAAGAGCAAACTGGTATGTGCCAGATGTGGATGGTTAATGGACATCGAGCCAGCAGAAGATGTAGAAGTAGACGTCTGTTTGAAGTGCGGCGGTGTATGGCTTGATTACGGCGAGTTAGAGAAATTGAAGGCAATTTCGAAGGCGGGATTTAAGGCAGATGAGCTTGCAAAGGCTGAAGAGCGGTGGGAAGAGCTGGCACAAAAAGATCGAGAATCTGTGCTTCTGGGCCTCTTCAGACGGTTATCACGAAGATGAGCGGTTTATCTTAATTCCTCGTCCTTCAACCTCTCTGCGATCTCGTTAATAACTGCTCTTAAATTATCCTTATTATCATAATCTTCTAATAATTTCCCCTTGCCGTTCTTCTTCTGCTCTTTAATCATCGAAATAAGGTTTTTTAGAGCCCGTTCTATATCATCCACAATGCTCACCGTCGCATACTTGGACGTTCTTGATACCGGATTCAAATCAATTGTTACCACTTTCTTTCCCATCGCGATAAGTGCCTTGCATCTATCCCCGTCTTCTAACGGGGCAAGAACTACGTCCGCACTGTAAATCCCTTCGTAGTCAACCCGTGCGCGTGCATGCTCTATGCCAGATATCCTCGCATCTGCTTTAGCACCCAGCACGTTCGTGGCACCGTGCTGCTCTAAGTGCTCCTTTATCTTTATCACTCGCGCTTCCGTCCAATAAAAGATGTTTACCTCTAAGGGTGCGTTTAATAATTCGCTCAGCGCGATCACCCTTTCAGGGACTAACGCTGCAACATTGCCATTCACTGAAATCACGGGCTTCTTTGCGGTGAGCAATAACGCAGCAGCAGCTTCCGTCGCCCTAAAAGCAGCCGGTAACGTCCGCTCACCAATCAGATAATCAAAAGCTTCACCACGACCGTGCGCGATCAAGCCTTGTTTGCTGGTTATCCCTGCTTCTATGCCTGCTACGATTTTCTCACGCTTCATTAAAGACTTGTATCGAGGATGCGTTTTTGGAATTCGAAACATCATAACCCTTAAAAAGGAGCTTTACAGAAGGATCGATCCGATCGCTTATACCCTTTTTATGCTAATTTCACGCTTCTTTGGCATTATCTGCCGCAGAATCTCTTTAAATTGCTCATCGGTTATCATGCTCTTTAATCTTCCTGTCTGCGCCAATGCGATGAGCTGCGCTTCCAACTGTTCGGCCAATTCAGGCTTTGTCATGCGAATGGTATTCAACCGCTCTCTTGCCTCTGAAGTGAGAATCTGCCGGATAATATTCTTCTTTGTCTCTTCTATCTCCTGCCGCTTCTGCTCTGCTGCAGCAGTCCCTGCCGGCTCCTGCTGCATCTGCTCGTACTTCTGCCTTCTTATCGCCTCTAACTCTTCATCACCAGCCATTTTTAACAATTACCTATCCTTCTCTTCTATTCTACTCTATTCCGCCTTAATTTCAGCGGGCATAATCTTCAGCTCATGTGCTGTATTATCAAGAAACTTTTGCCCCTCAGGCGATATCTTCCGTCCTCGTTTCGTCTTCGTTACATAACCCGCTTGTTCTAATTGCGAAAGCACCTCTCGTATTATCTTCCCTGAAGCTTCTCTGAACCGTCCTTTCTTGACACCTCTTCTAACCCTTCCACCGTAATAGGTGCGCAGCCTTGCCACGCCTACCGGCCCGTGTAAATAGATCTGCCGGAGCACTGAGGCGCATCTCACCCACCACCAGTCTTCATCCTGTGGTGGCAATTCTTTATTAGCCCCTCTTTTAACATTTAAGCCCCACTTTGGCAGCGAAATCGCGTTGTTCTTTTTTAATTTCCCGCCCGCCTTCTTTACCAGTTTATCCGGTGGCACATCGTATACTGTCGTCATTTTATTTTATCCATTTATAGCAGTTATCCATTTATATGCCATCAAACACATAAAAGCTTATGTAATAAAAGTACGAAATGCTTGGTGAAATGTTTAGGTGAACGCATAAATGAATGTGAAAATCGGATTAGAATGTCATGCACAGCTTCTTACAAAGTCAAAATTATTTTGCCCGTGCTCTACGGACTATCATAATGCCGAACCCAATACGCATGTCTGTGCTACGTGTTTGGGCTTACCTGGAGCGTTGCCCGCGGTAAATAGGCGTGCATTACGCTATGGCATAAAAATAGCGCTTGCATTAGGCTGCACCGTCCAACCAGAAACGATTTTCTACCGTAAGAATTATTATTATCCTGACCTCCCACGGGGTTTCCAGATTACGCAGTATGATTTTCCCATTGCGTTCAACGGATTAGTGCGAATAGAAAGCGACGGTGATGATGGCGGGAAAGAGCGGGAAATACGGATAACACGGGTGCACATGGAGGAAGATCCGGGCAGGCTGGTTTATAAAGGAACGATAGACACTGCAACCTATGCGCTGGTTGATTACAACCGGTCAGGAATGCCATTGGTGGAGATCGTGACCGAGCCGGACCTCAAGTCGCCGAAGGAGGCACGCATATACCTGAACAAGCTGCGGAGCATCCTGGAGTATTTGGACGTGTTTGACGGTGATTTGGAAGGTGCAATGCGCGTTGACGCGAATATATCAATTGAAGGTGGAGAGCGGGCGGAAGTGAAGAACATATCTTCGTTTAAAGGCGTGGAGAAGGCGTTATATTTCGAGATAACGCGGCAGAAGAATATGTTGCGGCGTGGACTCACCGTTCAGCAGGAGACGAGGCATTACGATGAAGTGCGTGGCATAACGCTTTCCATGCGTACGAAAGAGTTTGAGCACGACTACCGCTATTTCCCGGAGCCCGACCTCGTGCCGATTCGCATTGCGCCCTACGTAGAAGAGGTACGGCGGGAAATACCCGAACTCCCGGACGAGAAGAAGTTGCGATTCATCAAGCAGTATTCGATAACGAGGGAGCATGCGAATTCGCTCACGTTCGATATACATACCGCGGACTTTTATGAAGCCGTTGCCTCAAAAATAGATCCGAAGTTAAGCGCCACGCGGATAGCGGACGTTCTGAAAGGCGAGTTGAATTATCGGTCCCTGTCCATGAAGGATGCACTGACAAGGATCTCATTCGATGGTTTTGTCGTTATTCTGTCCAATTTGAAAACGCGCGTGATTTCCGACCGAGTGGCGACTGAGATGATACGGGAGATGCTCGATACGGGTAAGGTAAAGGATACGGTATATACAGTTGAACTTATTAAAGGGCTGAAAGCATCGGCAAGTATCGGTTTAGACGCGATTGAAACTGCTATTGAAGCAGTAATAAAAGAAAATGAAAGTGCCGTTCAGGATTACCAGACGGGCAAGAAGGAAGCCTTGAATTTCTTAGTCGGGCAGGTGATGAAGCATACAAGAGGACGAGCAGATCCGAAAGAAGTTCGCACTATGTTAAAGGAAAAAATAGGAGAATAAAGGAACGAAGTTCGATATTTTTTAGATACGTAAAATACGGGCTTTAGATAATTCTACTATGTCTCCATCCGCACCCAGCTCACGCCCTCCTCATCTTCCGTCACCCGCAGCACGTATTCCATATAATCCCGCACGTCCTCTATGTGCGTAATAAGAAATATCTGCCGGAACTTCTTTGAAAGCGCATTCAATGCCAGAATAATATTCCGTTTCCGAAACGCGTCCTGTGAGCCAAAGACCTCATCTAAAATGATAAAATTCGTTTGAATCGCACTTCGTTCGGTAACCACAGCGGAAATCGCAAGTCGGAGACATAGATTTGCTAAATCCTCCTCACCGCCTGAGAACCGGTTTAGTTCATACGGTGTCCCTTCGTCATAAATGAACACATCGTAGTTCTCATCCAGTTCAATCGCGCTGTATTTACCATCCGTCAACCTCCTGAGCATCTCTGATGCGTAATCAGAGAGCATTGGGCGAATCCTGCCGACCATGTACACCTTAAAATCGTTCATGAGCTTTTCCAGCACAGTCAGATACAGTATCTCAGTCTCTTCTTTCTCTTTCTCCTCCAGTAACCGCTTCTGCTCCTCTATATCCTTCATTATTCGCTCTATCTCCCTGCACACGTTCTCAAACTCGTTTCGCTTTGCCAGAAGCTTTAACCGCGATTCGGCTAATTCCTCCTTCTTACGGTCGTAGCTCGCCTTCTTTGCCTCATATTCACGTTTATCAAATGCTAATTCCTCTACCTGTCTTTGTAAGACCGATATAGCCTCAGACGTTGTGCGTTCCAAATCTCGTAACTTTTGCACGTTACTCTTCACGTCTCCAATCCGTCCTATCTCTGCTCGTAACCCGATCATCTCCCTGTAAACCACTTCAAGATCATTTAGAGCAGAAATAACGTCTTTATAAGCATTAGCATCAAATTCCACATCCCTGATGGGCGTCAAATCGGCTTGTATCAATTCCAACTCAGTTTTCCACCGCTCTAACTCACGTTCTTCATGCGCAATTCGCGTATCCAGTGCACGCTTCTCTATTACACGCTTATCCCGCTCTTTATCCTTCTGTATGAGCAATTCCTCCGCACGTTCCTGAGAAGCACGTTCCTCCTTCTTCTGTTTGTACTCGTTAAAAATCGAATGAAGGCTTTCTCTTTTTGTTTGTAGCTCCTCATGTAGCTTCGTTAGTAACCATTCATAATGTGATCCTAATTTCCGTTCGCACAAGGGACATTCGCCCTCAGAGCCCAACTCCTCTATTCTCTTCTTCTTCCTGGTGCGCTCCTCTATCTCCTTCTTAGTCTGTACGACTTGCGATTTAAAAGCGCCGAGCGAAGCATGTATACGCTCCTTTTGTTTCTGTACCGCTTCGATCTCAAGCTTTACCGCTTTCACCTGCTCCTCTACACCTTCTAATTCTGTCCGCTGCTCCTTCAAACCATTTAAATTCTCATCACGTTTCTGCAGCTCGAGCGCGGTTTTCTTTTCGCGTTTTACTAACTCCAGCTTTCGCTGATAGTTCTCTCGCAGCGCATCAAGCTGCTCCTTCTTCTCTCGAAACTGGAAATAGCGTGTTTCTTTATCCGCAATCTCGTCAAGTCGTTTTTTCTTTACGAGCAAATCTGCAAGCTCTTTCTCTTTTTCCTCCTTCCTCTTACTCGCATTCTCCAGGTCACTTCGTCGCTCGCTCAGCTTACCGCTCAACGCTACGTAGTTCTCATAGTTCCTCGTGCCGATTTCCAATTCTTCTTTCGCGTCCTCCACCGCCTTCTCTTTAATGCTCGTAGCGGCTTCTATCTCTTTGATGATCGGTAAAAGCCTCTCTTGCGTTCTCCCCAGTTCTCCCTGCGTACTGCTCAGCACGTCTATCTTCTTCCTGCCTTCTTTATCCACGGTCGCCGCTTTTATACCCTCTATTCTCTTCTCGTTATCGCGTTTATCCTCTCGTATCGTCTGTATACTCTTCTCTATCCGTTCTATACCAAGCATTCGAAGCACAAGCCTCTTTCGCTCCGCAGCTTTCATAATAGAGAGCGCATTCAGCTCTTTCTGCCGTGCGAAGACCGACGTGAAAAAGGACAGGTAATCCATGCCGATTTTTTCCGTTATAACTTCGGTGGCCTCATCAGCATTGTTCGTTATGAGCTTGCCATTGATCTGGAGACTTGCTTTTGGCATTAAATTCTTGCCTACCATCTCTCGTACTACGCTATACCCGTCACCTTCCAGCTCGAATTCCAGGGCTACACGGCACGGCTCATGAGGCGATGCACCGTCCCGCTTTATCAGTTCTTTTGTCGTCCGCGCCGCATGATGACCGAACAGAACCCAGCCGATCGCCTCTATTAGAGTCGTTTTTCCCACTCCGTTCAGACCGATAATGCCTATAACGCCATCCGGGAACTCAACATACGCATCCTTATACTTGCGGTAATTCCTCAACGTGAGCGTTTTTAATAGCATTTCACCATGATGTATATACTTAACGCCTTACTATTTTTCAGCATATACATTTATCCTTCTAAATATTTCAAAATAAGTCCCGTCTCGCTGTTTTGTCCGCTCTATCATTCTTTCGACAACGGCGTCCCGGAAGGGTTTTTTCAAATCTTCTGGAAGCACTGCAAGAAAAGGAATAAGGCTTGGCTCTTCAATCCAGCCAATCATTGATTCTTCATCAGGGAAGTAGCGATCCTTGTTCTCGCCCCAAACTCGGTAATTCCTGAATTCTGTACTCGAGAGTAGTTTTTCATACTCAACGGGCTTGGCCATATACCACGGCCATGTAAAGCTTTTAAAATAAGCTACCCACTCTGGAAGTTCCATAACTTCTCTGACCACAGCAATAAAGGTGGGGGCGTTTCCATCACTCGCAAATTGTACTCGCAAAAAGCCATTCGGTTTTAAGGCGCCATAGATGTTCTTCAGAAGTTTTTCATGGTCTAACACCCAGTGAAGAGCGGCATTTGAGAATACAACGTCAAATTCGGTTTCAAATTCCATTTCAGTTATGTCAAGAAGCAATAGTTTCATATTCTGCGTTTTATGTGCTTTTGCCGCTGCAAGCATTGACAGGGAGCTATCAATGCCTACAACTGTTCCATAAAGGACTCTTTCGGCAAGTTCTCTTGTTATCACTCCGTTGCCACAGCCGAGATCGAGGATGGATTCGTCACCTCTCAAGTGCAACTCTTCAGCGAGCTTAGTACCCCATTCTCTCTGGCACTGAGAGGATTTTTCATACTTCTTGCCATCAAATGGATATCCAACTTTCATATCCGTTCCACAGTGATATTCATATCCTTTTATTCATAAGAACCACCTGCCGTATTTCCCATTCAACCATTTTTCTGCCCTCATTCGCTTTTACCATCTCTTTCATTTCTGATTCGATTCTCTGAATGTCATTATAGTAGTTTTCCTTGATGAATTTGGTATCTTTCTAGGAGGGTATGTTTAATAAAAATCTTTTCGCTGCCAGTTCATTTTCTCCAAATACATAGCTCATTCCACATATTCGCCTATCAGTATCCATGAAATATGGTGATGAGTCTCACCAGTAGCACGAGGTTCATAATATTCATGCTCGTATAGTTCTCTGATGCTTAGGAAAGCAAAATCTTCAACCAGTTCTTCCCTTGTGCAGAAGTGGAGATATACTCTATCTTGAAATGAATTGGATTCTTTGGGAATAGGAACCCCCTTCCCGTAGTGTTCCGGGTCGCTTATAGAAAGAGTACTGAGAAATAATAATCCATTTGGTTTTATAACCTTCATAACCGTTCTTCTGAGTTCTTCTCTTTCGCTCCTTCTTAGCAACTGATATAAGTTCGAAATAAATACTACGTCGTAGCTATCTTTACACAATTCTGTGAAATTGCAGCATTGAAAATTCACATTTTTTCGTGATGTCACCACTTTTTTAGCCATATCAATAGATTTTTTCGAATTGTCGATGCCTAAAATTTCACATCTGAGCTGTCCCAGGAAGTACAGGGCATCACGTCCATAGCCACAGCCAATGCCAATATACTGATCATGTCGTCGTTTATTTTATCGCCCCGTAAGTAGTATTTAACCATGGCGAGGGCGATAGCCCGTAGCGAATATGCTGTGCTATGCAAAGTAGGGCCACATTTATTCTCTCTTATGCTCCATTACTACAGATCAATCTTGCCATTTGGTTGTTATGGTTTTAACGATGCTACTTTCTGCAAATGTATTTCGTAGCCTTCCTTAGCTTTCTGCGCTTGTTCTTCCACCCATTTCTCAAATCCTATTTCCTTAAATCTCTTATACCTGTCCATCGTGTCAGAGTCGGCAACGTCCTTAAATTTGGAGCATTGCAACTCTTCACACTCAAAGCAGATACGCAATCCTTTTTCAAAACAGCATTTCCTTACCTCACACCAAGGAGGTCCTCCACCTTGTTGGCACCCAGGACACTTTGCGTTCTCGATGAACCATTCCAATCCTTTCACAAATTGCTTAAAATCGAACGCACCTTCGGATCGAAAATCAAACCCGTAAAGATCTGCAAAATCCCTCAACTGCTTGGCGGTTTCAACAATTAGTCCATTATACTGTCCACAGCCACCACAATAATCACCGCATGGTGCAATTAAGTCGTATTTTCACGTACAGAAGCGATATACGGCTCCCACGTATCCATCACGAAGACCTGTATCCGAGAGCATTTTGGTGCTCCAAGTTATTTGAAGAACGCATCGAGCGCCGTCTTTTTGTGCGTTCGACCAATCCAGATGACTCTGCCGATGTTCAGGTCGCGCACCACCGTGAGTGAGATAGTTATGGCCTTTCCGGTATGCAATCTCGTCCACACCGAGTTTCGTTGGGCAGATAGCGTCAATACCGGTAACGAGACGATTCAAGTACTTCTTGTCGATGCGCTTTGCCGTCTTCCAGTCGATCCCTGCCACATCAGCAGCATCCGTGAGATTCATCTGCGGGCCCAGATCGAGATCTCTAATCGTGCGAGTATACCTGTCTTCAATAAAGGAGCATCGCTTGCCACATCAGGACAGTCACCAGTCTTACGCGTACAGGTCAAAAACAGCGTTATCCCCCGCTCATCATCGATCACATCACAAAGCTTATAACTGCAGAAATCAAACATGTTTCTGAATATGGGAGACAGCTTTAGGTGAGTCATTTTTGCCAAAAGAGATAGCTTTCGCCGTAGTTATATCTTCCTATTCATCCCAAAGTTGGAGAAGAGCCATTAATAGTTACCCCCCCCCACACATCTTTACTTATGAACGATCACAATGATAATTAGAATTAAGCATCACGAAAAATAGAAATGCCGCCAACTACAGTATTCTCCTCGTTCTCGACTCCTGTCCAGAAAGCCATTCAGGAAAAGGGTTTTGCAGTGCCTACTGAACCCCAAATCAAAGCTATTCCGCAGATAATGGCGGGGAAGAACGTATTATTGATCGCACCAACCGCAACAGGCAAGACCGAATCTGCATTGTTACCGGTTATGGATGCATTAATCAAAACGGAGCGTGCTCCAGGGATAAAAGCACTTTACATAACGCCCCTGAAGGCTTTGAACAGGGACATGCTTGAACGATTACAATGGTGGTGTAAACGACTTGACCTGCGGTTGGGCGTGAGGCACGGAGACACCTCGACGCGGGAACGAGAAGCTCAGGCAATGGTTCCACCCGATATTTTAATTACCACGCCGGAAACGTTACAGGCGATATTACCCGGTAGGATTATGCGTGAACACCTGGCTTCGGTCAGGTGGGTGATCATAGATGAAGTGCACGAGCTTGCGATTGACAAACGCGGCTCTCAACTCGCACTGGCATTAGAGCGGCTTCGCTACCTAAAAAACGGCGAATTCCAAATCATTGGCTTGTCCGCGACCATCGGCTCGCCAGATAGGGTGGCAAACTTTTTGGTCGGAACAGAAAGAGCTTGCGAGATAATCAACGTTTCCGTGGCCAGGTCAGTGCAGGTGGAGGTATATTATCCAAAAGCAGATTCGCAGGATTATAAACTGGCTGAGGAGCTTTACACGTATCCCGAAGTTGCTGCTCGGTTACGGTTGATGAAAAAGCTCGTCGAAGAGCATAAATCCACACTGATATTCACCAATACTCGTTCGATAACCGAAATTCTCGGTAGCAGGTTCCGCGTTTGGGATTTAAACTTCCTCGTGGGCGTTCATCACGGGTCGCTCTCCAAGCCGTCAAGAATTAACGTTGAAAGGGGTATTAAGGAAGGCACGCTGCACGGGATTATTTGCACGAGTTCCTTAGAGCTGGGGATAGACATCGGGAGGTTGGATTTTGTCGTTCAATATAACTCACCGAGGCAGGTTACCCGGCTACTTCAGCGAATAGGTAGAAGCGGTCATAGAGTCGGGGGGATTGCACATGGTGCGATCGTGGTCCAGGATTCAGACGACGCTTTGGAATCTTTAGTAATTTGTCGTCGTTCGCTTGCGGGAGATTTAGAGCCCGCGGACATCCCTGAGAAACCACTTGACGTATTAGCGCATCAAATAGCCGGGTTGCTTCTGACAAAAAGGAGATGGAGCTTTGAAGAAGCCTTGAGCATAATAAAAAAAGCATATCCTTATCGAGACCTTGAGGAGCACGAATTGGTCGCCGTGTTGAGTTACATGCATTCCCGCATTCCACGACTGCTCTGGTTCTCTGCGGAAGACAAAGTATTCCTAAGACCTCAGCGGATAAAACCGCTCTACAGTTATTATTTCGAGCATTTGTCCATGATCCCAGAGGAGCGACATTACCTGGTCATTGACGAAGAGGAGGATGTACCGGTCGGCGTTTTAGATGAAGCGTTTGTTGCTGAATACGCCAGTCCCGGGAACAAGTTCATTGAAGGCGGTCGCGTCTGGAAGATATTGCACGTGTATGGTAACAAGATCTATGTAAAGCACGAAGACGATCCAACCGGCTCCATCCCGAGCTGGGCGGGTGAAGAGATTCCCGTTCCGTATGCGATTGCTAATGAAGTAGGCAAGATTCGTGGGTTTGTGAAAAGAGAACAAGAGCTTGAAATTGGTAACGAGGTTGAGACTATGGAAAAGGAACCTCTAAAGAACTATCCGTGTAGCGAGGAGACAATTAATAGAGCTTTAGACGAAGTTGTTCAGCACGTGAAAAAGGGTTATCCCGTCCCGACCGATAAGCTGTTAACCCTCGAACGATGGCAGGATCACATAATTCTGCACTGCTCTTTTGGACTACGTGCAAATAGAACATTAGCTATGCTCTTAGCTGCGGTGCTGTCTGACCAGATCGGTGCGCCGGTGGGCGTGCAACAAGACCCGTACCGGATACTGCTCAAAACCGATGAAACAGCATTGGAGCCAGAAGATGTCGAAGAGATTATCCTTGATTTAGCGGCCAAACCAAATGTTGAACAGCTTGCCTTGAACGCATTAGCCCGCAGTAGACTATTTAAACGGCGGTTCATCCACGTGGCAAGGAGATTCGGAGCTATAGCAAGGGATGCGGCATTGAGCGGACTCGACGTGGATAACGTGATAAGGAGCTTTGAAGGTTCCGCGGTCTTTGACGAAGCTTTACGGGAAGCTCAAGATAAGGATGTAGATATAACCCTGACAGCTCAACTGTTAATCCGGCTAAACGCTGGTGAGCTGAAAATAGCGGTAATAAAAGGAGACGAGGTCAGCCCGATTGCAGGAATTGTTGAAGTGATAAAACGTGGATACGAACTCATCCCGCCGGAGCGAATGCATCGGGTCATCCTAAAATACGTTAGAGCACGGCTGTTAGATGAATCATTGACTTTTGTCTGCACAAACTGCTGGCAGTATACTGCAGTCGAGCGTATAAATGATGTTGCGTTGGGAGGTATGCAATGCCCGGAATGCGAATCAAAGAGGATAGGGGCGTTAAAAGCATATGAAAACGAAGTTAGAAGGATTGTAAGTAAAAGCAAAAGTAAAAGTAAAAAAGCAAGCAAGCTCTTTAACGATGCAGTACAATCGGCTGAATTGATTTCAATCTACGGGAAAGCGGCGTTGCTCACCCTTGCGGGTAAAGGGCTCGCCATTGACGATGCCCGTGAAATCTTGAAAAATGAAGATGCGGTGAACGAGCACTTAATCGAATTGATAATCGAATCGGAAAAGGCAGTTTTGAAGCAGAGGTTTTATAGAACTAAAAAAAGAGAAAAAATATAGAGGTGTATTTTGCTTTACTCCTCTTTCCGTTCCATCCTTTTAATCCCCAAAGATATACTAAGTGTTCATCCCGTTTTACAGGTC
>Ga0114918_10002194_pt1 | contig 17546 bp, 17 predicted proteins | sample LantaG_FD_87015 | JGI IMG/M metagenome (GOLD analysis project Ga0114918, IMG submission 87015) | Deep subsurface microbial communities from Baltic Sea to uncover new lineages of life (NeLLi) - Landsort_02402 metaG | ecosystem: Environmental > Aquatic > Marine > Oceanic > Sediment | place... | reverse complement strand
GTTCCTGACGGAATCACAGAAGGTGAGGAGATTCTTGTTCCTACATTCGAAATCGCTACTAACCCTACGATTCGTTTGTCAGAAATCAAGGCTCGTCGTTTCTATATTGTAGACAGAGCACAGATTAAGGCTAAGGAAGCCATCCAGAAGGAAGAAGATTTGAACATCTTCAATGCTATTCTTGCGGCTGTTAATGCAGCCCATACAGTAGTATCCACTGGTGGAGCACTTTCTTTGAATGCTCTTAATCAGGCTTTTGCTACAATCGAACAACACGACCTTACTGTTGGTAAGATTGTTTGCCATGCACTTCGCTATGCAGACATTCGTAACTTCGGTAAGACTGTTTACGATGAAGCTACTCAGAAGGAAGTTCTTACAACTGGTTTGTTCGGACATCTCTTCACTGCTGACATTCATGTTAGCTCGAAGATGCCTACTGATACTGTAATCCTTCTTGCTCCAGCAGAGTATGTAGGTGCTTTCCCGATTCGTCAGGATATCACTGTTCTTCCTGCTGATGACCCAAAGAAATTGAGACTCGGATGGGTTATATATGAAGAGGTTGGTATTGTAGTTATTAACGATTATGCAGTTGCTAAGGTAACTGTTACCGCTGGTAGCTAAGCCAAATATCTTAGGAAACTAAGAACTTTTAAGCCCCATGGGAAAATCCCATGGGGCTTTTTTATTGTTTTAAAAGGAAATTCTCGTAATTTATATGTATAATAACTCCACGTAAATAGACATAGGTAATGTAGTGGAGAGGATATGTACAAAACTTCGAAAACAGGCAGGAAATTAAGGAAGGATTCATTTGAATGCAATCACGATATGGAAAAGATAAAGGGGTATTTGAAGCACCTTTACATAGACCGTCAATTATCTACTAATGGAATACCTGAGGTCATGGAGAGCGAATATGGCATAAGAATGTCATCGGGGAAATGTTTTCATATTCTAGAAGAAATGGGGATACTAAGAAGTAAGTCTGAGTCTATTTCTTTAGCTACATCTTCCCTTGATTATTCAAGGTCCTATTTAACGGATGAGATGTTTGCCATTATAGATGGGATTGTAATTGGCGACGGAACCATGAATGTGAATCGTAATACGAAGGTAGCCAGAGTATCTATTAGCGGAGCTCAGGAAGAATTTATTAAATACTGTAAAAAATTATTGTCTCCGTATGGTCCTTCAGAATTGAGTTATACAAAGTCCGATGGAACCAAGGATGGGTTAGGTACGTGGACGGTACGTACTAAATTTCACCCAGATATTTATAAAATGTACAATAGGTGGTACGACGAGAATGGAGTTAAGGATATCCCTCATGATGTTTCATTTTACCCAGTTACTATTCTACTTTGGTATTTGGGAGATGGAAGCCTTTCTTCTTTGAATAAAAATAACTCTAGGACATTGTATTTTTCAACAAATAGCTTTTCAAAAGAGTCTATTGAAAAGAACTTAGTGACTAAATTTGAAAAAATTGGTATGGAAGTAAGTCGTATAACCTCAGATAATCGTCTTTTTTTGAAAACAAAATCAATTGTTAAATTGCTTAAGTATATGGGGGGAGAATCACCTGTAAAATGTTATTCTTATAAATTTGACATTGAGCCTTGGCGTTTAAAAAAGTCCATGAAAGATGTTTCTTCTGAATTAAATATTGATTACCAAAGGTTAGCAAACTGGGTTAAGACGGGGTTTGTAGAGCACTCTAGGAGTCCAGGAGGGAAAAAGGTGCTATTTAGCACTGAAGAGTTTGATAAGTTAATGGAAAGATTCAGGAGTGGGGAATTGTCTAGGGAAAAGCACAGGAAGACAACTATTCGTCCTCGTCAGGATTCAGGTCATTCAGTATCAACTCAAATAACAAGGCTAAAGAAAGAAACAGATGAAGAGTATATTGAAAGGTTGGCTGCGATTTATATCCAAAATGGATTCCCGTATAAACGATATTCTGGAAAGAAATTAGAAAAAGAATTTTTTGGGCTAAGGAAAGCTCAATATATGATTCCGAGCACAGAAGATATACATTATAGGAAAAACGGACTTGCGTTTGCCGACCATTTTCATGAGCATTTGTTTGGACTAAATAGAAAAAACAAAATGTCTCCTATCTCTCTATTTAGTGATTCCAAGCTATTGCAAGAGTGTTTATGGATGAATAAGGCTCAAAACGGAATGTTGACGTTATCTGGTTTACATAGTGCAATCTGTAGCAATGTTAAATCACCACGTTTGAATAACTTCCCTCCGTTAGTTGCAAGGGATTTATATAATTACTATTGTTGTGACGGAGACTCTGCTTTGGATCCTTGTGCTGGTTTTAGCGGAAGACTTATCGGAGCGGCAGCTAGCAAAAGGAAGATTAGCTATACGGGTTGCGAGCCATCTATGAAGACGTATATGGGACTTGTCAAGACTCAACAGTTCTTAAGGACGGTTGATACATTCTTTTGTAGTAGAGTATTGAATGGTGCATTAGAAGACGAATTAGTAATGCTGAGAGATGAATCTTTTGATTTCTCATTCACTTCGCCTCCTTATTTTGATATAGAAGAGTATTCATTAGATGAGAATCAGTCATATATTAGATATAATAGTTATGATAAATGGAGAGATGGGTTTTTAACGTCAATGATTGAAAATACGTATAGACTTTTAAAACCTAATAAATATTTTTTAATTAATATTGGGTTTAATAACTATGATATACCAAGTGATGTTGAAAATATTGCATCGTCTGTTGGATTTAGTGTTGAATGTCGCAAGCATATCTTATTTCCACTATATCAATTTTCCAGAGATGGTAAGTCTGATAGGTTTAGAAAAGAACCGTTAATTGTATTGAGAAAAGGGTAGGTATATAAGATTACTATAGCTTAATAGTTATTCCGGACTTCCATCCTTCATACGGTCTTTTGAAGTCGATTACTTTAACGGCTTTAAAACCGAAGTCGTATTTCTTAATTTTTGATTTACCCCATTGTCCATAGGTCTTTGCTGACATTTGGGCGTATAGTTTTTTGTTGCTATTTACGAGAACTCTAACTCCTCCATTTTTGATGATGAATCCTATTAGCTTTTCTGGTTTACTGCATAGGTATTCCTGAAGGGTCATTCCATTTATATTAAGTAGAGTGCATATCAGGGATGTGTTGTTTTTTATTATGCTAAAATGGTTTACTCCCTTAAGGATTATACCGTTTTTCATTAACCAGTAATTACCAAACAGGGTTTCTGGGGCTGTTATTATCTCTTCATCTTTTATGATATGATCGCCCGTCAATTTTTTCCATAGGAAGTCAATTGTTTCGTATAATATTTTGCACTCTTCTTCGGAAAAATCTTGTCTTATCTTTCTTGCAGAAGGAAGCCCTTTGATTAGATTGGCATATGTTGAATCCATAGATGGGTTATCGTCAGAGTACATTTTTAGGGCTTTTACATATTCTGCTGACTCTTCTGCACTTAATTTTTCTTTTTTTGCCATTTTATATATACGTGTTTTCATGTTGCTGTTGGATGCAGTGACTGGTTCTTGTTCTTCTGTATTTCTTTGTTCTTCAGGGTTTACCCTTTGTTTGGCTTCTTTTATGGCATCATCTACATAATTTCTGAATTCAAATGCTTCGAAGTTTTGCTCATAGGATCCTATTTCTTCGTTGTAGGATTCTTCTTGTTTTTTAAACTCTTGAACGGCTTCATTGTAAGCATCTTCGTCGAGTACGGGGACGGGAGATGGTATTCCATTAAGAGTCATTTGACTCGAATCTGGTTGTATCATGAAATCCTCTTTATTTGGGTAGTCGTCCTCATCTGGTCTCGGTGTATCGGTCTCTATGTATTGCTCGTTGTCGAACCACAAATCATTTGCCCAATCATCAATGCTATTGTAGGTTTCTAATGTTTTTCCATTATTATTTACTTTTGAAGAGAACCCTGTTATTGCTTTTTCTAGGGTGTCTAGTTCTCCTTTTTGTATGGAGTAGTCAATTATGTTGTCTACTAGGTTTGTAGATCTTGACTTGTACCACCAATTTCCTCCCCATCCCTCATTGTAGGCTTCTAGTAGATTTTCATAGTAAGTTACCTCATCTCCCCCTACTCCACTGACACTAACTGGTATTCCGTAGTCATCTTCTTTACTAGCCGCATCTTCTATTTGCTTTATCCCGGAATAATCATTGTATCCATATTGGTCTTCCATGGGGTCAAACTTTATACCATCGGATTTTAGCTTGTTGAACCATTGTTTTATCATTTCTTTATATTCATCAATAGGCTCATCATTACCCTTTCCTTGTATTTGTCTAACTTGGGCTCTTAGTTCTTCTTTTTTAGGGGTGGTTTCTTTATTGTTGTAAAAACCTTGCAAGGCATTATTGTATATTGACATTTCTATAGTGGCATGAGGATTATTCTGTGTATCCCTTAGTGAGAATATCTGGGTTTTCCCCTCTTCAACCTCCCTACTATATGTACCAACGCAGTGCCCCATCAAGTCCCCTTCTACTTCACAGTCTCCGGGTTCTAGTTCTACTATTTTCCATCCATTATCTAAATCATACTTTACATTGTTAGATTTATATGAGGATATCTGTTCTTCTTCTGCTCTCATGGACAATTCCTCATGCCATTCATTAGAGGCTTTGAGGGCATCACTGTAAGACATTGACATTATGTCTGGGTTATGTTGCTTAAAATAGTCTATTATTTGACTTATTGGTTTGCTTTCGGGGTTCATTAATGTGCTTTTCCAAGGAGCTGTATCATCTGCTATACGTGGGTCAATTTTCATTGTATGGTGTCTTAGTATATCTTCTTGCTTCCTTTCTTCTGGGGTCATTTTATCCCATGCTTCATCTCCGTTTCTAGTGTTGTATTTATCATTCATATCTTCCCAAAAATTTACGAAGTCTTTATAATTTTTTTTGCCCTCGTCTCTATGTCTTTTTATTTCTCTGGAAAGCCATACTGCATATTTTGGTGATATATTACTTGCTATATCTATAATGTTTTCTGGGTACCCTTGACCCCTTAGATAGTCTTTTTTTGTATCCGTTTCTAGTTCTCTTATTTGATGCATGCTCATTGATGGGTTTTGGCGTATTTTCCTAAGAATGACTTTCCTAGTCTCTTTATCTAAGGACATAAGGTAATCCAATATCTCTTGACGGTATGACTCTGGAACCCCAATATTACTTAAATACTCTATGTTTTGACCTATTTTAAAAATCTTCATAGCAGTTTCTCTAAATCCTTTTTGAGTTTTGGTCTATAAATATCTTTTGGGAGTTTATTAAAAATGGTTCTAAGGGTGCCGGGAGACATTTTTACCATTCTTTTTCCAATTTCTTCAACGATTTCATCTTCGGTATGGGTCTTAATTAGTAATAGGATGCCAACCGAGTATGAGCAAAGTACGCTATCAAAAAAGTTTCTTTCAGCATGTTTAAAAAGGTATGATAAAATATCAGAGTCCTTATGTTCATCTCCGTTGAGTAAAATGTTGAACATTGAAATGGCTATAAGACGCATTACGTTTTCATCTTTTCCGTATTTATCTTTTAACTCCCTTAGGGTTTGAGTTGCGTTGTAGTATTGTTTTTCTCCAATGGCAGTGTTAATGTCTTTGATTTTGTTTTTTAGAAGATGCATTGGGCATGTAGATGCGGTACTTTTTTCACTTGAGGCTTGCTTTATTTCGTTAGGGTCTATATTTTGGTATTTTTGCTTCAATAATTCAGATGCTTCTTCTTTTGTGATGTTCGGGTTGTCATCTTTCATCTCATTAACGAACCCCATTATTTCGGACATCCATGCCCCGGGTTTAATATTGAGTATTTGCATTACTTCGTTGCCATTGAGGATAGGTTCAATGCCTTGGTCTTTAATGGGAGTTAGAGACGCAAGAGCCTGTTGTAGTTGAATTTCTATCTCTTGGTATTTACTTACGGTTTCTTGGTCTACTTCATTACTTTTTGCTGTAGCATCTGCCATCGCAAGGTTAAATATATCCACCCAATCAAGAGACTGCTCTCCCATTTGCCTTATGAACTTTCTCATTGCCTTTAGTCCAGCATTGTCCGAGTTTTCTTGGAAGTGGGGTCTCATGTGGTTTCTTGCAATTCCACTTACTTGCTGGATATAGGGGTTTAAGTGGAGGAATTTAAGGATATACTCTGCTATTTCTTTGCTTTCTTTTTCATGACCAATATAGGATGTTCTTCCGGGATGGCTTTTGCTTTCTGACTGTATATCTTGAAATAATTTACCCATGTCGTGCATTAGGGCTGATAATATCATTACAATCCTTTTCTCTCCTTCCATTTCTGGATGATTGTCTAGTATATTTTTGACAACTTGCATTGTGTGAGCCCAAACACTTAGGGTATGGTGTGGGTTGTTTTGTTCCATTTCGAGAGGAGCCATTTTTCCTTCGTATTTTGTTCCAGCAAGTGATTCTTGGACAATGTCTTGCCAAAGACCTGTTTCTTTCAATAGCTCAATTGCTTGTGGAGCATTTTGGTTGGAAAGCATCTTTTTGATTTCTTGTCCGATTCTTTCTCTAGAAACTTTATTTTTTATAACTTCTCTTAATTTTGGATTTAACATAGCTTGATATGTGTCGTTATCAATTTTTCCATTGTATTTTGCCGCAAATCGAATTACTCTAAAAATACGCAGAGGATCGTCAAAAAACGTTTTTATTGGGTCTAACGGAGTTCTTATCGTGTTCGTTATTAAGTCTTTTATACCTTTTCCTGTAAAATCAACTATTTTGTGGTTTTTTATATCAAACATTATTGAATTGATGGTTAGATCTCTTCTATCGGCATCTTCTTCAGGTGTAGCCGTTTGTGTTTCTGGTATTCTTGAGTCTTCGTTATAGGTTTCTGTCCTTGCTTGGGCTATATCTATTTCTTTTTCTCCTTCTGAAGTTGGAAGGAATATTTTATTTGTACTAATGAATTTTGATTTTTCGGGGTTTGATTTTATTAAGTGAGATTCCTTTAGTCCAAGATGGTTGGTTATAAATTTTGAAAATTTTTCTGAACTTATGTTGGAAATCATTATATCGATGTCGTTAGATGGTATTCCAAGGAGTCTGTCTCTAACGAATCCACCTACTATATAGGCTTCTGTGTCAGGGGAGTATAAATTAATTACTTCTCTGATGGCTTTAATTATTTCTTGTTCTCCCTTAGAGAACTGTATGTTTGTGTCTATTTTGTTCATTTTAATTAATTCTTTTTGTTGTTGCTATAATCCTGTATTAATCGGCATAGTCAAAGAACCATCGAAACCTTAATACAGACGGGTATGGGGTTGCATCTCTTGGTACGTTGATATTCAGATATACGTAATCTGAAGTTGTGTCATTTTTATTGGGAATAGAGATATTGTACTGGTTTGCGGCCGTACCTTCACTATTTACCCCGAGGAAATATTCTTCTGGCTCAATAGCTGTTGAAAGGTATGGACTATTAGATATCCCAAATGTTGTAGTTGAAAAATCAATCCCACCGGTTTTTATCAATCCTATTTTTATGTTATTGATGGATTTAGCTCTTGGTACATTAAGTGTTACTATTAGGGTTTTTGAAGTTTCTCCGGGGGCTAAAGTACCAAGGCTTATAGATTTAGATGACTTGGTTGTGTTTATTGAGTCGGATGCATTTGAAGTTTGGGACACGATAAATACCTCACCAGATAGTGAAGTTACAGACTGGGGGGTTATTATTGGATTAGATTCCAAGGTAGATTTAGGAGTCAAGGAGGTAGTTATGACCTCTAATAGTGGTGGGATATATCCAAGCGAAGTTGTAGTTGTTGTGGTGGTTGTCATATTTTTATTAGTTAATGGGTTCTACTTCTACAGATATGTTTTTTGTTTTTTCATTTACTCTTATTCTAATTATATTACTTCCTATTTCAAAGCCGATATACCTTGATTCTATTTGTATATTTTTTGCTCCTAGGGATGCACTTGCTGTCTTGGCTTGAATATATTTATTCATATTTTTTGGCAAGGTTATACTCTGCCCATTGTCTGTTACTAACATCAGTTCTGTAATATCTTCGTCTATCTCAGACCAATTAGATTTTATTTCACTAAATTCTTTCCCGTTTTTTGTTTTTGCTTTCCACATATTTATGATTCCTTATTTTTATATATTAATGTTTCGTTTATTATACATATTTCTGTATAATGTTCAATATAAAATGAGTGAACTAAAAACAGCTTATCAATTGGCATCTGAAAGGATTATAGCCCCTAACTTCCCCAAGAAGGAAGCTGAGGGAAGTAAGCCAATAATGGATTTTATCGAGATACCAGAGTTTTCTGATAGAGAAGACATTACGGTTGAGGTTAATGGCTTCGTAGATAAGGAAGGGGTAAGGAGTACAGCTAAAGAAACAAAGTTAATTGACAAATCCAAAATTAAAGACCATAGCTATATAGAGGAAGTCAATGTAAATGGAAACGGGGTAAAGGTTGTCCCATCTCAACACTACAATATTGGAGATCGCTTTATGGAAGTTTATTGGAATGGTCATTTCTTTGATTATGGTGGTTTTGCAAGAATGAATCGAACTATGGTTTTCGGACTTTCTAATCGAAATGTTAGGGTTAAAACGGAGATAGAGCCATACCTTAATCACGTTAATGGTGCTACCCAAAAGGAATTAAGGAGAATGTCGAATATTGATATATCTCCGGATGCCCCAAGAATATTCGGCATGACGGTTCCTATGAACGTAACGGGAAGTAATAAAAAGATTCTTTACACAATGATTGAGACATCGGAAAAGGTACATCCTGATTATGCGTCTAAGCTAAATATGATGGATGAAATATGGGTTCCGACAGAATACGGTAAAAAAATCCTTCAGAGGAGTAATATACATCCTCCAATTTATGTTATGCCATTAGGAGTAGATACGAGCCGATATAATCAAGACAGCGGAACTATGAGTTTTGGGGATGACATGAAAGGATTCAAGTTCGTGAGTGTTTTCAGGTGGAGTTATAGAAAGGGGTTCGATATTCTGCTTAAGGCTTATATGGAAGAATTTTCAGCCGATGAAGACGTTAGTTTACTATTGGTATCAAGAGCCGTAGAGAGACCCGAGGAAACGGGAGAAGAGATAATCGTCTCTGATTTTAACTCTATCAAGCAATCTGTTAGAAAGAGTAGCGAAGATATTCCTCATGTTGCTCTTTATCCCGAGATAATACATGAGAGAGATATGCCAAAACTATACAACTCTATGGATGCATTCGTTTTGATATCAAGAGGGGAAGGTTTTGCTTTACCGTATATAGAAGCCGGAGCATGTGGTATTCCTGTAATTGGAAGCAATGTTTCTGGTCAGACGGATTTTCTTAACAAGGATAATTCATATTTGGTTGACCCTAGTGGATATGTTGAGGCTAAGGTTGGAGGAAATCTTTCTAATATGGCAAAACTTTGTCATTTCTACGACGGTCAGGTTTTTCCGAATTTTGACCAAGATTCTATTAACCAGACTAGGAGCCATATGAGAAGTGTTTTCGAAAATAGGAAAGAGGCGAAAATTAAGGCAGGTAGATTGATGGAAGATATTCGTAATAGATATACTTGGAATATGGCTGTTGATAGGGTCTATACTAGATTAAGGGAGATGTAAAATGGGAACAGTGACAATAAATTGTAAAATTTCTTTAAGCAAAAAACTTAGAGCTATATTAAAAGATAACGAGGAGGCTTCGTTAGTTTTAAACGGAGTAGTAGTGGGAGGTAAGGGTGGTGGTAGGCTATCTTTGACGGGGGTTGAAGATGATGTTTATTCAGATATATCCGAGATAGGTGAAACATCTATTCAGTTAATACCAATAGATTACGCGGATGAGACCCCAAATGGAGACAGTATCCCTCAAGGGGCTATATTTTCTACCTTGCCTATAAGGGGAGAAAGTTCTCCAGTCGTCGATAGAATGGCTGCTGTCCACGCTCCGGAAGTGGGTGAAGAGTCTCATGCTGTGGTGGCTAAGAAAGATATTAAGACCCCGAAGGAGTTTGGTACCATCGAAGATAGTGATTGTAAGAAATGGATATCCAATATGGAAGAATTAATAGAGGCTGTTTCTAAGGCGAAAGGTAAGAGGTCCGATATAGACCCAGATATGGCTCATAATGAAAGAGAAAGGGCTTTGCTTTTAGAACTCAAAGAAAAAGATGAGGCGATTGATAGACCGGCTTGGATAATTAATAATGCTGGCGGAGCTCTTATTATTAATGATTTGGATATCACTCTTCCTATTGATTCCCCGTATGACTTGAGTAATATATCCGCTAGAAGGGTTATCATGAGCGGTGATTTGAAGGGGTTAATTAAAGGTGGTTATGTTAGATTCCTTTCTCCATCAGAGAAAGATAGCTTCTTGATGAGCAAAACCAAAGAAGATGTATCTGTTGGATTGCCTGTATTTGACAGTCCCGAGCAGGCGGAGGCTTATATGGCTTCCGGTGGTAGAGGTAATCCGGTTATTGATGATGAGAATTCAATGGAAATCGGTGGAAATGATGATTTAAGTCCAACCGATGAGGAGTCTATGATTATGGATTTGACTAATGGAATGGTCGGAGGAGGAGCTGTTTCTTCTGCTCAAGGAACAAGATATACGGTTCATGGAAGTAGTCCACGTCCAAATTCTCGTCCACAAGTTAGCAATGTTGCTCCTCGTAACACAAGCGATGGATCTAAAGTAAGTCCTATTCGTAAGTTGTCTTGATATATTTCCTATTTAATTAATCCCGAATATATTAAAGGAAAAAAGGTTCTAAGGGTAGAAATATTCTTTAGGATTACTCTAATTATATTTAAATGGAGAAGGAAATATGTCTATAATATATTACCCTAACAGAACATACAAAGGTAAGGTACCGGCTATTGATAGGGAAATGGCTAAAAGGAACCCCAAAATTACTCAAGGATCTCAGGATTTATCCTCTGCCTCTCTTGATGTAACAATTAGCTCAGAAGTTGATTGGCAGATAAACTCTATAGGATGGTCATTTAGTGACACTACTAATAGGGATTTTTCCGCGTCCGTTAAGCAAGGTAGAAAAGTTGTAGAGAACCTCAATGACTCTCTTTGGTTTCATACTCCTACTACAATGCCACAGAATATTCATATGGATGGAGGGTTTTATACTGGAACAGAGTTAGCGGCTGAGCTACAGTCTAAAATGGATGCTACTCCTGCGTACATAGCTGATGGAGTTACTTTTACCGTCTCTTATGACTCAGCTACTGGACTATTTACCGTTACTCCAAGTAAGGGTACTATTAAATACCTTAATGTCAATACTCAGCAAAGGTTTTTCACTAGAGATAGTATTGCAGGGCATTTGTTTGGGTTTAATGTAGATGGTTCATTTGATACCAGTGCCATTAGTGATACAGAGGTTTATGGATTGGATTCAGAGGTTTATTTTGTTAACCAAACTTCCGATGGATCATTGAGTTATTCCCATAATGAGGTTCATACTCTAGACATCGACCAAGCAATTCATTTAGAAGCATCTAGTGGAGCTGTTATAGTCGATTATGTAGTTAATTATGAGGATATAGTTTAATGAGGATATTTAAAATAGCAAAAGCTGGCAAAATTATGAGTCAACCTTCAAAAAAAACAAATTCTGGAAAGATGGACTCTCAAATTTTTGTTGAAAAAAAAGACCCTCAGAAGAAAAAAGAAAAAAGCAGGACGGCTTCTATATCTATTGCTAGTAGTAAATATAATGAAGGAAATATAGAATGGTTTAGGGATAATTACTCTTTGGAGAGATTAGTCGATTTAGTAAAGAGATTAAGAGAGCCTTATCTATTGAGTGTTATTGAAAACGAAGGGGTAACGAAGGAGGATATATTAGATGCTATGCAAACCCTCTCAGATGTATCTTCGACCCTTAATAATATTGAATGAGATGATTAGAAAAATTATTTAAATGTGACAAACTTTAACTTTTTCCTTAGGCAAAAATGAAAATTTATAAAATATCTTCTAAAAAAGAGGCTAAAATTAGAGATTGGTTTGGACCTTCACGTGAAAAATTTGAAGACATTGCCTTAGGCTTTATTGGTAAATATTTTTCTCTAAAGGGAACTACCCCAACTATAGGAGAAGTTATTTCTAGTTTGATTAGGGTCGATGATAGAGTTGATCAGGGCTTTCTTAAGGGGGTTGCGGTTTCTTCTTTGTCAGAGTTTAATAATTCAATACAAGGGGCTTAATTTTATGTCAGTTCAAACCAGAGATACTGCACTTCAAAATGAAGTTGTACGTTTGTATTTTACTTTCGAAAAAGATGGTAGGTTGGCTAATCCGGCGGGTCAGCCATTAGTTGAAATAATAGATTCCGATGGGGTTACGGTATTGGACTCCCTTAATGCCCAACTAGAATCGACTGGTGTTTTTTACGTTGATTGGTTTGTCCCAGAAAATCTTCCACTTGGTGGTTACTATGACAGGTGGACATTCCAATGGACCAGCGGGTCAAGTGTTTCTGAGCATGTGATTCTATTTACGGTTCACTCTTTCGATTCTTATGTAAATTTCATAAGTCCAGCCATAAGTCATAATATTTCTCAAAGAGTTATTCAGCTTATGAAAGACTTATCTAATGATTTCATTTATGAGGCTATGCATATTCCTATTTATTGGGAACAGGCAATGAGGATACAGCAGGAAAATCAAGAAAAGAGGGTTGAGAAGTATTACTATTTTACACTTGATAACGATTGGTACAATGTTTCTTCCGAAGCCGTATATTTTAATAACAATCAGAGATTTAAGGTATGGCAGGACTTAGTTCCTTATCATTCTAGCTCATCTTCCAGTTCTTATAGTTCGGGAGATAATAGCACATCGTCTAATTCTAGTGGTTCGAGTAGCAGTAGCTCTTTTGATTCATCATCTACCTCATCTCAATCTAGCGAGTCGGTAGGAAATGTATCAAGCTCTTCAAGTTCTGCGGTTGCTACAACTACTACGACCACTACCGATTGGTCATACAAGCCAACTCTTACCGTTGTTGGTACGGGAGCACCGGAAGCTTCTGGAGTATTGGTTAAAATTAGTGGAGACGGTCCAGACTCTATACCTTTTATAGCTGTAGAAGCCAAACAAAGTATGTTTTCTACTGTTTATGATTTAGCTTATCAAAACTGGAATAAGGATTGGAGACCAAAAGTACGTCTAAACAATAGGCTAGTAGATGATGGGTGGGTGGTCGATTACAATGGTAGAATATTCTTTGACGGTCTGATGGCTCCTGAAGATAGTGTTAATTTAATGTATAAGTTTGCCTATTTTAGTGATGAAGAAATATTGTCATTCCTTGATTTTGGACTACAGATGATGAACAGTGTCCCTCCCTCAAGTGTTACTTACATGAATCTCATGACTATGCCTATTGAATGGAATGCACCAGTTCTTCTCTATGCAGCTATTTTGGCACTTAAGAGGCTAATATTTGGGTTAAACTTCCAAGAAAAGAGAGTTATATTTACTAGTCCAGAATATCCTGACGGGTATAAGGATGCTATTCAGAACTTTAAAGACCTGTATACTGACTACAATACTCTTTGGATGGAAGTTAAGAAGGATGCTAAGACAAGAAAACTTCCCGGAATGGCTCTGTACGTTACACCTGAGTATACATTGCCTGGAGGTAGGTCGCGATGGTTCCGCTACCTCTATAAGGGGGGTTCGTAAGTCTATGATAATCAAACACTTACGAATGATTATTTCTCTCCGAAATATACACTTCCTCGTCGGCTTTGTAAAGAATGTTTTTGTGAACAAACGGCTTTATGGTATTTAGAAATTTTACCGAATTTACAGTATCAAATATTAACCTACTTCTCCCATTAATTGCTGTGTTTAAATTAAATTTCATTTTTAAGACAAGTTGAAGCTTTTGCATATCTATACCTGAAAAAGAGTCGGTACATATTTTACACCTAGGGTTTGCATTTTCCCATTCTTTAACTCCATTTCTATATTTCCAATCCGTATTTCCATCGTCCATAAACCAAACGGCTAAAATGAGAGGGTTTATCCATTCTATTATTTCAAGTGGAACTATCTTAGTCCTTTTCCCATCTATTGTTTTATACCATAGTTTTTCCATTTCCTGAAGCCATGAGTGGGTTGTAGTTCTAAAGTTATGAGATTTAATAAGATTACCCGACCTTTTATCTATCCCTTCATAATAGGACCAAGACGTATCAGTTGTTATGTGGGGAAAGAATTCGGCTTTCCACTTGAGGTATTCTAATTGCTTTGGAGAATGCTTTTCGGAGAAATATCCCCATTTAGTTATGTGCCCATCTCCTAGCATAGAACCAATAATTACATCTTTTGCCTCTTGTGATAGTGGCTTTTCATTGGCGATTCTTTTTTGATATGTAGCTCCTTTTCTTTTGATGCCATAGAATTCTCTTAGCTGAGATATATGAGTCCTGCCTATCCCCTCTGATTTGGCTATGTCGTCAAGTGATATTCCTTGGTCGTACATTTCTACAAACTTTTCTTTACTTAATTTAATTTTACCCTTAAGCATAGCATTGTAAAAGCAAGTTAGATGCTTAGATGTTATTTTGTTAATTTCGTTAAGAGACATGCCCTTTTTAAGCATATCCTTGTATTCGTCTATAGTAATGTGTTTTTTCTTTCTATGGGTGGGGATGGCTAATTGTTTGTCGGATTGTTCTACCTTAATGTTTTTAGAGCACTCTAGTATTTTCTTTCTACTATTCTCATTTTTTGTTTTTGATATTTGTTCTTTTTCTTCTTTTGTTTTTGGTCTTCTTTTCATTTCGACTTCCTTTCTATGTTTTCTATAAATATATATTACCAGTAAATTGTTGCATGGTCAAGAATTATTTTTGTTAATATTCTGTAACTAGGTAAAGGGTATTCCTTTTCATTTATTGAAATAATTGCTATGAAAATGTATAAAATAGCTAAAAAGACTATTCATGACTTTTCTTATGGGAATGAAATCCATCAGTTGTGGGATAATGCCTTGAGTGCAGAAATGAATCGTTCAAATATTCATTTTGATTTGGAAAATAATGAAGGATACGATTTCAAAACAAAAGACTTAGACTTCACCGCACATGATGGAGATAAAAAGTTCAGGGTTAATGCTCAAATATGTTGGGCTGGAGGGGATTGGGAAGCACCAATATGTTATTTTAGATGTGAATTTGAAGATAAAACGAAATTACCGGGCGATGATAAGTGGGGTAAATGGAGGCTATTCAGAAAGGCTATAATAATTCCTATTGAAAATAATTTGAATTTAGTTAAAATGGATAGTAAATATTCAGCTAAAGACGCCGATAATTCAACCGAGAATAAAGTTGAAAAACACTTGTGGAATGAAATGGTTGAGATTGCCAATAAAAGGGTTAAAGAGGCATGGGATGCTTATGTTGGAGATGGAGAGTCAAAAGATACAGGATTTTATCGTGAATTAACAGCCATAAAATGAGGGTTAAAAATGAAGATATATAAAATAGCACAAACGTGGGAATATGATGAAGTAAAGCGGAAGAATGATACAAAAATCAGAAAAGCATTTGATGAGATTAGAGAAATAATGGATAGAGGAGTTGTACATAGAGACAATTTTGGAATTCCTGTTAGTTTTGAGGTAAGAGATAATTCTAATCCATTTGGTAGAGCATATGTCCAATTGTATTATAGTAATGGTTCATTTAATATTGAAACCTATTATGAAAATGAAATGGTTCAAGACGAGTATGGTAAAACGAGAACTATTAAAATAGACCCCCGTAGAGATATTGCAGGGCAAATAATAGCTGAACTGTCGAAAGAAAATGTTACGAATAAAAGACGTACTGAAATGAATCAGGATAATGACGATACATTTAAAAGCATGCGTTCAATAAGGGTTACATTAGATGACGGTGATGTTATTAATACCCAAATCAATGGAACGAAAAAAGAAATAGAAGACTACTACTATAATAACGAATTTGTTGCTCAAGATGAAAATACTATGAGAAAAGTCGTTCTTGTACAGTTTTTAGATTAGTTTCCATAAAACATAGCAAAGGATGTTAGCCTTATTTTTTTGAATTAATTATTATGAAAATTATCAAGATGGCTTATACTCCTGACCAAAATAGGAAGAAGATAGATAATCAGGAAAGAGATATTAAAGGTATTAGGTCTGATATTAGGGATATAAAAAGAGACCTTAAAAATGCTATTAAGAATATTGACAGTTTAAATATAGGTAATAGGAGATTTTGGCAGGCAAATACGATTTTTAATAGCTTGCAAAGAAAAATTGAAAGGTTTGAGAAGTTAGAAAGAGAGTGGAATAAGTATAAAGAAGATATGGATGGTAAGGTTAAGATGCTCGTTGAGAAGAAAGTTAGGGCTGAGATAAAATAATGAAGATTTTTAGAATAGCTAAAGAAAAGAATCCATATAAGATTGTTTTGGTTACTCCGGGAGGGGTAAAAAAGATAGGAGATATTGAAGCTTATTCTGATATTCAGGCTAGAAGGTTCTTCCTTGAGAGAGATACTCGAGATTATTCATCTTACTTAGAGATGGGATATACCATTAAGGCTGTTTTAGATGAAGAAGAATTAAAAAGAAGAGAGATCATAAGGGAACATGAAGAGGAGCAAATCCAAGAAGCTTGGTGGCAATAAATAAGGAGATGTGAGATGAGAAAAAATTCAAGTCAATTTAATGAACTAATACTTATGGCGGAGAAGTCCAAGAAGAAGGGTGGTAGCATGGCTGCCGTCTTTAAGCTTATACAAGAGCTGTTGGACTTTGAAGACAAGATACAGGAGTGTATTAATGCTCAAGAAATTGCTCAAAATAAGAGTAAATTAGAGTCTTTCATGGACGATATTGATAAAATGTATGACGTCTTGTTCCAAATGGCAAGAGGGGGTATTTCGAGTATTAGGGATCAGAGAAGTGGATTAGAAGGGGATTTTGAGGGTGAACTTGAAGAAGATTCACGAATAGAGAGTGATGTTGAGGTGGAAGAAGACATCAATATAGCTCCCGTTGCCGATAAGAGAAGGACTCCCGTTATGCTTAATGTTCCTCAAATACCCAAGATGTAAATATTATGGCAGAGAAAGATTCATTTGAAGTAACCTTGCAAGACATTAGAGCCATTATCCATGGTTTAAGGATGGCTACGTTTAGCTTTGTTGAGGAGCAGGCCCTTACTGAAATAAAATCCATGATTAAAGCCCTTCCTGGTCCAGAAGACTTAAATGGATTGGAGCCCGGTCAGCTTAAGTTGATACAGTCCGATGTAGGTAATATAATGCGTCTTATAGAGATTTATGGCAAAAGAGATATGGAATACAAAACTAGATATAAGTCTAGAACTGGATTGCCTCCAAGGTATAAAGTTCTTGATTGGAGGGTTGATATGGATAAGGCGGCAAAAGATGTAACTAGGAGTATG
>Ga0114918_10002191_pt1 | contig 17552 bp, 46 predicted proteins | sample LantaG_FD_87015 | JGI IMG/M metagenome (GOLD analysis project Ga0114918, IMG submission 87015) | Deep subsurface microbial communities from Baltic Sea to uncover new lineages of life (NeLLi) - Landsort_02402 metaG | ecosystem: Environmental > Aquatic > Marine > Oceanic > Sediment | place... | reverse complement strand
TTGTCCTGTGGAATAAGATTGATAGTCAGCTTGGGGATAGCGAACACATTACTGAGCTTCAAATTTGTGGGTTCGATAACTGATTTAGTTTTTCCAATTTGAGAAAAGCGTTGATTCTATATATGTAAGAAGCAAGCGAGACTGAATCTACTCTTATATGGAAGGGGAATAAAATGAAGTAGTTCAAAAACTTATAGGAAGAATACTAATTACGCGAAACAATTGAAGAGACAGTTAAAGAAAGGAGAACGGATGTACGTTGAATTCTATATCATCTTTATGTTCGTTCTCCTTTGGACGGACGTAACACCGCTTAGGGTGGCTATGTGTGGCGACGGCCCAACCACTCGAATCCAAAATCGTTTACCCATCGAAGACAAAATTAGTATTGAGTCACCGCCCTAGCTATGCTGTGTCAGTACGGGTGATGACCCGAAGTAACAAACATATACGATAAAATATGAGAATATTATACGATTTCGAAGCCCCTCTTGAGAGAAATCTTGGGAGGGGCTTTTTTCATAGGAGAAATTATGTTTTACAAATACCATATTCGATACACGGATAACGATGGAAAAGAAAGGGTGATGGTCATTTCGAGACACGCTGAGAAAAGATTGGCTGAGCGTTTTAGTCTAATGCATCCTAACTATCATGGAGAACCGAATATTCTTCGTGTGATTAGGCGTATGTTTTTGAAGAATATGAACAATGTATCTGATGGGAAAAATGGAGCGAAGTACATTAATTGTGGAGAGTATCAATTGGTTGTCAAAAACAATACTATTTTGACGATTGTGATTAATGTTCGAAAGTATTTTCATTTAAATGCTGCTTAATTTTTCAGAATTGTGAATTGTATTGATTCTATATATGTAGAGCGAGAATGAGCTTGTATATAAACCAAGGGAGTAAAATATGTCGTCGTAGTGCTTTAAGGGGAAGGGAGTGGAAAATGAAAGCGAAAGACATCTATGCAGAGAAGTTTAAAGAAAAGATTGGCACTCTGCGCCTAAATATTCGAGATCTTGAAATGGAAATTGTAGATGCAGTAAATAGAGCTATGTCTTGTGCAGGTGTTAGAATTCCTTCACAAGACCCAGTAACAAGGGAAATAATCCCAGGGATGTTCGATGATGCACAATGGTTTCATATAAGTGATACATGGGATTGTCCAGAAAGCCCTTTCGGCTACTGCATGTACCACAAAATTCTAGACCGCTCTCATGATAATTGTGTATTCTGTCATGAGCCTCACGAAAGGAAATAAAATATGGCGATGAAAATTACTACGGCAATTTGCAAACAATTCATTGTTGATTTTCTGAGCGAAAGCGATTGTGATGGTATTTTTCAAGCAATGGAGGCTCTTGATGATTGTAGCACATTAGATGAAGAGAAGTGTTTGGATGTAAAAAACTGGAAGCGTGAAAGTAAACGTAAGGACGGAGAGAGTACTTTGAGGCTCTTTTCGTATAAGCTGATTGATGGGATTACTGCTTTCGTTCGTACCAACAAAGAGGACACTGTATCTATTGATGTTGGAATGGGTGATGGTTCTCCTATGCAATATCGATTCTGGGTAAGTAGCGACAACGAAGATTTTGAAGATGACTGTGGTGATTTTCAGATTTTCGTTATGGACCAAAACGATTGTGACAACATTGGTGGTCATACGCCTGCCGTTGCTGCTGTGATGAATCCACTTGGCATTTTCGGTGAAGATATGGAGAATCTATTCTCAGGTTCTTATTCTGAGAAGATAAAGACCAATCAGGATGTGATTGATTACCTTAAATCGGCAGGTTGGCTTGAAGATGAAAATTTGTCAGAAGGTTTTTAATAATTATTAAAACCGTTGATTCTATAGTTGTAAAGCGAGAATGAGCTTGCTTTCAAAAACTGGAGAACTGAAATGGCAAAGATAGTCCGGTGTATTATCAAAAAGTATGACGCTAATAAGATGGAACCACCGTATGAGTTTATCACTTTAAAGACAGGGGTGGAGGTTGAAGACCCTGAGCTTGATGATCTTGGTTCTGAGTTCAATGAGCGTTGTCGTGCTGCCTGTCGTGCTTTGGGCTATTCTTACCGTTATCGTTCAGGTTCTTCTGACCCCGACCATGAGACAACCTTGATTGTAAAAGGAGAATTGGAACAGACTTCACGATATCAAGATGAAGAACAAGCGGAACGAGATCGGTTTTCCAGTTTTTTGAAGATGGTTAACGAGGAAGACTAAAAATGAACTCCAAAGATTCTGTTATTTATGCTAGGCCGAAAACTCGTGGAGAACTTCGTGACAAACTCCAAGAAGGTATCGAGTGTGAAGTGGTAGCAAGCAACGTAAGTATCACTAACATCCTATTGAGTGGATGGATGGACTTTAAAACATACAAGGTTCGCCCATCTGAAAATGAAGGTTGGGCGGTATATTATCCATCTGAGGATTAGGGAAGGAATCAAAATGAGTAGGCCAATTTGTGTTTGTCATGGAATGAACCCAAAGATTATGAAGACCACCGAGATGAAACCCTTGCAAAATGGGGTTGCTGTTATCGACAAGACGTTTGAGGATGATACTTGTCTTGTTCGTGACGGTGATTTGTGGGAATGTCCAAACTGTGATAACCGTATGATTATGGGGTTTGGTGAACAGTACAAGACCACTCTGGAAGGATTGAAGAATTTATCGAAGAATAAGGTTCGAGTTTACGATATGGCAACTGGAAAGTATCTTTTGGGTCGTTATTAATCGAGGATTGAGGGGCCGAGTGGCGGAATTGGCAGACGCAAGGGATTTAAAATCCCTTATTCGAAAGGGTGTGGGGGTTCGAGTCCCCCCTTGGCCACCATTTTTTAGTCAGATAGTTTTTTGAATTTGAGGTTCTTGTTGATTCTATATATGTAAGAAACAATTGAAGAAAGGAGGACGAATGTATATTGACTTTTACTTCATATTTGCGTTCATCCTTCTTTGGGTGAGTTTTGATAGTAGAGTGGCCATGTGCGACGACGATCCGGCCATGCTCTTATGTCCCTATATACCTGCTAAGACAAGAATACTGAGACATCCACCCTAGCTATGTTCTTAAAGGGTGACGACCCATATTAAGTAACACCATATAAAATTGAGATTTTGAAGCCCCTCCCATTTATTTTTGGGAGGGGCTTTTTTTGTTTTCAAAATAGAGATTCCTGTTGATTCTATATATGTAAGTCAAAGAATTGTTTATGAGGGTTTACATACGGGAGAAATACAATGGCAAGTACGACTAAAATATCATACAAACATTTCTGTAACCTTGGTGCTTTGTGTAATCCAGGCTGTTTTACGAGTTGGGATGAAAAGGCAAAGGTTATGCGTTATTATTATATGGGTAACTTATCTGAGGCTTGTTGGATGGGATGGAGGAAATGATATGCAGAAGTTAATGGAGATGTTTAACGAAGATCCTGCTACTTTTATTATAGGAAGTGCTTTTGTCATTGGGTTTGCTTATAGTATCCTCAAGTCTTTTATAAAAGAAGACAAGAATTATTGATTTTCTTTTCCCAATTAAGAAATAACGTTGATTCTATATACATAAGAGGGAATGAGCCTTCTTACAAATACTGGAGAAATAAAGATGACTGATCTTATGATTCGTAGCCTTCGAGAAGAAGATGTAGCAAAGTACGAAGTTAAGCCTCACCCGACTTGTAATGGAACTCAGGTTATTTTTGAGTTTACCAATGGATACGGTGCTTCGATTGTAAGTACTGATTTTTCCTACGGTGGTGATGAAGGCAAGTGGGAACTGGCTGTGTTGAAGGATGGAGAGATTTGTTACGATACTCCTGTCACTGATGATGTTATCGGTTATCTGGAAGAGTGTGAAGTTATTCCCCTTCTTGCTCAGATTGCTGCTCTTGACCCTGTTGAGGCTAAGCAGATCGAGGGATAACTGATGGAGAAAATACGATGAATATTAAAATCGAATATGATGGTTCTTACCCGAATCTTTGTAGAGGTCAATTGATTGTGACCATTGACGAAAAGCGGTGGGATTTTGGTTTTCATTCTTTGTCGTCTGGTGGCTCTGTGTGGTTTGATAGCGACTGGAATGAACATGTTGGTTCTGGCTTTTGGACTGTCAGCGAGTGGCCTAAAGACTTCCCCGATTCTCTCAAAGAGGCTGTAACGGATGCTATCAATAATCAAATAAGCTACGGTTGTTGCGGTGGTTGCGTCTAATTTATTTTCAGATTTGCGAAAACCGTTGATTCTATATACATAAGAGGGAATGAGCTTTCTTACATTACACGGGAGTCAATCATGGAACTCGCTATCAGAACGAACAATGTTATGACAAGCTGCTTTACAGGTCGGGAATCAAATCGGATAATGGACATAATGCGTCCTGAACTTGTTCCGGTACAGAAAAGTGAAGCAGACAAATCAGATGCAATCTTTAAAACAAAGAAAGATTTCGTACTCAACATTAACGATGGAGATTTGCAGATTTTTCTTTGGGAAGGTGATTCAAGTATTCATGTATCGTTTTAAACAGGAGAAGTCATGAAACGTATGCCTGAAGAACTGAGAACAGACGTTGAAGCTCTGATGGCCAAACACAATGTTGACAACTTGGATAAGGCAAACTTCCTTGGTCAATTAGCTTCAACAATGGATGGTATTTATGTCCAGAATACGATTAAATGGCTTCCGGGTGGTATGGCTTACGGATATGCAACAAAGCATGATGTTATTGGAACTCTCAAGCGCATCACCGAAAAAACCAGCGAACCTCTTGTTTTCAATGATGATGATTGTAATTTACAAGGATATACTATTGAAATTTTCCATGATTGTATGGATTGCAAGGATTCACTGGTTACTAGGATGTTGGAGAGAAAACTTGTAAAAACTGAAGACTGTACAAGGTGCAATCATACCGGAATTGATCCATATCACATTCATCATGCTTGGGTATTGCATCATGGAAATCACGGACATGATACAGTTTATATCGTCATTGAAAATTCTATCAGTACAGAATTGCATATACGCTCATTCAAGTACAATTCAAGCAATGCAAAGATCAAAGCAGGGATTAACGAGATCATTGAAGTCATAAAGACAGACGACAGAGAAATCAAAAGTTGCCCTATGCTTGTTTATAAAGACAATAGAGACAAGGGCTTTTGCCTTTCGATGGATTCTAGAGAAGACGGACATCATACCACGGAAGCCAACGATCAAGGTATGCACTACTTGACCGATATTGCTGAACATTTCACGGCAATCGAGAAAGAATTAATTTCATAATTTAGAAAAGCATTGATTCTATAGGTGTAAGTGAGAATGAGCTTGCTTACAAATACTGGAGAAATAACCGATGGAAATTCAAAGCCTATCGGTATGCGTTCCAACTCCAAGATGTGTAAATGATTGTGCTTTTTGTGTTAGTAAGATGAATGAATCTCCCTATACAAATCAAATCGAGAAGAACAAGCGATTCCGTGACCTCTACCGGAAGGACTATATCAAGCGTCTTCAATTTGCTAGGGATAATGGTTGTAATACCATTATCTTGACAGGAGATGGCGAACCTCTTCAAAATCTTCGTTTTCTTGATGATTTTTCTGAGTGGAATGAGAAATTGACTTCGCCTTTTCAGTGGATAGAAATTCAGACTTCCGGTGTTTTTGTGGATGATGAAATGTTGCGTCATCTTCGTAATACTGTTGGAGTTAATACAATTTCTCTAAGTCTGTCCGATGTATTTGATTCAGACAGCAATCACGAAATGAATGGAATACCTGAAAAATTACGTTTTGATATTGACGAACTATGTGACGAAATCAAGCGATATGATTTTAATCTTCGTCTTTCTTTGAATATGACCGATGTATACAATGGAAAGACGGTTGAAGAGATTTTCCAAAGATCAAAAGAACTTGGAGCGAATCAGATCACATTCAGGATTCTTTATACTTCCGGTCTTAATACGAAAGAAGACAAATGGATTGAGGTATATAGTTGTAATAGTGAAAAAACAACTCTCATTAAAGAGTATATCAAAGAACACGGAAGAGAGCTTGAGGTTCTTCCGTTTGGTGCTACTCGATATTCTGTTGATGAAATGTCAGTTGTTGTCGATAGTGATTGTATGGCTACCGAAGTAAAGAACACCATTCGATACATGGTGCTTCGTCCTGATTGCAAATTATATTCACGTTGGGATGATAAGGGAAGTTTGGTATTCTGAGTTTTCTTTTTCTAATTATAAGATTCTGTTGATTCTATAAGTGTAAGAGGGAATGAGCCTTCTTACACACTGGAGAACATACGATGATTTACGAAGTCGAACTTTGGGGTTTTGGTAGTCTGGGCAAAATTCGTCAAGTAGATGTTCCTTATGAGCTTTATTCAGATTGTAAGGGGAATGTCGAAGAAGAACTTGAACTCGTTTTCAAGTATGGACAGAATGATTTTCAGCCCCTTCCTATTCGCTCAGTATCCGTTGATGATGTGGTTCGTATCAACGTAGGTGGTAATACTCAACTGTGGAAGGTCGCAGGTTGTGGTTTTGAGCAACTTCTGAGTCACACATTTTATCACAATCATATTCAGTCAATGATTCGTCAATACAAAACTCTAAAGGGAGTTGCATGATGATTTTGACCTTTTACCCATACAAAGGTGATTCTCCACAAAAGATTCGTGTTATTAAAGAAATCAGGATTATTACAGGTCTTAGCTTGAAAGAAGCAAAGGATATTGCTGACGAACTCTTTAGTGGTTCTCAAATGAACGTTAATACAGAATTTGGCAGTAAAGACACCGTTCTTACTGATGGAATTAGAGAATTGGCAGAATATGGAATTAAGGTTGAGATTGATTCTAGTCATTTCAAAGCCATGAAGCAGATAAAAGAACATATCAAGGACATTCTTGCGCTCTGTACCGAAGAGGATGAGGCTGAACTTCTTGAGGTTGTGGCTATCGCTTTCAAAATGGTTTGCGAGAAATAAGAAGAATAAATTTCCCGTACCCCGTAACACCGGAAGGGGAGGGGCTCATTCCTCTCTCCTTCCACCCCCCTTTTTTTTGAGAATAGGAGAATTAAAATGTCAAGAGCTATTATTATCATTGGTGCCATTATTCAAATACCTATCTGCGTATTGTTGCAAATTATTGGGTTTTTATTTCAATTTTCAAATACCAAAATCGTCTATAAGTCCGGCCATGTGGAATACTATTTTTTCAAGAGCATTTCATATGAAGGCCATGGCAAATCCAAATCCATCGAATGGGAAACAGCAACACTTAAACAACCAATATTGTTAAATGTTGATGAAATCGAAAGTATTGTTAAGATTTGGTAATTTCTGTTGATTCAATATATGTAAGTCAAAGAATTGTTTATGAGGGCTTACATATATTGGAGAACAAAAATGGCTACTCAAATCAACCGTGACGAACTCATTAGCTACATTTCCGATACCAGCAAGTCTCTCTATGGTTTTCGGATGCGTCACGATTTTAATGCCATGTCCGATGCGGAATTGGAAGATATGTCCGATTATTATGAGGAGTCCATCGAGGAATTGTTGGTCGGTGAAATGAAGGACGCTCTCTTTTATCAGAGGGAGGAAGAACGTGTAGCTTGCAAGTTGGGTGTTGACGTTGATACCTATAAGCGTTGGATGGAGGAAGCAGACAACGCTTATTTTGACGATCTGGATGCCGCCTATATCGACAAGGCACAGGCGGAAAGCGAGGAAATTCAACTTCGTGAGTATGAAGAAATCTTTTCTTGATTTGTTTTTGATAATTAGGAATACTGTTGATTCAATAGATGTAAGAAGGAATGAGCCTACTTACACAAACATGGGAGAATCAAAATGCAGACCGTAACCGCACCGAAGGGCAAGAGCAAGATGGTCATTACCCTTACCGGAAAGCGTAGCCGTGGGGTTATGGCTCCCCCTTCCCAAACCCACCGTGACAAGAAGGCGTATGCGAAGCGGAACGCCTGTCGTGGCAAGGGGCGAAACACCCTAGATTATTAAGGGGTGTTTTGTCGAAAAATCCTGCCTTTGTTTTCTAATCTGTCAAAACCATTGATTCAATATATGTAACACAATTCATCACTCACTAACATACGGGGAAAATCGAATGGATTGGCTTGGAAAGAATATCACACTTGAAGGAAAATCTCGGAAGGGCAAGCAAAGAGTTCAAAGGGACGGTGCAACGGGATGGACTGTCACCATTGTTGAAGATAAAATCCAATGCTCTTCTGAAAATGGGCCTTGGTTGCTTATCGAAAACGGTCAACCAAATGCAATGCGTTGGGTTCATGCCGATAATGACGATAATTTCTTGATAAGGGAGAATGAAAAATGACAGTCAAATTGAAGAGTGAAGATATGGAATTGTTTGATCGCATAGAAGCCGGTGAGAAGGTTCACGAAAGCAAAGACGGTAACTTTGGTAGGGAGCTTCATAAACGGCTCTCTGAGGCCGGTTACAAGCCTTTTCAGACCTACTCTAAGTGCAAGGTGGCATCGTTTGAATCTCACTTGCAAAAAGGCTCTCAGGAAGTAGATATTCTCGTCTCTAACTTTATGGGAACTTTTACACAAATCTCTGTAAGATAAGAAGAATCTTTTTCTAATCTGTAATTCTTGTTGATTCAATATATGTAAGAAGGAATGAGCCTACTTACAACAACGGGAGAACAAAAATGACTAAGGCAATTTTGATCAACGCAGAAAACAAGACGATCACTGAGGTTGAGGTTGGCGATTTTCGAGACATTCAAAGCAAAGTTGATTGCCGTTGCTTCGCCATTATGAATCTTGGTGGCGGTGCGGATTATTACTACGATGACGAAGGTTTGCTCAAGGAAGCCTATGTTGAAGAGGACGGCACAAAGCACAATATGAATGGTGTCCAACTCAAGGGCTATCCTCAGGTCATCATGGGCAACGGTCTGATCATGGGTCATACTGAGGATGGTGACAGTGCCGATTGTCCTGTTCCTTTGTCTGCTGTTGAGAGTGTCATCACCTTTGTGGAGTATGACAACGCAGAAGATCGTCCCCAACCACAAATGGGCTTCATCAGTTTTTAACCCCGTGTGAGGAGGGAGGCTACCAAACAGCTCCCTCCTCTTTTTATACAAAGGAGAATCAAAATGTACACGAAGATTGTAGTCGGATTTGTAGCTCAACAGTTTGAAGATGATGGAACTCCGGTAAGTCAGGAATTTATTGCGAGTGACGAAGTGATTTACGAAGACAAAGGTGGAGACAGTATCGAGATTCCAAAAAACGACACTTATCTTCCTTATGAAATGGTACAGCCTTAAAGGAGGAATCCGAATGTTGACCCCCGAAATCAAGAACGAATTTATGAAGTTGTCTTGTTTTCTTTCACCTGAGAACGTTTGTCGTGATGGAGAAGCAAGCAGAAGTGAAGCTGACTGTAGGCGTAGAGATCTTATGCGGAAATGGAAAGCTCTCGAAATCAAAGCAGGGCAAACGGTTACAGAGAGTGATGCTTGGAGTTGGGATGTCGAAATTGATTGGGAAGTAAAATGTTAGAACATATAGAAATTGCCTGTGACGAAATTGACGCTGCTATGTTTTCCGGTGATTCATTTAATAACGAACAAAATACGAAGGAATTGGAATATTATCTAGATCGTTGGACTCGTGAGATCGAAAACATCCGAGAAATGAATAAGGAGAACGAAAATGTTAACAAGACTATCAAAGTGGTGGGATAAGTTCTGCTGTAATCATAATCTGAGTCATGATAATTATACTATCGCTGCTGTACCCTGTTCGATGTGGAGACAGACAGCTTTTTGTAGACCCCAGAAAGTGGATGGCTCTACTATTCTCAAGAAGTGCAAACGATGTGGAAAGATTACTGCTTGGCTAACGGACGGATATGATACACAAAGGACAGAGATTCATAATGTCTTGTGTAAATCTCAATCTCTGTTTGATGCTTACTGTGATGCTGAAGGATCGTTTGTATTGGAAAGATAAATCTCCATTAGTTTTAGGAATTTATAAAAACTGTTGATTCAATATATGTAAGCAATGAGGCTTGCAATAAAAGGAGAATACGGGATGAGAATTACAGAATTGCAAAAAGAAATGCAAGAAAAATTGGAAGAGGCTTGCCAGGGTTTTGAACCAATTTGGCATCACGGCCTTAGCAAGACTTGCGGTCAAGAAGTTATTCGAGGTGAGCATATCTCTTTTCGGGTAGCTCGTAACTTCGCTGCTTTTGATCCTGAAAAGATTGTCGGCATTTTCGATAAGCACTTTGCCCCAACAAACTGGGATCAGATAGTAAAGTGGGAGAACGTCAACGGTGTAGATTCTTACTGCATGAATATCGACATTAAGTCATAAGGAGATAATAACATGGGGCTTGACGTTTATCTATACCGTTATACTGGCGAACGTACTATCGAAGAAGATATGGCTGAAATGGAAGAGCATGGCGACCACCTTGAAAATGAGATTTGGAGTGCTGCTCGTCGTGAGGTAGCAGGAGAACCCGTCAAGGTCATGGAAGATGGTATTTTCGGTATGCAAGAGACTGAGAAAAAGTTGACGGACGATGAATACAAGGCTATTGATCGTCTTGTTAAGGCTCGTCAAATTCATTATATCGAACAGAACAATCTTCATCTTCAAGTCGGTGAGTATGGTGTTGAGATTCCCGAAGAGAAGACCGAATTGGATAGTGAGAAGTATCCTGAGCATATGTTTAAGATTGGATATATGCGTTCATCCTATAACTCTGGTGGATTTAACCATGTCGTTGAAGAACTTGTTGGGCATGATCTTTACTGGCTGTTTGGTGTTGATGGTGTAGATGAATACCGTGTTATGCCTAATTGGAATACGGCTTCTACTCGTTGTCAGATGTTGATTGACCAACTTGGAATGGACCCCGGTTACAGTGTTATGCGTATTCAAATGCAGAATATGTTTGACTCCGACTTTGTGAGTGTTGGTGAGGCTATTAATGAACGTGATAGTCTCAAACGCTTTATGGGTATCACGGAAGACATTGCCACTAGTGCCGAAGATGCTTTTGTCTTTGATGGATTCCAAATGTGGCCTTGTGGCAAAACTCTGATGGGTGTTGTGAAGACAGAAGAGGGAACTGCTATTCTTCTCAGGGGTGACGATGGTATGCCGTATGCCCATAACCCAAAGAGTGAGAGTTTAGCTGAGACTGCTCTTGCTGTGTTTCATACTAAACTTCACGAATATAACGAGAAGAAAGAAAAACATTCTGTTGGTATTCCCTTTGATTCTTTCAGTTGCAAAGATGGAGATTTTTTCCTGAATGGTGTTGAAGTTCGTGGGTTCTGCTTCTCTTGTGGATATGGTGGTGGACGTTGTGTTGATTTCATTCAGTACAACCCCGAAGGCAATCAGTGGTATTATGAAGCTGCTGTTATCGTCAAGGAAATGATTGAATGGGTTTTGGCGAAGGACGATCCAAGCGAATACTATTTCCATTGGAGTGGTTGATTCTTTTTCTAATCTGCAAAAGTCATTGATTCTATAAGTGTAAGTAATGAGACTTGCAGATATAGGAGGGTTAAGATGCTTTATAAAGTTTTGAAGTTTGTCGGCAAGTATGGTGAACTTAAGAATCATGGATATAAGTTTTGCCGATTGTTTGCCGGTAACTACATGACTTGGTTCAAGAAAACAGGTGGCGAATATAGTAGTAACAACATCTGGATCTTCAAAAAAGGTGCTGACGTAGAGTTCAAAGACTTCTACCATATGAGTGGTTTAGTTGGCGAGTTTGTCCGAGATAACGACCCCATAAAACCTTTTCCTACTTGTAAACTCTGTTGGCGTATTGTTATTGATAATGACGGTGCTGTCTTTGCAAACGAAGGTGGTGATCGCTATAATTCAATGTCGTATTTTTCAAGAGACGAAAACAACAAATATTATCAAGAAACTCCACAGGAAGAAAAAGATCAAATGATTCCCGATATGAACTATGAAGAATTCAGCAAAAGATTTCGGACTGATATGATTTCTTTGGAGTTTGGTAATGCTATGAGGGAATTGATGAACTCTGGAATGGTTGAAATACAAGACGAAGAATTAAAATCTTTAATTTCGTAATCTGCAATTTCTATTGATTCTATAGGTAGAAAGGAGACATAGATATGAAGAAGCAACTGAGGCATGACATTTTGGCTTTGCTTTCGTACAATGAGGACGAAGAGGATGATTTTCGGGAACATCTGTTGAGTGAAGATTACATTACCGAAAATAAAATTATCACCGAAGAGGAAATGCAAGTGCTGTACGACAATGATGCTGATGATATTGAAGAGGTAGGACAGATCATTATGAAGGCTGCTCGTCACCCTGGAATCAATCATATTTATGCTGTTATGCAACGAATTTCCGATAACATTTAAGGAAGGAAGGAATCTGATTATGGAACCTTATTTTTTGATGATGATTATTGGTGGTGCTGTACTTGTTCTGTTCACGGTGATTGGGATTGTCAACTTCCTACAAATGATTAAGGGCAATGAACTCCGTAAGGGCATAGGAACTCATCTTATTTGTGGGATGTTTGCTTCGCTCGGTGGTCTAAGCGTAGGTGCAGGATTCATTTGGTTCATGGTAGTTATTGCTTCAAGGCATGGATAATATGATTTTCTTTTTGTAATTTGCAATTCTTGTTGATTCTATATGTATAAGCAATGAGGCTTATGAAAACAGGAGAAAAGATATGGAACTTAGCCAATTGATTGATAACTATGTCAAGAGTAACGACATTAAAATACAATCAGAAGAATACGTTCACACATATGCCGACGGAAGCAAGGAAACATTTACCATTGAAACAGCAGATAGGGATATTACACTGTTCGACAAAGACGACAGGGAGTGGTATGATGTAAATGTCCCCACAAAACAACTCACTGTAAATGTCCGAACCGATATGTGTCCTCGTCTTGATTGGTTCCAAGGTAAAAGATTCCGAACCGTCAATTCTGCAATCAAAGCAATTCAAAAAGATGTGAAAGGGAAGTGAAATGAAGATGTTGTTTGATTACCTTAGTAAAAAGACCCTTCCGTCTTATGCTGTTACAGATGAACTTGGGCATATGTGGATTCCTGTATCTCTTAAAAATGAATATCCGTACAGTTATCAAGGATTGAAGCAAGATAAATGGGGACGTTGGAGTAAAGACACTGAGTGGATAAGCAGGTGGCATGATATGAACTATTACAAAGAAGAATCACAATTCTTTGAGTCTGCCGGAATTGAAGTTAGATAAGGAGATCAAATGAGAATCAAATGTGCTGCTATTCGATACAAAGATGAAGTATACGAAGGTAAAAGTCATTACGAAATTGGTACAAAGATGATTACAGATAAAGTATGTCCTAAACCATTTCCCGGTGGTGACGATCAGGGTTTTGTAACTGAGTGTGGAAGATATGTTCGTCGTGCTCCTGCTTTACATATTGCAATTCAAGCAGGTCAGGTTATAGAAGGTGAGACAATGACTAGTCATCACCTGTTTAGCGAAGACCTGAGAAAAGAAGAACTCGAACAATTACAGATTGAATACGACAAGAATAAGGCAAAAGAAAATGGATGATGAATTGTTAAAAAGGTCTCTTGAATATGCAAAGGAAACCAATCGTCCTGAAATGCGAAAATTGCTTATGAGATTTGAACATCAAGCGGATCAAGAACAGGCTGCATTTGATGAGGGTAATGAAAAACTATGGTATGAGTTAATGAATGAAAAAATGAAATTGATAAATGAAATTATCACAAGAGAAACAAAATACTTAAACGGAGCGAATGAATGAAGTTATTTGCAATATCTGATTTACATTTATCAAGTGATCCAGAAAAGAAGATGGATCATTTCGGTGAACAATGGATAAACCATGCCTCTAAAATCTATGATAATTGGAAACGTATTGTCGGAGAAGATGACGTTGTTTTGATTTCAGGAGATATTTGTTGGGCTAAGAAGTTGTCTGAGGGAGTGAAAGAACTTGAGCTTATCTCTGATCTTCCTGGTGAAAAAGTGTTTGTCAAAGGCAATCACGACTTTTGGTGGGAGAGTATCAACAAGGTTCGATCTCAAAATCTACCTCGTATGCACTTCATTCAAAACAATGCCATAGTGCTTGGAGATTTCGCAATTACAGGAACTAGGCTATGGGATTATGAATTTATAAAGTGGCCATGTGTCTTTATAGGCAGGGAAGACCAAATTCCTGCACCTAAGACTATTAATGAGGAGTGGCTTGAGAAGATAAGGAAGAGGGAATTAAATCGTCTTAAAAGCGGATTAAAGGCTCTTCCCGATAATAAATACAAGATAGCTATGGTTCACTATCCTCCTATTGACGAAAACGGGAAGAATAATCAATTAACTGACCTTATGACGAAGTATGGAGTAGACTTATGTGTGTTTGGTCATATACATTCAGCTCAAGGTTCACCAATAGGAGCAGATTGTACCATAGGGAAAACAAGATACAAACTGACAACTTGTGATTGGTTGGATTTTACCCCGATATGTTTGAAATAGAGAGCGGGAATCTTTGGGAGGTTTTCGCTTTTCATCCTGAGAGAGGGGGGGCGGGTCTCAGGGTCATTGGGAAGCATGTGAGAATTTCCCAATTTTATAAGGGTATTTGCGTTTAACTTCACTGCAAAGACCCCGCTCTCTGCAATTACTATAACCCAAAAGAAGACAAACTCACTCATCTTCTATTTTTTTAGAGGGATGTTCTATCGCCAATCGCCCCTGTTTCCTCTTCTTCAATCTCTTGAGCTTCCAGAGATAGTTTGTTTTGTGTTTCAAGAGCAGTGGCAATACGTTCAAGAGCTTCCGCGATTCTTGGCAGGGTTCCACCAGTAAGCTGCATACCCGCTCTAGTTTTAAAAAAGTCAGACATACTTTATCCTCTCGTTAGAATCTCGATGAACTCACGGTCACTTGATTGAACTTTGACGATAGGATATATTTTTAACATATTCTTACCACTTTTCATTGCCTCTCTTTTTCGTGTCATATTGTATTCTAGGCAAGTACCATCTACATTATCAAATCGTTCTTGACTTGAATACCCACGAACTTCATATGTTCTCATTTTGTTTTCCTCCTGTTATTGAACTTGAAGATTTGATCTACTTGGTTGTTGCTTTCTCGTTCCGTGTATCAGTGAGTCCTCTGGCGATGGCTTGCAGGGTGATCAATCCCCACTCACATCTCTTTTGGCAGACCCCTACATTAGCCGTTCCATATCTGTGCCTCCTTTCTTACTTATAGAATCAACAGAATTTTGTATTTAGAAAAACAATTTACTTACGAGCAAAAGAAAATCCAACCGACTGACCTTTTTCATCAATAGCAAACATAGCACCCGTACCATTGCCTTCATCGTCTCGGCTTGCATACAACTTAGCACCATTCGACAATACTACGACAATGGGGTTGCTAAAGTTATCTTCGTCCCATCCTTCTGCATCCAGTTCCTTCTTGTTCATAGGCCGAATATCTTTAATCTTCTGTCCTACAAATGAATCTGCCATTTCTTTTCTCCTTTTTATACTCCACAGGGAAATGATCGAACTTCACCAGAACAAACTGGACATCGACCGTCAATAGGTTCTCCATCGTTAAATTGTTGGTGCCATGAACAATCGTGATACTTTTCAACTTCTTTAACGTGCTTACAAGTCTTACGGAATTTATATCCACTACAGGAACAACGCCAATGTGGTGCAGTTCCTCTTCGCCAGTTTACCCAACGGACTTCATACTCTTTAGAACCATCAGAACTTGGGTATTTGCCTACGATGTTTTCCTTTTCGACACAAACCCAAAAGTATTCGGTTGCAAGTTCTGGCATTTCCATTCTCCTTTTAAGAAGGAATCACTTGACCATTCCCCTCACGAATGGTTCTTGAATAATCATTTCCAAAACGAGGATAATCATCAAGAAACTTTTGGGCGTCTTCTTCATTTTTGAATCCGTCTTTGAGAATAATCCAGTCATTCAATTTCTTATCAAAAACGATTACTTGGTGTAAAGTGTTTGACATTTCACCATCCTCCTACACCATCGGCAAAGTCTTCTGCATACCAATCTTCCGGTTCAATGGGTTCGTCAACATCAGACTGAGTATATCCGGCAAGAATTTCTGGACGATAGTGAGAGAGTTTTTCTTTTCTGCACTCATCACAAACATAAGTAAGGAAAATACCCTGAGCATCATATTCGGCCCAAGACGCTAAACCACTTTCACAATTGCATTCCCTAATCATCTTTATTCTCCCGTATATGTAAGCAAGCTCATTCTTACTTACATCTATAGAATCAACAAGAATCACAATTTAGAAAACTTAAATCGCAACTTTTATTACTCCAATTCATTCAGGGCGGTTGTGGCGTTGTCGAGCATTTCCTTCAACAACTCCAAATTGCCAGTAAGTTCGCCATCATCAACCATACCGTTAATGACATGAATACTATGCTTGATATTGTACGATTGACGTTTCAGAACCTGACTTGTCTCTTGAAGTCTTAGTGACATTGACATCTTTGTGTTCTCCGTATATGTAAGCAAGCTCATTCCTGCTTACACCTATAGAATCAACAGGAATTGCAGATTAGAAAAAGAATTATGGAGTAATTACCCAACAGAAACCGATAACAGCCATAAGACAAATGAAAAACACAACAGAACCAACACATTCAACAATTTCTTCTTTCTTCTGCTTTGTCATTTTGTTTCTCCAATATTTTTTTTGTGGGGGTTATTTCAAAGGGAGGTGGAGGGGTGAGAACGGGAATCTCACCCCTCCGTTTGACGCACGGGGGGTGGCACGGGAGTAAGTTAACCTTTTCGCAATAGCATAATAGCAAGTGTTCGTGCTTCTACCTTAATCAGTTCCAGATAATCTCCAGAAAATTCTTTGCTACTAATCATTTTAATTCGTTTGTCAATTTGCTCGTTTAGTTCTTGTCTAGACATTTTCGGTGCTTTTTCTAGAACAGGACTTGGACTATTAAGAGCTTTAATAGCCTCACTCATCATTCTATCAAGTTCGTTTGTGTTCAGCTTGGTATTTTGCATTTTAATCTCCTTTCTTAAATCCTCCGTGTGTTTTCCAATGGGTGTCTCTTATACCTATTGAATCAACAGAAGAAAGGAATTCGAAAAAGATTCTGAGAAAAGTTAGGCTATGATGTCAATTATATCTCCTTTGCCTTCCTCTTTCCTACCTTGAACTTCTTTGATAATAGGTTTCTTACAATCAGAACTTACCTTCAGGATTTGGTTTTTAGCATACCAAGCTGCAATACGGACTGGCTTTATGAGGGCTATTGGTGTCATAAAAATGCCCCTCTCCTCTACAGTTCACTCCATTCTCGTACTCTACTCTACAGTCCCGGTTCGTTTCATTCCTTTCCTTTAGGATAGTTGATCCATTACTTCAAGA